>LXOW01464161.1_pt1 | contig 14465 bp, 8 predicted proteins | sample 1368591 | NCBI WGS metagenome assembly LXOW01 (sample SAMN04884650, study PRJNA319009) | bovine gut metagenome | isolation source: Cow rumen | host: Bos taurus | place: Italy: Legnaro (PD) | collected 2014-07-09
GTTTCTATGGAGGACTATTTAGTAATGACTAAAGTCCTTATGTTTGGCATTAATGGACGCGACATTGTAAAAAACAAAAACAACGATGCGCTTCCCGAGCAAGAGATATTATCGTATCATATTAAAAAGATTGAAATATATAAAAATGAAAAATCGTTAAAAGAATTATATCATATTGACGTTCTGAAGTTGGGAAACGAGCTTGTTACAAAAGTGATTTCATCATTTGACGGTGAAAAGGCAGATCGATTTCAATCTGATCTCATTGAATGCCTGGAAAAAGGCAACTATAAAAACGGGGATGAGATTACATTTGATATATTTGAGCTCAATATAAGGGTAACATTTGACAATTATGAATATCTTGTATGGGATGGCGGTGTAATTAAGAGTAAGGAAGATAACAAATTATATATTGTGTTTTATAAACCGACCGATGGATTGTGGAAGAATATATTAATACCGTTGAATAATGATATTGCAGAACTGGTTCCAGATTTCGAATGATACAAGTTTTATTCGCGGTTATAATTGATGAGGTGCCAGAATGAAGCCTACTCGACGTTCAATAATAATTCCTCTTATTATTGTCTTATTTGTTTTGCTCATATCATGCCACCAAGTATCAAAACATGCCTATAAATATCCTGAGGAATACTCTGCTGAATACTGTTATCAAGAATACGAATTGTTTGATCCGAATATAGTTTATACTGAATGTTACGAGTTCGTTTCAAAAAAAGACTGGGGATGGAACCCCAAAATAAACTTTTCCGCCATAAAAGACTGCGATGATCTGTCTTTTATGGTGTACTACAAGAAAGGATGGCTCGTCGGGGCCGTAACAACCGTTTGTGTGGTAAGGCGATGCGACTGTGATATCAATCCGTCCGCAGATTATACACCCGCAAGCGCCGAACTGTTCTGGTATGACGGCAATAAGGCAGGTATCACAGCTGACGGGCGGATTGATGAGGAGTACTATTTTAAACCTCAGTATTTATCTCAGACGGCCGTTGCCGTCGACAAAAAAGAAGCTGTCGATGAGATAATGGATATTGCTGTCAAAAAAACCTTTCTGTCATTTGATGAATACAGGCAGGAACAAACTGTTTCCGTTTCCGACACAGGACTTCGGGGAATAAACTCTGAAAACGGTGAATTGTACGTAAAAGTATCTTTTGAGGAATGCGACGGCCTGATCTTTATCGGAAAAATTATGGTTGATGACAATAATCGCTGTTTCTTGCAGCATCGTGTGTATCATTGCGGTGAATACGAAGACACAACTAATGCATCAAAAAATTTATACCGGGGGTGGGTGTCTCCTTTATACTACAGATTAGGAGAAAACATGGATGCGCTCGTTCAACAAGTGACTTCTTAGAATGGGTGGTTCAGCCCCAATTCATAATTCATAATTTATAATTGTTCAGCTGTTCCGTTCACTATCCTGTACACTTCGTCCATCTTTCCGATGACGTCGACGTCGTGCGTGACGACGATGACGCAGTAGTTCTTCTCCTTCGCGAGCGACTTCAGAAGATCGATTATCATAACGCTGTTTTCCTGGTCCAGATTGCCGGTCGGTTCGTCGGCGAGGAGCAGGCTCGTTCCGGACGCAAGCGCTCTCGCGATGGCCACGCGCTGCTGTTCTCCTCCCGATAGCATGACCGGAAACCGGTCGCACGCCTCTTCGGGAATACCGACGTCGGAGAGAAGGCGTCTCGCTTTCTCTTCGGCTTCTTTCTTTTTCATGCCCTTCAGCTCCATGGGGTACATCACGTTCTCCACCGAAGTGAGCAGCGGAAGCAGTCTGAAGCTTTGATAGATGACCGATACCTTGTCCCGCCGGTAGAGTTCGAGGTCGGTCGCGGAGGTCGGAACGCCTTCGAGAAGCACCTCTCCCTCCTCTGGCAGCGTCACTCCCGACATCAGCGAAAGGAGCGTGCTTTTGCCGCTTCCGGACTTTCCTATGATACCGTATATCTTTCCGTTTTCAAAGGAGCAGTTAACTCCCTTGAGGACCTCGACTCTGCGGTATTTCGTTCTGTAGCTGTATTTGACGTCTTTAAGTTCGAGCAGCATATGTTCACTCCCTGTCGGTCAGTATCATAAGGATGCCGTCGCGGGACAGCTTCCGAAGGGCCGCGGCGCTTCCGAGAAGACTTCCCGCGAAAAATCCGGGGGACAGAAGATAAAATGCGGAGAAACCGGTCGCGGCGGTAAAAACCGCAACGGTAAAAAGCGTCCCGGCGGAGGACAAAATCGCCTGTTCGGCAAAGAAGATGCGGAAGACTCCCCTGCCGCTCTCGCCGATCGATCTCAGCGCGGCTATCTCGTCCCTTCTCTTGTACGCGGAAAGCCACGACAGCGCGAATCCCGCGACGAAGATCAGGACCGATACAGCGGGTATTATCGTAGTAAGATAGTCGATATTCTTCTGTATCTTCTCGGCGCTGTCGCTGTACGCGGCGTCGTCGAGGATCGGATACAGCCGGTAGCGTCCCGCGCTGCGGACGGTCGAAAATCCGGCGGAACGAAGCCACTCTTTCGCCTCTTTTATTTTGAGTGTATCGGCAAGCTCGAAGCAGCCGGAGGACGCGGAGTCACGGTAGCGGAGGTATTTGACCGATCCGTCGAAATTATCGACGCTGAACACCTTGAGCATGTTTTCGAATCTGGTATACACCGTCTCGCCGATACCTTCCGCGTCGATTATGCCGACGACGGTATACTCCTCGCCGATCATATCGTGAGAGACTATCATGGAGACGGTCTCGCCGAGTCCGGCTCCGTACTTTTCGGCAAACTCGCGGGAGACGAGAAGCCCCATATCGCGCAGATCGGGACCCGAGTAGCGAAACGTCCCGGGAGAGACGTACTGCGAGCCGCGTACCGCCTCGAACATCGCGTTCGTATTTGAGAAGAAGGAGGCGTCGCGCCCTTCCGCCCACTCGACCAGCGCCGTTTTCTCTCCCATGAACTCCGGAGTATATTCGATATCATCGGCGTAAACTATCCGGGGCCTGACAGACATATTCATCTCCGACGTCTCGCCGTAGGGGCTCGTGACGTTGAAACCGTCGTAATAGGAATACCCGCCCGACGTCGACAGGACGAGATACCTGTCGGTCTGGCAGTAGTGAAAGTTCTCGAAATAATCGCAGTCCTCGATGATCTCCGTCATCGTATATGGAAGCGAGAGGTCGTATCTCGCCTTGCCGGCATAATCGGTGAAAAAGCCGGTTATCTTCGTCTCGCGGCCGAGATCATCAAGCTGTTCGCGGTAGCGCGCGACGGCGAAGGAGGGTATGAGGATGAAGAGCGCCGTCAGAGCGCAGACGACAGGCACGGACAGCGTCCTGAAGCCGCCGCGGACTATCGACAGGTACAGATATTTTCTGCCGGCTCCGTTGATATCCGGCGTAACAGCACGCCTTACGCGCGGAGGCCGGACCTTTTTTTCTTTTTTTCTGCACGTTTCTCCCCGACCGATCCCCGACAGGATCCTCCGGGCGAACAGAAGGCACAAAAGGGCTCCGGCCGACAGAATCGAGAAGAATATTGTAAAGACGGTAGACCACGGCACTCTCACGCTGCCGGAGAAGACCTTTATATATCCAAGACTCCGGCTGCCGTAAAGATTCATGACCGACGTCGCGCGGTTCATCGAACCCGAAATGATCAGGTTCAGAAGATTCGAGCCGAGCGAGGCGGAAAAACATCCGGCGGCGGAGGCGAGGATCAGGATCAGACCGCTTCCGGTCAGGACGTAGAGACCGAGCAAGCGCTCAGGCGTCCCCATCATGAACATAGTCTCGATCGGATCCTTCTGCTTTCCCACAAAGAGAAAAGCGAACAGAAAGAGCAGGGCGGCGCAGGCGACGGCACCGATCGCCGTGACTGTCAGCGCGCCTGTCTGAAGGCGCGAAAGCGCCTCTGTGACCGAAGCGTATCCCTGGTCGTGGAAGACCGCGGTCACGCCCTCTCCGAGCAGGGATTCCACCGCACTCTTCTCTTCCAGAGTAATACCGTTTTTCAGAAGAAGAGTGCCGAGAGAGTAGCCGACAAAGCCGCAGCCGTCGGCGTTATCGATATCCGACATATACACAAGCGGGATCGAGTCGCCGACCGAGGATGAAAAGCCGGTTATCAGGCAGGATACCCTTTCGACGCCGGCTCCCTCCCAGTATGAATCTGAAAGGTCGCCGCTGTCCCGGGACGAGACGATTATATCAACCGTATCTCCGACGCTGTAGCCGAGCCGCCTTGCGAACGCCTCGGGAAGAACGCAGCACGCCGAATTTGCGCAGTCATCCGCGGTATAAAGACGCCCCTCGGTTATCGCATACTCCTTCTCGGCGAAGGGCTCGAGATAGGACGGATCGGGGGATATCTTGCAGTACCAGGAGCGGCTGATAATAGAATAAGAGTCCGCGGCCTCGAAGAAATAGGAAAGTTCGGGATGCGCCTCGGGAGTGAGGTCGGTAAAGCCGGTGACGTCGGCGTAAGGCAGACGCTCCTCCTCTCCCGCCTCGAGAGCGGGACGGTTGAAGACCGTCGCGACGGTGACCGGGATCACGCCGTAGGAGTTGCCGTTGGTGTATCCCGTTATCAGATAAGTCCTTCCGGGAGCGAAGGGGCTTTCCCCTTCACCCGGATAGTTAAGCGGAACGACCGTGCCTTCCCGGACGGAATCGGAGAAGAAAACCTTTTGCGTTTTCGCAGTCTTGCCGTCCCAGAGCATCTGGACAGAAATAACGACCGCCCGCCCCGCCCGGGTCCCGTCGACGGTGTTTCTGTTCATTCCGGGGAAAGAGACGGTCACGGTCTTTTCCCGGTCGCTGTCAAGAACGAAATCAAGTTTCTCCAGGGCTTCAAAATCGACCGAGCGGTAGATATCGAGCGCATTTTCGTCAAAGACGGTCCTCGACGGATACTGCGCGCCCCGGTATTCGAGAACGGCCGTCGTGACGTAGGTCCGGTCGCATTCGGCCCGCATCAGGGGACACATTACGTAAAGCGCGGTCCCCAGCGTCAGCGCGGCCGACGTGACGGCTATCAGTATGAAAAAGAGCAGGCTTTTAACCGGACTCCTCGTCACCGACGCGATACTGTTTCTTACGATCATGGCGGACGGTCAGTCGGAGTCTCTGTAGAAGGCGACGCACAGGTCGTCTACCATGCCGTAGCTTTTCGTGCCCTGAGTACCGTTTATCTTCAGATAGGTGTCGTTGACCACGTATTCGAACTGGATTGGTTGCGTTTTTATAAGAGGGTAACGCAGCAACCGTATGCATTACCGACCTGTACAGAAATTGTTAGTTTTCAGACGCTAAAAAGTATCTGTACATCACTTATTGCGGCTGTTCATTGAACGATATATTCATTATAACATATTACTAAGCAAAACTCAAGTAAGCAGTGTCAAGTATTTTTGAGGTTTCGTTATACAACTGAATTATTCTCACTGACACCCTGCAAAGTGCAGGATGTCTGTTGAAGCATACCCGAAAAATCGCTATTCGGGCTTTTTTTATTACTATCATCCTCATAAAATGAAGAACTGAGCACTCAGGTTCCAATCTCACGACTGTCACTTGAGTGCTCAGCTTTTTTAGGAACTTTTTTTACAGCCCCGCACTTCTACTTGACAAAACCGTCCTTATTTGATATCATTATTTCGTAAAATTATCACATAAATGACACCTTCACCGTTTTTTTTCGTCTAATTTATCGGAACGACGTCGAACTCCACACTAAAAAAGAGAGGAGGAAACGCTTTGAAAGCGGTTGTTTGCCCGGACGAAGATATTATCGAACTGTTTCTGCAGCGGGACGAGACCGCTATCGCGAAAACGCAGAACAAGTACGGCCGCCTTCTTTTCGATCTTGCCCTGAGAATAACCAACAGCCGTGAAACGAGCGAAGAGGTTGTAAACGACACGCTTATGCGCCTCTGGACGACGCTGATTACGGCCAACAAAGCCCGTCCGGACAGTCTGCTTGCGTATTCGATGAAAATCGCGCGCAATCTCGCTGTCGACCGCGTTCGCGCGGAGCGCGCAGCAAAACGTCCGCAGACGGTTTGCGAACTCGACGAGGCGATAACCGAATCGATCGCCACGTCCTTCGAGCAGCCGGACGAGTCAAAGACGGAGATGCTCGCGGAAGAGATCGATCTGTTTCTCGCGTCGCAAAAGCCCGAACGCCGGCGGATATTCGTCATGCGTTATTTTTCGGAAAAAAGCATCGAAGAGATCGCGCAAAAAACGGGGATGACAAAGAACGCGGTCAAGTCGCTCCTCAAAAGGATGAGACGGGCTCTCAGAGAACGTCTTGAACGGGAGGGTTACAGAATATGAGAACAAACATAAAAGGCGGGGGCGGCGAGCATATCAGCGACGCCGTAAGCCGGATTCGCGACAGCTTTATAGAAGAAGCGGAAACCGGATTTTCCCCCGAACGCGCGGCGTCGCGCGTAAAATTCAGAAGGATACTCGTCATAGCGGCCGCACTCGCCGCGCTGACGGTAATCGCCGCTTCGGCGTTCGTCATTATAAAGACGGCTTCGAACCGGTATAATTTCAACAGAACCGGAAGCGCCGGGAACTACGAGACGCTCCCGGAGGAACTGCACGGAGCGGTCATCAGCGCAGAAGGTGCATCGGGACGGCTTATCGGCACCGGCTCGGCTTTTCTCCTGCACTGCGGAAAAAACGCCACGGCAGAACTTATCGCGTCCTATCTCACGATAGCTCCGGCAACCGACTACTCGATAGCCGAGACGAAAAAAGGAGAATTCAAAATTACTCCCGCCTCCGGAAAGCTTGACGAGGACACGGTTTACCGCCTGACTCTCGGCGACCCCGAGAACCCCGCGGTCTCGTTCGCCTTTCAGACAGAATCCGAATTCAGGGTCAAAAGCTTTTTCCCGGCGGATTATTCTACAAACGTTCCGATCGACACGGCGATAGTCGTCGAGTTTTCAGAGCCGGTAACCGAGGATGCCTTTGAAATGGTTACAATTTCGCCCTCGGCAGACGGTGAATTCCTGCTTACGGGAGGAGGACGGAGCATCGTATTCCTTCCCGGGGAGTGGCTTCCGTACAACACAGAGTTTACCGTCACAATAGAATCCGAAATCGAATCCACCTCGGGAAAGGAACTCGGGACGGGCAGATCGGTCAGATTTCTGACTGCGAGCGAAGAAGCGCAGGCGGGCGCCGGCATCACCGGAAGGAATTCGACTTCCGCGTGGACCGACACCGTCAAATATTTCACGCCGGGTCAGCCGGTGGAACTGACTCTCCGCGTGTCGACTCCGGATTACTGGAGCGCCGAAGCCGTCCTTTACAGGTTCCCGTCCGCACGCGACGCGTACGGAGCGGCGCTGGACCTGATCGCTTCCGCGGGACAGAAAGAACTCCCGAAATCGTTTTACGACAGCCGGCTTGAAAAGTGCGGCCGGGCTTCCGCGTCCGGGACGGGCAACTCGTTAACAACGGTATTATCGTTCGAAGAGGAATACGGCAAGGGCGTATATCTCGCGCTTATCGACGTCGACGTCGCCGGAGGCGCCTCCGGAGCGCAGACCTTCCGCGTTTACTCTTTCATCGACGTTACCGAAAGCACCTCATTTGTCCTGTCCGACTCAGGCGAAACGCTCGTCTGGACCCTGCTGGCCGAAGACGGAAGTCCGGTAAACGGCGCCTCCGTCAGCGGGATCTGCTTTGACAGGCCCGAGTACGCAACCGGGTGGGACACAGACCTCGAAAAATCAGCGGAGTTTTCGGGAAAGACCGATTCCGACGGAATTTTCAGATTCAATAACGAATACGGCGCCGCGCTCATGCTCGTCTCGGGAGTCACCGGAGACGAACTCGTCTATGCCAAATGCTCCCCGGAAAAAGCCGGACTGCAGTATCTGGGCTACGCCTATACCGACCGTCAGTCCTACCGCTCGAAGGATACCGTCAATATGTGGGGCTACGTCGCCTACCGCGACGGCGGATACCCCGACGAGGTCTATATCACCTTCCGCGGAGCGCAGGGCAGAAAAGCCGTTGCCGTCTCGGATAACGGAACCTTCCGGACCTCCTTCGTGATAGACAGTCCGGTCAAGGGCAGTATGTCCGCGCTCATCTCGGACGCCGACGGAAACATAATCTGCGGCAGATACTTTGAATACTCCGACGATCCCTATCCAGATTACGACATAAAGATCACATTCGACAAAGCGGTATTTCTGCCCGGCGAAATGATCACCGGAAGCGTAACCGTCGCGCTGTTCGACGGAACGCCGGTCGGAGATATCGTAGTCGACGTATGGCCGGCAGCCGACGATAAACCGGTCTACGCCACGGTCGTTACCGACGACTCGGGAGTCGCAAGATTCTCATTCTCCCCTTCGTACACAGATTCTGATTATTTACAGGGGAGGACGTCTGTGTACGTGCGTTGCTGCGCGGTGGTTACAGGCGCTGACCGCGGACGCGATCAGTCGTACGCAGGAGTCTATTACATTCCGTCCGCATATATTCTTCACCAGGAGGCAATCGGCGGCCGCAAGTTCATTCTTATCAACGAGCGCGACCTTGAAGCGAGCGTAGCGTTTATCGAAGGCACAGATCTCTCGAAAAACTGGTGGGATTTCAGAAAATTTTACGCCGCGGAGGTCAGCGGAAAAACCATCGGATACAAGCTTGAAAGATTCTGGACCGAAAAGACCACTTCAACCTATTACGACCCGTACACCGGGAAAAGCGTTACACAGACGGATTCCATGAAAATGGAGGAGGTTGTGAGCAGCGGAACGCTTACCTTCGAGAACGGACGGATCGACTTCACCGACCTCTATCCCGAAGAAAAGATCGAAGGCAGCACGTACCGGCTTACATTCACTTTTGAAAACGATTCGAACGGAAGAACCGAATCGTTCGGCGACTTTGTCCTTAAAAGCGACATTATCAACTCCCTGAAGGAGAACGAGCCCGCGGCTGAACCCGTCAGCAGTACGCCCGAGCTTAAAACCGGCAGTGAACGGTATGCGCTGGGAAGCGACTTCGTTCTTGAGCTGACGAAAGGCGGAAAGAGGGTCGGAGGCCTTATCGGCTGGTACACCTGCTCTCTGGGAGACGTCGTTTTCTCTGCAGGAAGAGAACGCTTCGATTTCGACTCTTCAATGATGAGGGAGAACTGCCTGGGGTTCGGAATATATTACGACACCGAACTTCGACAGTTCCACCTGACCTCCGCCTACGTAAACTTCGATTTCGAATCGGAATGCTCTTTTGAGCCCGAGATAACGACAGACAAAAGCGTCTACCGTCCCGGCGAACGCGCGGTGATATCGGTACGCGTGAAGGGCGGCGCCGGCGCGTCGGTTCTGGTAAGCGTGACCGACGAGGCGTGTTTCTCGGTCGCAAACCAGAACGAGCAGCTGTTCCGGACGTTCAGATCCTCCTTCAGATCAAACAAACCGGTTTTCAACTACAGATACGCTCTGTATTCCGCGGCGTTGGGCCGCGGACGCACGTCAAACGACAACCCGAACGAAAGCGGCGACGCCATCAGCTCGTCCGGGTACGAATCAGTCAAACCGTCGACCTACGTTCGCAGGGACTTCGCAGACAACGCCGCCTTCAGCGAGCTGACGCTCGACGCGGAAGGCAACGGAACGCTTGTCATGACCGTACCCGACAATATCACGCGCTGGCGCGTCACCGTCCTGGCGGTAAGCATTCCCGCGGACGTAAACGATCCGATAAAAGCCGGTTCGGCGGTTTCCGAAATGATATCCACGCAGGAACTCATCGCGAACGTCGGAATATATCCAGAATATCTCGAGCGGGACAACGTAATAATAAGCGTCAGCGCTCTCGGGAACGCTGCGTCGGGAGAAGTCGGTTTTTCTGGAGAAATCCGCTCGGCTTCCGGCAGGGTCGTCGCCTCCGCGTCGGCATCTGCCGAGGGACACGGCTACACGTCGCTCGATTTCGGCAAGCTTGAGGCGGGCGAGTACAAGGTGACCGTTTACGCGGTCTGCGCGGACAAATCGGACGCTTTGGAAAAGAAGATCACCGTTATCGAATCGGCCGCGGTTTACCGGGTAGTAAAATTCATATCTCCCGACGAGATAGCGTCGCTCAATCCCGCGTCCTATCCTCTGACTCTGACGTTTATTAACCGGACAGAATCGGGAGGAGTCTTTGACAAAATTCTGTCCAAACTCTCAAGGGGCACCGCCGGAAGAAGCGACGCCTCTGTCGCGGCTTACGTAGCCGCGCTGACCGAGAACCGCGCCTACGGCTCGGGAGAGCCGCGCTTCCGCCCGGAAATATCCTTCAATTTTCCGAATCAGATTACCCAGAATCACGAGTACTATCCGTCGGTCTTCCCCTATTCCGAGGGCAGCCTCGAACTGTTCGCGAAGATACTCGCCGCGGCTTCCTCCGACGTCATAGACGAAAGCCGCGTATCGGACGAAATTACCCTGCTGTACGGCAAGGTGGGATCGAAGACGCCGACGGACCCCGGCGAAATCTGCTCGGCGCTCGTCTGTCTTGCCGCCCTGGACGAACCGGTGCTCGATCTGCTTGACGCGGCCGCAAGGGAGGCGAACAGACTCCCGACCGACGCGAGACTGCTTCTCGCGCTCGCCTACGCGGTCAGCGGCGACAATCCGGCAGCCGAATCCCTGCTCTCTTTCGTGATGAGGACCGCGGGCTTCACCGATGAAAAAACGGGAGTGGCGTACGTCGGGAAAGATCCGGACGAGCGCGGACGGCTTACCGAACTCGCGCTTCTCACAGCGTCGAGATGCGACAGAAAACTCGCTCTGTCGCTAGCCGGATATCTTCTCGGAGCCGAAAACTCAGACCTTTACCGCCTCGGCCTCGCGTCATACGTCAGATTCTATCTGCCCTGCGAACTGCCTCCGACGGCGGAGGTCGAATACACCGTCGACGGGCTGACAAACGTCAGGTCGCTCCGCGCAGGGGAATCCTTCTCCGTCGTGCTTTCGCGCACCGAACATCAGAGTTTCCGCATAGACCGGACGGACGGAGACGTCGCAATCAGGGCAAGCTACTCGGGAGACGTTTCCGAGCTGCCCGACGGCGGACAGGCGAAAAGCATGCTGATTGAAAAGACCTTCACTCAAACCAGGGTCATCGACGGCTGCCGCAACGTGGTGGTCACCGTGACCGTGACCGTAGCAGGAGTCAAAGACTCCGATACCTTCATTTTCGACGATTTCCTTCCCACCGGAACGGCCTTCATTTCGTTCGCGGATACGGGCGACGTTCACCTTTCGGTGTCGGGAAGACACGTTTCCGGCTATTTCAGAATTCACGGACGTTCCGACAGCGAAGGCAACCCCCTTCAGCAGAGCGTTACATTCTCATACGTCATACGCGGCGTGCTCGAGGGAGAATTCGAGACGGATCCGCCGTCGGTCGTCAAACTGTCGAACGGTTCCTGCCGTCTCGGCCCGGCACATACGGTAAAAATTAACAGAGCCAAATCATTCCGCTCGGTCGAAAAAAAGTGAGCGCGGAGACGGTAACCGAAAATACTTAAGGCACTACCGCACAATTCGACGCGCACGTCTTGCCGGCCCTTTTGACGCCGGTTTTGACTGAAAAGTGTAAAAACGCGCCTGTATTCGCGTCGAAATCGCACTTTTCAGCCAAATAGCCCCCGGCGATTTGACTGAAAAGTGTAAATTCCGCCTGAATTCCTGCGATTTCTCAGCGGAAACAGGCGAAAAATGCTCTCGCCAATCTACGCACGCTAATTAATCAGCGCTTCCCTAGCAAAAAAGCAGCAAAAAACGCAATTCTCGCGCAGAATCGGCGGCATCCCGACCGCCGATTCTGCCGGGGTGTTAAAAAAGTCGGACTTTTTTAACACCCCGGTTTTCTTTAAGGATGCACTGATTAATTCACGTGCGTCGAATTGTGCGGTATTGCCTTAATGTAACCGTTGATTTTTCATGAATTCTGTGATACAATATCTCTATGGAGGAAAGACTTATGCAGATTTCAAGTAGATTCACAATTGCCCTTCACATATTTACCTGCGTGGACTTTTTTAAGGATGAACGAAAGGTAACGAGCGACTTCCTTTCGGGAAGCATCAATACCAATCCCGTTATCATCCGAAAGATACTCTCGCAGTTAAAAAATGCGGGACTGATCACCGTTGCCAGAGGTACGGGCGGGATAGAACTGACGAAGGACTTGTCGGAGATCACCTTCTACGACGTGTACGAAGCAATTGGAGCAGTAGAAAACGGAGATCTGTTCCACTTTCACGAAAGCCCGAATCCCGAATGCCCGGTCGGCAGGAACATTCACGCTTTGCTTGACAGCAAGCTGAAAACGATCCAAAGTGCGCTTGAGGACGAACTGAAAAGGTATACGATCCTCGATCTTCGCACCGGGATGACAGAACTTCTGGAAGAAGAAAACAAATGATAACAGGCGCACTGTCTGCGCTGCGGAAACTGCTTTGAGGCTTGTCCGACGGGTGCTGTGGAAAAGAGGCAACTATGAGCGAAAAAATGACGCAAGCGGAGCGGCTTGACTTCCTTGTGGAAGCGNNACATACAAACGCCTGCCGATACGGACGGTAAACGGAGCGTTCTGCGCTCTCTGATGAATATCCGTATGCCGAAAAGAATGAACGGCACCGTTGTCGCCGTGCAGGACGAGTATCTGCGGGAGCGTATCAAAGAAAACGGGATCGTCACGCTTTCGGATATCCCGGTCATCCGCGACGGACTGTCTATCTGGCAGGGCGACATCACGCGCCTTGCCGTTGACGCGATCGTAAACGCGGCCAACTCGCAGATGCTCGGCTGTTTCGTTCCGATGCACACCTGTATCGACAACTGCATCCATACGTTTGCGGGCGTTCAGCTCCGCGCGGAATGTGCGCGGCAGATGAACGAGCTTCGGGAGAAATACGGCGCGGGTTACGAACAGCCGACCGCCGTTCCGATGCTGACCGACGCATACAATCTTCCCGCAAAAAAGGTCGTTCATATCGTCGGACCGATCGTGCAAGGCGGACTTACGCCCGCGCTTGAAAAGGACCTTGCGGACTGCTACAAAAACACACTGGATATCTGCGCGGAAAACGGACTGCGCTCGGTCGCGTTCTGCTGTATCTCAACGGGAGTATTCTGCTTCCCGAATAAAAGAGCGGCGGAAATCGCAGTCGAAACGGTCGAAAAATGGTTATCGGAACACGGCGGCACGATCGACCGCGTGATCTTCAACGTGTTCAAGGATGAGGACAAAGCGTATTATGAGAAACTTTTACACTGAGCAAGACGGCTATCTTGCAACCATACAAAAAGCGCTGATCGCGATCCGCGGATTTGACCTTCAACTGTCGCATGGCGTCGGTACGCGCGAGGAACAGATCGACCGGCTAAAACGCGAGATCGAAACTGCCGACGCGATCCTTGTCGGCGCGGGCGCGGGACTTTCCACCTCAGCGGGGCTGACTTACAGCGGCGAACGGTTTGAACGGTATTTCTTCGACTTTGCGAAGCAGTACCAAATAAAAGACATTTACTCCGGCGGCTTCTATCCGTTCCCCGATGAGGAAACGCTGTGGGCATGGTGGGCAAGGCACATCTACTACAACCGCTATATCGACGCGCCGAAGCCTGTCTATCCCGAGCTGCTGAAGCTGCTCGACGGCAAGGATTATTTCGTCATCACGACCAACGTCGACCATCAGTTCCAGCGCGCCGGATTTGATAAGAAGCGCCTGTTCTACACGCAGGGCGATTACGGACTCTTTCAGATCGCCGACGGCTCCGTCCCCGAAACCTACGACAACGAGGAATGGACGATGAAGGCGATGGAAGCGCAGGGATTCGTCAAGGACGAAAACGGCGTTTTCACCGTGCCGGACAGCAAGGCGATCAAAATGCGTATTCCGACCGAACTGATCCCGAAGTCCCCCGACGGAAGAGACGTTACGATGAATCTCCGTTCGGACGATACCTTCGTCGAGGATGCGGGCTGGCACAAAGCAGCGAGCTCGTATTCAGATTTTATCCGCCGTCACGAAAATCCGCACGTTCTGTATCTAGAACTCGGCGTCGGCTCGAATACTCCGATGATCGTCAAATACCCGTTCTGGCAGATGACGGACGCGAACGAAAAAGCCGTTTACGCCTGCCTCAATCACGGCGAAGCATACTGCCCGAAGCAGATCGAAAAGAAAGCAATCTGCATCAACGGGGATATCGGCGAGATCATCGAGTCGATCAGCAAATAAACAAATGTCGGATTAAAACCGATTGAAGGAAAAAACTCGAATTAGTTCTGAAAAATCCTAAAGATAGAAATTATAAAAGCAAACATTTTTATAAAAACTATTGATTTTCGCCTCCAAATTGTGTACAATACAATATGGAGGCGAAAATTATGATTTTA
>LXOW01251689.1_pt1 | contig 14454 bp, 11 predicted proteins | sample 1368591 | NCBI WGS metagenome assembly LXOW01 (sample SAMN04884650, study PRJNA319009) | bovine gut metagenome | isolation source: Cow rumen | host: Bos taurus | place: Italy: Legnaro (PD) | collected 2014-07-09
ATTGTAAACAGCATAAAAAATGAATAAAATTCGATATATCTTTTCAGTCGCAATATTGATGATGCCCCTGGTGCTTTCAGCACAGAAAATCACGCTCGGCTCGTGTACGACGAAGGACGGCGGTGAGTTTCAGGGTGAGCTCTTCCAGGGAAAGCCACATGGCAAGGGAAAGACCACCTATAAGAACGGCAACTGGTATGAAGGTCAGTACGAGAAGGGCAAGCGTCAGGGCTTCGGCACCTACACCTTCTTCGATGGCGAGAAATACGAGGGCGAGTGGTTCCAGGACCAGCAGCACGGCAAGGGCGTGTATTACTTCTCCAACAACAACCGCTACGACGGTCTGTGGTTCCGCGACTATCAGCATGGTCACGGCATCATGTACTACTTTAACGGCGACAAGTACGACGGCAACTGGTATATGGACAAGCGTTCCGGCAAGGGCGTCTATACCTTCTCCAACGGTGCCTATTACAAGGGTGAGTGGAAGGATGACCAGAAAAACGGTCAGGGCTATTTCGATTGGGGTGACGGTTCGTCGTATGACGGCCAATGGGTGAACAACGTTTGTCAGGGCAAGGGCACTTTCAAATATGCCTCCGGCGACGTGTACATCGGTCAGTGGAAGAACAACATGCAGCATGGTCGCGGTATCTATAAGTTCCAGAATGGCGATGTCTACGAAGGTGACTACGTTGACGGTGAGCGAACGGGCACAGGTATCTCGAAGTATGCCAATGGCGATAAATATACCGGCCAGTTCCTCGAAGGCGACAAGCACGGTCAGGGCACGATGGTGTGGAAGAACGGTGACCAGTACGTCGGCCTCTGGAAGGCAGACCGCCCCAATGGCAAGGGTAAGCTGACTACAAAGGCCGGTGACGTGTTCGAGGGACAGTTTAAAGATGGTAAGATCGACGGTGAGGGCGTGGCCCGCTATGCCGACGGTTCGAAGTTCAAGGGTACCTTCAAGGATGGTAAACGCAATGGTGCCGCCATCGAGGAAGATAAGGAAGGTAAACGTTTCGAAGGCTATTATAAAGATGATGTACGCGACGGCAAGTTCGTTGAGAAGGACCGTAATGGTAAGGTCATTGCCAGCGGTATCTACACCCGTGGCCATCGACAGTTGGACTAATCAATTACTAATAATATATCTTATGATTATTGACACAATTGACAAACTTGGCAAANNACAAACTTGGCAAATATGTGGCGCTCAACCCCCTGTTTGCTGATGTGATTGAATTCATGAAAAGCCATGACCTCTTGCAATTGGAGGCTGGTAAGTATGCCATCCGGGGTAATAATGTGTTCCTCAACCTGCAGACGGCCAAGGGACGCAGTCAGGCTGAAGCCGTCTTGGAAACGCATGTTGAGATGATTGATATCCAGATGCCCATCTCCGCTGAGGAGACCTTCGGCTATACCCCGTTGTGCGACCTGCCCGACTTTGAATACAATGCCGATAAGGACATCACGAAGTATGGCGATACCAAGGCGCAGACCTATGTCACGGTGAAGCCCGGACAATTCGTCATCTTCTTCCCTCAGGACGGTCACGCTCCCTGCATCGCAGCCGCCCCTGAAATCAAAAAAGCGATTTTTAAGATTAAAGCATAATACAGAATATGGCAAAGAAAGAAACAACCGCAAAACCTGCTGCCAAGAAAGCAGCGCCTGCAAAGAAAGCTTCAGCGAAGAAGCCTGCCACTAAGAAAGTGGCTGCAAAGAAGATCGTTGACCAGAAAGAACCTGAGCATATCGGATTAGTAAGAAACGACAGTTGGCTGGAGCCCTTCGAGGGTGCCATCCGAGGCCGTCACGACCACGCCGTCTGGAAAATCAGCCAGCTGACGCAGAACGGCAAGAAGAAGCTCTCCGACTTCGCCTCCGGTCATCTGTATTTCGGCCTGCACAAGCTCGCTAAGGGCTGGGTGTTCCGTGAGTGGGCGCCCAATGCCACCGACATCTATCTGATTGGCGACTTCAACAACTGGCAGGAGTCCGACAAATACCGTTGCAAGCGCATCGAAGGCACTGGCAACTGGGAGCTGAAACTCTCGGAGAAGGCCCTCAAGCACGGTCAGCTCTATAAGATGAAGGTGAAGTGGAATGGGGGAGAAGGTGAGCGTATCCCCGCCTGGTGCCGTCGCGTGGTACAGGACGACAATACGAAGATCTTCTCCGCGCAGGTGTGGAATCCCGAGAAACCCTACGAGTTTAAGAAAAAGAACTTCAAACCCAAGAAAAACCCGCTGCTCATCTACGAGTGCCACGTGGGTATGGGACAGGATGCCGAGAAGGTGGGCACCTACACCGAGTTCAAGGACAACGTGCTGCCGCGCGTCATCAAGGATGGCTACAACTGCATCCAGGTGATGGCCATTCAGGAGCATCCCTACTATGGCTCCTTCGGCTATCATGTCAGCTCCTTCTTCGCCCCCTCCAGCCGTTTCGGCACCCCCGAGGAGCTGAAGGAACTCATCGACACCGCCCATAAGAACGGCATCGCCGTCATCATGGATATCGTCCACTCCCACGCAGTGAAGAACGAGGTTGAGGGCTTGGGCAATCTCGCAGGCGATCCGAACCAGTTCTTCTATCCCGGCGATCGTCATGAGCACCCCGCTTGGGACTCCCTCTGCTTCGACTATGGCAAGGACGACGTGCTTCACTTCCTGCTCTCCAATTGTAAATACTGGCTCGAGGAGTATAAATTCGACGGCTTCCGCTTCGACGGTGTCACCTCGATGCTCTACTACTCCCACGGACTGGGTGAAGCCTTCGGCGGTTATGGCGACTACTTCAATGGTCACGAGGATGACAATGCCATCTGCTACCTCACGCTGGCCAACAAACTCATCCACGAGGTGAACCCCAACGCCATCACCATTGCCGAGGAAGTGTCGGGTATGCCTGGCCTCGCTGCGAAGTTCGAGGATGGCGGCTATGGTTTCGATTACCGCATGGCCATGAATATCCCCGACTACTGGATCAAGACGATTAAAGAGGTACGCGATGAGGATCTTAATGTCTGCTCCATCTTTTGGGAGGTCAAAAATCGCCGTCCCGACGAGAAAACCATCTCCTATTGCGAGAGCCACGACCAGGCGCTGGTGGGCGACAAGACCATCATCTTCCGGCTCATCGATGCCGATATGTACTGGCACTTTGCCAAGAAGGATGTCAACGATATGGCCCAGCGCGGTATCGCCCTGCACAAGATGATCCGTCTGGTGACGGCAGGTGCCATCAATGGCGGTTACCTCAACTTCATGGGTAATGAGTTCGGTCATCCCGAGTGGATCGACTTCCCGCGTGAGGGTAATGGCTGGAGCTACAAGTATGCCCGTCGTCAGTGGAACCTCGTCGACAACAAGGACCTCTGCTATCACTGGCTCGGCGATTTCGACCGTGAGATGCTCAAGGTCATCAAGAGCGTGAAGAATTTCCAGGACACCCCTGTTCAGGAAATCTGGCACGATGATGGCGACCAGGTACTCTGCTTCATGCGCGGCGACCTCGTGTTTGTGTTCAACTTCTCGCCCACGCGCAGCTATACCGACTATGGCTTCCTCGTACCTACGGGTTCCTACGATGTGGTGCTCAACACCGACTCGAAGGACTTCGGTGGAAATGGCTTCGCTGATGACTCGATGACGCACACCACGAACTACGACCCCCTCTATGTCAACGATAAGAAGGAGTGGCTGAAGCTCTACATCCCCGCCCGCTCCGCCGTCGTTCTGAAGAAAAACTGAAATGGGCAGTCGAATGAAATTACAAGGCAATAGCATCGTCCTATGGACGTGTGCTATTGCTTTTCTGCTTTTCGCTTTTCTCTGGCTGTTTCGCTTCCAGGCCGATGTGCTGGCGGCTTTGCATTATGTGATGAGCGGCGGACGTACACAGTATCATCCGCTGGTAGGAGCTGTGATCATCACGCTGCTGCTCCAGTTGTTACAGTTGCTCGTCTATCGTTTTGCCTTCCGCCTCACTAACCGAGGCCATGCCTTGACCTATTTCCCCTCGATGCTGATCCTCGCCCTCATCAGTGCCATCAACACCGATATCGCGCTGTCCTATGCCTGGGGCTTCTGGTGGGTGCTGATCCTCCTGGCACTTGCAGCCTGGGTAGGTGTCTGTATGGTGGTACGCTACGTGCAGAATGTCGAGCCCGACCGCAATGTTAATGAGTTTTTCTCCCGTTCCATGTGGATCAACATGCTCGTTATGTTCCTTATGATGATTGGCGTTGCTGCTATCGGCAACACCAATGCCGTATTCCACTACGGTATGCACGCCGAGACCTGTCTGTTGCAGGGCGATTACAAAGGAGCCCTTGATACGGGCTGGGAGTCGCTTGAGAGTGACGCCAACCTCCAGATGATTCGTATGTATGCGATGGCGCAGCGGGGAGAACTGGGCGATCGTCTCTTTCATTATCCCATCGTCGGCAATAGCAACGTCATGCTCCCCACCAGCGGTGAGACCAGCTTCGTGCGCTATCCCGTCGACAGTCTCTACCATGCTTTCGGCGCTAAGCCAGCCAGACCCATGCTACCCAATACCTATCTCAAGCTGCTTTCCGATCGGTCCAGCCTGGCAAAGGATTATCTGCTCTGTGGTCTGCTCATCGACCGTCACCTCGACGAATTCGTCACCAGCTTGCAACAGTTCTATGCTGTTGGTGATAGCCTCGACGCCGACCGTCTGCCCACGCACTACCGCGAGGCCCTCACGCTCTACTGTCACTCCCGTCGCCACCCCGTGCTCCTCTATCGCAATGCTGTGATGGAAGAGGACTACCGTAACCTGCAGGAACTTGAGCGCAAATATCCCGACGACACCGAGCGTAAAGGCAAGGTTGAAGATTGGTACGGTAATACATATTGGTATTATTATAATTATAAATAGGTATATTTTTCACTTAAAACAATTAAGCGTATGAAAAAACTAATTAAACAAAGTGTTGCTATCCTTGCAACGATGGTAATGACCCTGTTCGCACAGCCCATGCAGGCACAGGACAGAGTCGATGAGTTTGGCATCTTCGACCACGTGTCGCTTGGCCTCACTTTAGGCACCACGGGTGTCGGACTTGATCTGGCTGCCCCCGTCACCGACTATCTGCAGGTACGTGCGGGTTACAATTTCTTCTCTGGATTCAAATACAAGGAGGATGTCGACTATCGTGCCAAGGGCAAGCCTACAAGAGGCAAAACCGAGGTAGAAGGCACGAACTACATGGGCACCGGACATCTGCTGCTCGATGTGTATCCCTTCCCTGATTACACCTTCCACATAACTGGCGGATGCTATCTCGGCACCGATGAGGTGGTGAAGATCGAAAACCTCATCCCTGTGAAAGACTTCGACGAGGGCGAAGGTATCGTCATTGGCGACCATATTGTGGGCTTCGACAGAGAAGGTTATGCACATGGTACCATCAAGGTAAAGAAATTCAGACCTTACGTCGGTATCGGTTTCGGACGTTCCGTACCCCGCAAACGCTTTGGTGTGAGTGGCGACTTCGGTGTGCAGTTCTGGGGCAAGCCTAAAGTGTATGAGAAACAGACGGGCATGGATCTCGAAGTGAAGAAAGAAGACCTGGGCGACGAGAGCAACAAATATTACGACGTCATCTCGAAGTTCGCAGTATGGCCAGTTCTGACGCTTCGCCTAACATATAGAATATTTTAAATGGAAAAAAGAAAACTGAAAATTATGAAAAAGCTATTGACGATGATGGCCCTTGTGGCCACAGCCCTGTTTGTTGTCACCGCGTGCAACAAGAACGAAGATAATGACGACAACGGTAACAGCGGCAATCAGACCCCTTCCACTGTGGCTCTCTCCGCGCCGCCTTATAAGGATGTGGCAATTGTACTCAATCTCCAGAGCAACGACGCGAACATCAAACAGCTGCGCATCATGGAAAGCGGTGCCTATATGATTTCTCGCGACATAGTCGCTCTGAATGGCCGCACGGCAAACACCCGTGGTGCTTTAGACGACCTTCTCTATGAGTTCGGAAAGTTCACCTATGCTAATGGCAAGTTTGTGTTCGACAACGGCATGACCATCTCATTTGAGCCTTCAGGATCGAACTACGATGTCACAATCACTTGGCAGAACGGCACGTCAATCAAGACCACTGGCACCGTCGACACCTCTGGATCGGTTCTCGCAGGTGTGTTTACCGATAACCTTTGCAGTCGTCCCTGGACCGTTGAGCGCGTTATTATCAAAGGCTCATTCGATGGCACCGGCCTGGGCAAGGAGTTCAAGGGACCCATAGATCTGGCAGAGGTTAAGGCATGGTATGAGAAAAATTTCGGTACGCTGAAGGATCAGTTCGATGCCAACACGATCATCAAGGGCATCTACTTCGATTCCAAAGGTCTGTTTGCCATCCAATATCAGAATCGTAAGGACGATATTGGCTTATGGCGCTGGACGAGTATGAACGACGGCAAACTAATTTACACCTGGAATGACAAGGCCTCGGCTATCTCGCTCTTCACAGGCGATGCCTCGGTATCGTTCGATCGTAACCCTGACAGCTGCAAACTCTTCCTCTCGGGAATTGTCAACGGCATAGACCTCACGTTTATGTTCTACCTCAAGTAACAAGAAATCCCCCGCAGGCGGGGGATTTCTTGTACAGCCTGAGCGGTCATTGGCACGGATACTTTCCCCGGGATTTATTTCTTGTTTCATCCTATAGTCGTTTTGATGGCCTTGAAGTCGCTGCTCTCTTCCCATTTTATTTGTAAATTTGCAGCCATATTTAGGAATGTTTATGAAGAAAGGTCATGGAAGACTTTGCCCGTGAGCATAGCATCAGATACAATTAATAGATATGATAATATGAAAAGACTATCATTAGCAATCGTTTTTGCCTGCTGTACGTTGGCAGTAGCAGCACAGGAAGAAGGTTTCCGTGTGAATTATCAGGGTGCAAAACCTACAATCAAGGACTTTGCCAAAGCATATATCACATCGTTACTAAATCCTCAGGACGGAGAAGAGCCTGAAGGCGAAGGATTGTACATGTATGAAAGTATGCAGAAGGCCATGATATGTCAAGAGAAGGGTCAACCACTTAAAAAGGACCAAACACTCACCATTGACTTGAAAAACGGCTTCCTCGTTTATGAGGAGAAACGTGATGAATACGTTGATAGGATAGAGATGTGCTTCTGGAACGAGGCAGACGGCAAGCATATACTCTTTGCCGATAGCCGATGGGGGTTCGAAAACGGGAAGGCTATTCTCGGACAATACGATGGTCTATGTTTTTACCGCTATGACAATGCTACAAAGAAGATGGCTAGATGTAATACGCCAGGTTTCGATGTGGAATACCTCGACAAATCCTATGCCCTGCCACGTACAGGAAAGGATATCACTGTTACGCAGTGGGACAAAAACGGGAAAAAGACACAAAAGATACTGAAATGGAACGGACACGGATTCAGCTACTAATCCATCAGAGATTAGCCTCTCTCCAAGCTAAGATTCCACCTTTGAGATTGACACATTGATAGCCTTCATTTGCCAGTCTTCCTGCCGCATTGGCAGAGCGCCGGCCACTACGACAATAGATGGCTATCTTCTTTTCTGTGGGGATGGCGGCTTGCACTTTTTCCACGAAATCGCTCTGCCCCTGATCGATATTGATAGCTCTGTCAATATGTCCCTCTGCGAATTCTTCGGCAGTACGGACATCAAGTACTACGACGTTAGTATCTGCTATCAGTTTTGCAAATCCCTCTACGTCGGTATTCTCAAAAGATTGTTGGGCACAGGCGGTTGTCAGCCCAAGTGTGGCCAGTAAACAAGCGATTATCTTCTTCATATTTGTTGTTTGTTTCATAAATTCCTGTGCAAATATAGTGATTATTGCTGAATAATTGTTATTATTGTACCAATTATTCATATATTTATTGAAATAATATGTTTTTCTTTCGGATATTACCCGATTTTTGCTACCTTTGCAGCCGAAATGAACAGACAGGGTAAGAGGATTGGCATAGCATGGTTTTTGTTGTCGGTATTCGTATCGATGCAACTACTGTCAGGCCTTCACCGCCACGAGGTCATATCGAATGTCGCTGTTGACTGCGTGGATTGTGCCCATCATGTGCATCATTCCGGCCATCTTTCTGCGTATGCCGACCATTTAGACGACTGTCTGCTTTGTCAGTTTCTTCAATTATTATTTACGGTATCAGCAACGACCTGTCTGGTACCATTGGTTATCTCCAAGCAAAACAGACAATTCTTCCTGATTTGCAGAATTGTGCAAAAGGAGCCCTCAGCTCTTTATACCAGAGGTCCTCCATTTGTGTTGTAATCTCTCATTGCNNGAATATTTCATCCTGTCGTTGCTGTGGATATGTACAGCAGCGACAGCACAGGAGCATAAACATCATTACAACCATGAACATCCGTCGGACTCTACCGATGTGTTCTACCGTCACCTGAAACTGAACGAAGTGGTGGTGACGGGTGTGACGGGCGACACCAAACTGAAGAACTCGACAGCCCCCATCTCGATCGTATCAGGTAAGGAACTCAGACAGACAACCTCGACGAATATCATCGATGCCATAGCCCGTCAGCCAGGCGTGTCGCAGATAACCACCGGTAGCGGTATCTCGAAACCCATCATCCGCGGATTAGGTTACAACCGCATCATCGTGATGAACGAAGGCATCCGTCAGGAGGGTCAGCAATGGGGCGATGAACATGGTATTGAGATCGATGCACAGAATGTGAACTCGGTAGAGATACTGAAAGGCCCAGCCTCGCTGATGTACGGCAGCGACGCAATGGCCGGTGTGTTAATCCTGCATGGCAGTCCCATCCAACCTGAAGGCGAGATGAAAGCCAGCGTGTCGACTGAATATCAGACGAACAACGGACTCTTTGACTACTCGCTGAACTTCGCCGGCAATCAGAAAGGCTTTGTCTGGGATGCAAGGTTTACTGACAAATACGCTCATGCCTATAAGAATAAGTACGATGACTATGTGCCTGGATCTCAGTTCAGTGAGCGAGCCGGTCGCCTGATGGTGGGACTGAACAAACGATGGGGTCACTCTCATCTCACGTGGACAGCATTCCAACAAACACCCAGTATTGTTGAGGGTGAACGTGATGAGGTAACAGGCGAGTTGGAATGTGCCACAGATCGTGTCAAGACATACACCAAGGCTTTGCCTTTCCAGCAGATCCGGCACTATAAAGCCGTTTGGGACAACTCGCTGAACCTACAGAAAGGTTGGTTGAAGGCCATCATCGGCTATCAGCAGAACCGCCGTCAGGAGTTCGAGGACGATGAAGATGCGTATGAATTATATTTCAAACTCCATACCGTCACCTATGATCTGCGTTATCTGACGCAAGTGTTTTATGGTTGGAAGATGGCTGGCGGTATCAATGGTATGTGGCAACAGTCGTTGAATCTGGGCGAAGAGATGCTGATACCGGAATACCGTCTTTTCGACTTCGGTGCCTATGCGACGGTCAGCAAGTCGCTCAACTGTCTGACGTTGAATGGCGGTCTGCGATTCGATAACCGTCATCTCGACTTCCATTCGCGCAATTTCAGTGGTGTGACGGGTAGTATCGGCGCCGTATGGAATGCAAGCGACCATTTCAATGTGCGCCTGAATATGGCTCGTGGCTTTCGTGCGCCCAACATGAGCGAACTGGGTAGCGACGGCATCCACGAAGGAACACTCCGTTATGAGATTGGTAACCCCGATCTGAAACCTGAATACAGTTGGCAGGCCGACCTCGGTCTCGACTTTACATCGCAGTATGTCTCTGCACAAGTAGCGCTCTTTGCCAACCGCATCGAGAACTACATCTTTGCCCAGCGCATCGATAGGGTGATGGAGGAGGGGTTCCGTACCTACGAATATACGCAGGGTGATGCCCGTTTGCTGGGCTTTGAGGCTGGTGTCGATTTCCATCCCATCCACAGTCTCCATTTCCAGAACACTTTCTCCTTTGTCGATGCCCAGCAGATGCACGCCAGCGATGATGCCAAGTATCTGCCCATGACGCCTGCTCCGCGCTGGACTTCGGAACTGAAGTACGAACTGTCGCATCACGGCCACAAGGCGCTGAACAATGCCTTCGTAGCCTTGGGTTTGGAGTGCAATATGGCACAAAATCATTATTATAAGGTGGATGATACAGAAACACGTACGCCAGGCTACACCTTGTTGAGCCTATCGGCAGGCACCGATCTGAACATTCACAAGAAGAAGGTTGCTGAACTCTACGTCGCTGCCGAGAATCTGCTGAACAAGGCCTATCAGAATCACCTGAGTCGTCTGAAATACTGCGATGTAAACAATGCTACCGGTCGTCAGGGTGTTTATAATATGGGGCGCAACATCGTCTTCAAAGTGATTGTCCCCATCGTCTTTAACTGAAATCATTCCTTCGCATATACAAAATAAGAGTCCTACACGTCAAATTGTAGGACTCTTTTTGCGGAGAGTGAGGGATTCAAACCCCCGATACCCGAAAGGGGTATACCGGATTTCGAGTCCAGCGCGATCGATCACTCTGCCAACCTTCCNNTTTCGATAGTCTGTTTCTCAGCTGTTCTGCCTCGGATTTGCGGATGCTGAGACGGATCTCGCAGGTATTGTCGTAAGTCTGCGAGACGATGCGGGGCTGCATCTCCTTGACGATACGCATCACCTCGTTCATCATCGGGTAGGCGAACGTATAGGTGATGATTTCCTCTATCTGACGCGTCTCGACTTCGGAATGGGCGATGGCATCGGCAGCGGCTTCGCGATAAGCCACGATGAGTCCGCTGGTACCGAGGTTCACACCCCCGTAATAGCGTACGACAACGATGAGGATGTCGGTAAGTTCGTTGGAGTTGATCTGTCCGAGTATAGGTTTGCCAGCAGTAGAGGAGGGCTCGCCATCGTCGTTGGCACGGAAATCGGTGCGCTCAGGCCCAAGCATATAGGCGTAGCAAACGTGACGGGCATCGTAGTATTTCTTGCGATAGCCAGCCAGAAGGTCCTTGATCTCGTCGACAGAAGACACATGATGAGCGAAGGCGAGGAACTTACTCCGCTTATCGGTGTAGTAACCCTCGCCTCCGCTCTTTATGGTCTTATATTCGTCAGACATAACGATGAGGTTTCCCCCGCAATGCTGGGGTAAATCCTTAATTGTTATACTCCTGCCAGCTCTTGATCTTCACATCGTCGAGGTTCATGGCAGTGAAGGCCTCGATGAAGGCCTTGGCCAGACGGACGTTGGTCATCAGAGGAATGTTGTGATCGATGGCACCACGACGGATCTTGTAACCGTTGGTCAGCTCACGTGAAGTGTGGTTCTTCGGCACGTTGATCACAAGACCAACCTTGTGCTGCGAGATCAGATCCATCACGTTGTTATCGCCACTCTCATCGGGCCATGCCACGCTGATGGCCTTCACGCCGTTGTCGTTGAAGAACTTGGCTGTTCCTGCAGTAGCGTAGATGGTATACCCCTTCTTGGCCAGTTGCTGGGCGGGCTCCAACAGAGAAACCTTACCCTTGGCACCACCCGAACTGATAAGCACGGCATCCTTCGGAATCGAGTAGCCCGTAGCAATCAGCGAGTTGAGCATAGCCTCGTTGAGGTCGTCACCCAGACAGCCTACCTCACCCGTAGAACTCATGTCGACACCGAGTACGGGGTCGGCGTTCTGCAGACGGGCAAACGAGAACTGCGAAGCCTTCACACCGATGCGGTCGATGTCGAACTCGCTCTTCTCAGGCTTCTGATAAGGTGCGTCGAGCATGATCTTCGTAGCCGTCTCGATGAAGTTACGCTTCAGGATTTTCGATACGAATGGGAACGAACGGCTGGCGCGGAGGTTACACTCGATAACCTTCACCTCGCGGTTCTTGGCGAGGAACTGGATATTGAACGGACCGCTGATATTCAGCTCGGCAGCGATCTTATGGGCAATCTTCTTGATCTGACGGATGGTGGAGAAGTAGATGTGCTGGGCGGGGAACACCATCGTGGCATCACCGGAGTGCACACCGGCATACTCCACATGTTCGGAGATGGCGTACTCGATCACCTCACCCTTATCGGCAACGGCGTCGAACTCGATCTCCTTGGTCTCTGTCATGAACTTCGACACCACCACGGGGAATTCCTTCGACACCTCGGTAGCCATGTTGAGGAAGCGATGCAGCTCCTCCTCGTCGTAGCAGACGTTCATCGCAGCACCCGAGAGCACATACGAAGGACGCACGAGCACGGGATAACCCACCTGCTCGACGAACTCCTTGACATCCTCGAAGCTGGTGAGTGCACGCCAGGCGGGCTGGTCGATGCAGAGCTTGTCGAGCATGGCCGAGAACTTGTCGCGGTTCTCAGCACGGTCGATATTCACAGGCGATGTTCCCAGTACGGGCACACCCTGACGATAGAGCTTCATGGCAAGGTTGTTAGGAATCTGACCACCCACGGAGACAATCACACCCTTAGGTTGCTCCAGATCGATCACGTCGAGCACACGCTCCAGTGAGAGCTCGTCGAAGTAGAGGCGGTCGCACATATCGTAGTCGGTTGACACCGTCTCGGGGTTGTAGTTGATCATGATCGACTTGTAACCCAGCTTGCGGGCTGTATTGATGGCGTTCACCGAACACCAGTCGAACTCTACCGAAGAACCGATACGGTAAGCGCCTGATCCTAAAACAACTACAGATTTCTCGTTCGTGTAGTAGTTGATGTCGTGAGCAGGCTTGTAGTTCTCACCCTCAGGATTGCCGAATGCAGGCGTGTGGGTATATGTAAAATACAGATAGTTCGTGAGTTCAGGATGCTCTGAGGCCACCGTGGGAATGCGCTTCACGCTGGGCAGGATGCCCTTCTCCTTACGATACTTGCGAACGGCCAGGTTCTCCTTCTCCATGTTGCCGCCTTCGGGCTTCAGCACGAAGCGGGCAATCTGGAAGTCGCTGAATCCGCAACGCTTCACCTCGAGCAGCAGCTCGTCGGGCAGTTCCTCAAGCTTGTTGTACTTCTGCAACTCATGCTTCAGGTCGACGATATGCTTCAGGCGCTCCAGGAACCAGACGTCGATCTTCGTCAGCTGCTCGATGCGCTCGATGGTATAACCCTCCTCGAGAGCCTGGGCGATGGCGAAGATACGCAGGTCGGTAGGATTGGCCAGTTCCTCATCGAGGTTGTCGAACTTCGTGTGGTCGTTGCCCACGAATCCGTGCATACCCTGACCGATCATACGCAGACCTTTCTGAATCATCTCCTCGAAGCTGCGGCCGATACTCATGATCTCACCGACAGACTTCATCGAAGAACCGATCTGACGGCTCACACCGGCAAACTTGGTGAGGTCCCAGCGGGGAATCTTACAGATCATATAGTCGAGGCTCGGAGCCACATAGGCTGAAGAGGTGGTACCCATCTCACCGATCTGGTCAAGGGTATAGCCAAGTGCGATCTTGGCAGCGACAAAGGCGAGGGGATAGCCGGTGGCCTTCGAGGCGAGGGCTGAAGAGCGCGAGAGACGGGCGTTGATCTCGATGATACGGTAGTCGTTGGTCTCCGCATTGAAAGCGAACTGAATATTGCACTCGCCGACGATGCCGAGGTGCTTGACACATTTGATGGTGAGTTCCTGCAGCATCTTGACCTGATCCTCGCGGAGTGAACAGGTGGGTGCTACAACGATCGACTCACCGGTATGGATGCCGAGGGGGTCGAAGTTCTCCATCGAGGCCACCGTGAAGCAACGGTCGTTGGCGTCGCGGATGCACTCAAACTCAATCTCCTTCCAACCCTTGAGACTCTCTTCGACGAGGATCTGTGGGGCAAAGGTAAAGGCCGACTCAGCAAGCTCGATGAAACGCTTCTCGTCGGGGCAGATACCTGAGCCGAGACCGCCGAGTGCGTAGGCAGAACGGATCATGATGGGGAAGCCGATCTCGTGGGCGGCCTTCAGCGCGTCCTCCATCGACTCGACAGCATGGGATACAGGTACCTTCAGATCCACTTCGGCCAGCTTTTTAACAAAAAGGTCGCGGTCCTCAGTATTCATGATGGCCTCGACACTTGTTCCTAACACTTCAACTCCGTATTCTTTCAGGGTACCGTTCAGATAGAGCTCCGTTCCGCAGTTCAGCGCGGTCTGTCCTCCAAATGCGAGGAGAATGCCGTCGGGGCGCTCTTTCTTGATGATTTCGGTTACGAAATGTGTATTCACGGGTTGGAAATACACCTTGTCTGCAATACCCTCACTGGTCTGGATGGTAGCGATGTTGGGGTTAACGAGTACACTCTTGATGCCCTCTTCGCGGAGGGCCTTCAATGCCTGTGAACCTGAGTAGTCAAACTCTCCTGCTTGTCCGATTTTCAAGGCACCCGATCCGAGTACCA
>LXOW01200007.1_pt1 | contig 14453 bp, 13 predicted proteins | sample 1368591 | NCBI WGS metagenome assembly LXOW01 (sample SAMN04884650, study PRJNA319009) | bovine gut metagenome | isolation source: Cow rumen | host: Bos taurus | place: Italy: Legnaro (PD) | collected 2014-07-09
ATCGACCCGGAGCTGCACAAGGAGGTGAAAGCCCGCTACGAGGCCCTCAACCTCAAGCCCTACGGCGGTTTCGTGAACCCGGAAATCCAGCCGGTCTATGCAGCAGACGGCACCATCACCGATTACGTCCCCGTTTACACGGACGATTATCTGGGCCAGATGCTCCTCTACGGCAAGAAATACGGCACGCTGTGATCCGAGACTACAGAAATTACCTCAGACTAGAACGAAGGATGTCACCCAATACGGTGGCATCCTATTGTCATGATATAGAGGGATTTCTGGCGTTTTGTGAGGTGGAGCCCCGCGTGGTCACCACGGAGGACATCCAACGATATCTGGGGAAAGTGACGGCGCAAGGCCTGTCCAAACGCAGCACGGCCCGCCTGGTGAGCGCCCTGCGCAGTTTCTTCAGCTGGTGCGTGGAAGAAGGCGAAATCAAGGAGAATCCCTGCGACCGCATCGACGCGCCCAAACTGGGAAAATACCTGCCGGAAGTGCTTAGCGTGGACGAGGTTACGGCCATCCTGGAATCGGTGGACCTGAACGCCCCCTACGGGAAACGCAACCGGGCCATCCTGGAGGTGCTGTACGGCTGCGGGCTGCGCGTAAGCGAATGCGCCGGCCTCCGCATCTCGCACGTACATCTGGAGGAGGGTTTTGTCGATGTCATCGGCAAAGGAAACAAACAACGCCTGATCCCGCTGGGAGAAATGGCCGCCGACGCTATCCTCGCCTACCTTCCGGAGCGGCCCACCCCTGCCAACGCCGCCTGCGAGGACTTCCTTTTCCTCAACCGTTTCGGCAAGCCGCTCAGTCGCGTGTCGCTGTTCAACCTGGTGAAAGAGCAGGCCATGATAGCCGGCATCCAGAAAGAAATCTCGCCCCACACCTTCCGGCATTCGTTTGCCACGCACCTGATAGAAAACGGGGCCGATTTACGCATCGTCCAGGAAATGCTGGGCCACGAGAGCATCCTCACCACGGAAATCTACACCCACATCGACACCTCCACCTGGCACAAAATGGTCCTGGAGCACCATCCAAGGGCATAAAAAAGCAAAAAAACCGGTCTTTGGCGAATGCCTTGGAACCGGTTTTTTGACGTGTACTAAAACCTAAACCTACAATATAGATGCAGAAAAAAACAAAACGTTGCAGAAAAATTTAAGATTCTGCAACGTTTTCCTGTTTTTCCGCTTTTTCTGCCTTGGGACGCGTGTTCAGGGTGTTCATCGCGCGCCCTACCCCGATGGTAGAAACATCCTTGATGCCCTGAATGATCCGGGTGGCCAGTTGCGGAACCTCCGCCTTTTCTTCTTCGGACAGAGGTCCTAACACGTAATCCACCTGCCTTCCCCGTGAGAACTCGTTTCCGATACCAACCCGGATGCGGATCCACTGATCACTTTCCAGCTTATCCGTAATATCCTGCAGGCCGTTGTGGCCGCCGGAAGAACCGTTAGCCCGCATACGCAGGGTGCCGAACGGCAGGTTGATATCGTCAGAAATGACGATCAGGTTTTCCATGGGAAGATGCAGCTTTTGCATCCAGTAACGGACCGCATTGCCGCTCAGGTTCATGTAGGTGTTCGGCTTCAGCAAGACGAACCAGCGCCCTTTGAAAGAGACCTCCGCCACGTCGCCGTAGCGGTCGGTCTTGAAAAGGACATTGGATGCCTGAGCCCAGGCATCCAATACCATAAATCCCATGTTGTGCCGGGTATTGGCGTATTCTGCGCCAATGTTCCCCAGCCCTACAACAAGATACTCCATTTTTACTGAGCGGCCTTGGCAGCTTCCTGAGCGGCCTGCTGCATGGCACGGGTGGTCTTGACGGAGCAGATGATGGTGTTCTTGTCGGAGACAATCTGCAGGCCCTCGAACTTGAGGTCACCGGCTACCATTCTCTTGTCCAGCTCCAGCGGAGTCACATCGATGTCCAGCTGATCCGGGAGGTTCTTCATGAGGCCGCAAACCTTGAGGGCGCGGGCGCTCTGAACGAACTTACCACCAGCCTGTACACCCTTGGGGTGACCGGTGATGTTGAGCGGAACAGAGATAACGATGGGCTTCGTCTCATTCACGGCCAGGAAGTCTACGTGGAGGCAGTTGTCGTCTACCGGGTGCCACTGATACTCGTGAGCAACGGCGGTGTAGGTTTTGCCACCCAGTTCCAGGTCTACGATGTAGGAAGCGGGAGTATGGGTAAGACCCTTGAGCTCTTTCTCGTTAACGGTGAAAAGGATGTTGTCCATACCGGCACCATAGAGGTTGCAAGGTACCAGACCCTGAGCACGGAAGGCCTTAAGAGTGGCCTTGTTGCCCTTCTGGCGGATTTCGCCATTCAGCGTAAAATGCTTCATTGTTTTGTAAAGTTTAAAATGTGTTACTCAGTGCGATTTTCACGCACCCCATTGCACCAAAAGCGAATGCTCGCTTTTAAAAGCCCGCAAAGATACAAACAAAATTTTGATCTACAAAATCCCTCCCGGCCGCGATTGCAAATATTTGGGCGAGGTCCCTTTTTGTCGCGAGGACCTCGCCCACCCCTTCCGCTCCACAAGCCACCAGAAGGCCCCTGCCCTGGGCGAGGTCCCCGCCCGATAATTCGACCTCGCCCAAAGACTGTAGGACCTGGCCCAACGGAAAGCCTTCCCTCCAAAATGGAAGGAAGGCTTAGCTTATGCATCAAAGAAACGGACAAGTGGATGGGCACAAAAAGACTTCACTAAGGCTTCATTGGGAGTTAGGTCCTTTTTAATCCCGACCCGGTTTTTTTGACAAAAGGCACATTTATATCCCTGCCCATTGTATTCTTCAAACCATCCCATAACAACTCCATCCATCATTACTTCAATCTCTTTCTCTTTTGGAATTAATACGATACCTTAACTGATGATGGGATTTCAATTGAAGTCAGGTTTGTACAACGACAAAAAGTTAAGTCTTTTAGCTCTTGTAATCCTTCCGGAAGTATTATTGACGTCAATCCGGACTCGGAAAAAGCTCTCCATTCAATTGTAGTTACCGAAGCGGGAATAATTATTGATTTCAAATTTACGCAACTAACAAAAGAATCGTGTCCAATTGACTCTTCAAGGATAAAAGCGAAAACACTTTCATCTAATATGTTGTAGGGACGGGCAACTACGGCCGGTAGCCCTATCTTCTGCAAATATACATATAGTTTTTTACATGTCTATTATACTGTTATTTGCAATTTATCCTCTTGCTCTTTCAGATTAATCTTAGTAGATTTGCGAAAACGGTTCGGACCATGAAGGAGAATAAAAATATACTAAAAGAAGGAGCGGTCCCATATAGCCAGACGCTGGCCATAAAAGACATCCCCGCCAGGCAAATACGCAATGCCAAAGAGTATTTAAAAGGCCTTGGTTGCCTCTCACAGGAGGAATTTGATTCCCATTATGCCAAATTCCTCTAATAGATTACCCACTTCTTCCGCCAGACATTCATCTGTATTACGATGTCTCATTTGTTCAAGAGGTTGACCGTGTTATCGAATGCAATCTTTCCCAACCTCTAGAAAAACAGGCATTACTCATTTCTCTGCTCAGAAAAGGAATCCAGAACCTGGCTACCTCCAATCCCCTTGTTAAAAACGAAGATAATTGGACCACACTCTCGTATTCAATTGAGAGTATCGGGAGCATCCTTTTCCATATCATCCAAGATACTGAAACGGGAGAGACTTTCATCCACATCGTAGGAATACGATGGAAGTTAAAAGAGAGTTACCACTTCCGTGAGTTCGTTATATAATGCACCTTTAGCCTGATGCATAAACGACTGGTTATAAGGTATTAAAACTATCGAACCCCTGTCGAATTGACAGGGGTTCGATATTATAAGCACCTAATTATTAACTGGTTAGGCGCCAGGCGGGAAGGCCTAGAAACTGGTAGCAATTCCCAGGAAGTCGTCGGCTTTGAGGGCGGCGCCGCCGATGAGGCCACCGTCGATGTCCTTCTCGGCGAAGAGTTCCTTGGCGTTGGAGGGCTTGCAGGAGCCACCGTACAGGATGGTCATGTCGTCTGCCACCTGGGCGCCGAACTTGGCCTCGATGACGTTGCGGATGCAAGCGTGGATTTCCTCTGCCTGGGCTGCGGTAGCGGTTTTACCAGTGCCGATGGCCCATACGGGCTCATAAGCGATAACCACGTTCTTCATGTCCTCGGCGGAGAAGTTGTACAGGACGTTCTTGGTCTGGGCGGTAACCACCTCGAAGTGCTTGCCAGCCTCGCGCTCGTCCAGGTTCTCACCTACGCAGAGGATCACTTTAAGACCGGCGGCGAGGGCCAGCTGGGTTTTCACCACCAGCTTCTCGTCCGTCTCACCATAATACTGACGACGCTCGCTGTGGCCCAGGATGGTATATTCACAGCCGATGGAGGTGAGCATGTTCACGGCTACTTCACCGGTGTATGCGCCTTTCTCATGGTCTGCGCAGTTCTGGGCGCTGAGTTTGACCTTGGAGCCCTTCAGGACATCGGCCACGCAGGCCAGATGGGTGAACGGCGGAGCCACTACCAGCTCTACATTGGCCGGAAGATCCTTGGCTTTTTCTACAACAGCTTTTGCAAGTTCGACACCTTCGGGAACGGTGGTGTTCATTTTCCAGTTCCCTGCTACAATAAATTTTCTCATATATAATCTAGTTTTGTCATTCCGAGGTCCGGAGGACCGAGAGAATCTCATGAGATACACTCGCTTCGCTCGGTATGACAGTATTCAACATTATTTTACAGACATAACTGCCGAAGCGATGGAATTGAGCTTGACATCCACGGAGTCCGCGCGGGAGGCCAGGATGCAAGGGACCTTGGTACCTACCAGGAAGCCAGCCTGACGAACGTCCTTGGCGAGTTTGGAATTGGTCTTCCAGAACACGTTGGCGCTCTCAATGTTGGGGAACAGCAGGCAGTCGGCGTCGCCGGCAACGGGGCTCTTGAGCTTCTTGATTTCCACAGATTCCTGGTCGATGGCCACATCCAGGGCCAGCGGGCCGTCGCCGATGGCCTTGATCTGGCCACGGTCGCACATCTTGGCCAGCATGGCACCCTCTATGCAGGCGGGCATGCTGTCCAGCATTTGCTCGGAAGCGGCGATGAAGGCGATCTTAGGCTGGGCAATACCGAAGCTGCGGGCCACGCCGGTAACAAAACCGGCCATCTTCACCTTCTGGCGGAAGTCCGGAGCAGGGATTACAGCCATATCGGTAATGAAGATGAGCTTGTGATAATTGGGGTTCTCAATAACGCCCACGTGGCTCAGGAGGCCCTTGGCGGGCAGCAGGCCACATTCCTTGTTCAGGATGGCGCGCAGGAACTTGTCCGTGGAGCAAAGGCCCTTCATGAGGACATCGCCCTCGCCGTCGTGGACCATGCGGACGGCCTCTGCAACAGCCTTGAGTTCGTCCTTGATATCGACGATGGTGAATTTGTCAACGTTGATATTGGCGGCCTTGCAAACCTCTGCGATGAGATCGGAGTCGCCCACCAGGGTGACCTTCACGAAACCCATATCGCTGGCCAGGGAAGCAGCCTCGATGGTGTGGGAGTCCACGCCCCAGGCGGCGATCATACGTTTGCAAATACCTTTTGCCTTAAGTTCGGCAAACAAATCGTTGAAGTTGGTAATCATGATTATTCTTGGTTTTCTAATACTAAATGCATGGTATCACGGGCAATCACCAGTTCCTCATTGGTGCAAATGAGGGCGGCCTTTACCTTGGAGTCTTCCGTGCTGATGATGGCGTCTTCGCCAAAAGCCACGTTGGCTTCGTAATCCACCTTGAGGCCCAGGTAAGAGAAGTTCTCCAGCACGCGGCGGCGCAGACGGCTGTTGTGCTCGCCGATACCGCCGGTGAAGATGATGAGGTCCACTCCGTTCNNGGTCTACTCCGTTCATCGCGGCCACATAGGAGCCGATGTTCTTGATGATGTCGTAGGTGTATTTCTTGAACACGAGTTTGGCCTTGGGATCGCCGCCGTTGGCGAGTTCGTCCAGCTCACGGGCATCAGAGGTTTTGGTGGAAACGCCCAGGAAGCCGGATTTGCGGTTGAGGATGTTGGTCATCTCGTCCGGATCTACACCCAGCTTCTTTTCCAGGTACAGGACGGCGTTGGCGTCGATATTGCCCACGCGGGTACCCATGATCATGCCTTCCAGCGGGGTGAAGCCCATGGAAGTGTCTACGCACTTGCCATTCTGAATGGCGCAGATGGAGCTGCCGGCGCCCAGGTGGCAGGTAATGATTTTGGAGCTGTTGATATCCAGGCCAGCGAGCTTTGCACCCACACCGGCGACAAACTGATGGGACGTGCCGTGCGCACCGTAGCGACGGACGCGGTATTTTTCATAGTATTCGTAAGGAAGACCATACATGTATGCGTACGAAGGCATGGTCTGGTGGAAGGCAGTGTCGAATGTGACCACCTGCGGCACGGAAGGAAGGACCTCCTGCATGGCACGGATACCCAGCAGGTGGGCCGGATTGTGCAGCGGGGCGAAATCTGCGCAGAAGGTAATCTTGTCGATGACATCGTCGTCCACCAGCACAGAACCGGAGAAGAAGTCGCCACCCTGCACGATGCGGTGCCCCACGGCCTCAATGTCCTCCAAGGATTTGAGCACGCCCGTCTCCTTGTCCGTAAGGGCAGCCAGGATGAGCTGCATGCCCACTTTGTGGTCCGGGATGGGAACATCCTTCACCTGTTTCTCGCCCCCGGCGGGAGCATATTGGAGAATGCCGGCGGGAAGGCCGATCTTTTCGCAGATACCCTTGGCAATAACGTCGAATACGTCATCATTCTTCATGTCCAGAAGCTGGTACTTGATGGAAGAGCTGCCGCAGTTGATAACAAGAATAATCATAAATTATGTGATTTTAAATTATTGTTCGGTATATCTTCGCAAATATACAAAATATATTTGGTATTTTTGCATGTATGGTTGAGGCGAGAGGCATAGAAACGCTGTCGATCTCTTTTACGGCAGGCGTCATCGCGGGGACAATGCTCTCCGGCAGCCATTGCATGCTCCCCTGCGCCCTCCTTTTAGTCATCGCCCTCCCCTGCCTAGCGCAGAAAAAACTCATGCACGCGAACGGCACGCTGAGCCTGGCCATCCTGTCCGGAACCTTCCTGCTCGCAGGCATCTTCTGCGCCTGGAACACCCTGCAGCCGGGCGTGGGCCTGCATTTCCGGATTCAGGATTGGGCCGATAGTGCCGTGGGCCAACTCCGTGCTTCCATCGACACCCTCCCCTTCCAGAACCCGGGAACGCCGGCGCTGCTCAAAGCGCTTTTGACCGGCGACCGCAGCGGACTTTCGCCAGAGACGGTGGCCGTTTTCCGGAAAAGCGGGGCATCGCACGTGCTGGCACTCTCGGGCCTTCATATTGGCATTATCTACCTGATTTTCGATAGGCTTACCCGCGTACTGGGGGCATCCCCCGCCGCCCGACGCATCCGCTTCGGGCTCATTGTGCTTGGCGCCGGCTTTTTCACGCTGATGACCGGTGCCGGCGCATCCATTGTCCGGGCGTTCCTGTTTATCGTCATAAACGAGACACTGCACCTGCTGGGACGTCCCCGAAAGGCCGTGCGGGTGCTTTGTCTGGCGCTGCTGATCCAACTGGTCCTGGACCCGGCTGCCGTCCGGGAAGTGGGATTCCAGCTCAGTTACCTGGCCATGGCGGGTATTTTCCTGCTGTTTCCGCTACTGGAGGCTTGGTATCCGGCGTCCGTATCCTGGGACCCGATGCGAAAGATCTGGTCCATGGCCGCACTCAGCATCAGTTGCCAGCTGTTCACCGGCCCGCTGGCCTGGCTGCGCTTTCACAGTTTTCCCCGGTATTTTCTGCTTACGAACCTGATGGCCATCCCCCTCACCACGTCCCTTATGGCTGTGGCAGTGGCCACCGTAGCCCTGGGCGGAATGGGCTGGTACCCGGACCTCCTGATAAAAGCAACAGACGGCCTCTGCCGCCTGCTGGTATGGGTACTGGAAATTATTGCTTCAATGTAAAACCCGGGCTAGCCCACTCCGCCATGCCGCCGTCTTCCGTGGCCGTGATCAGATACCCTTCCAGGGCGGGGCTGTCCAGAATGAGCTTTTGAGCGGCTTCCAGGCCGGCCACCATGCACCAGGTTGCAACAGCATCCGCTTCCGCAGCGCTGACTGAAGACACCACCGTTGCGCTGAGCAAATTGTGCGTCACAGGATAGCCCGTAAGCGGATTCACCGTATGAGCGTATTTTTTACCGTCCTTGATATAGAACTTCCGGTAATTGCCGGAAGTGACGATGCCACAGGCATTTGCCTCCGAACTCCAGATACCGTCCAGCTCATCCGAAGGCTCTTGCGGCTGGTCGATGGGACGGTCTACGCCCACGGACCAAGGCTTCCCGGAAGGATTAACCCCGTCGCACCAGATTTCACCAATATCGACCAGCATATCCTTTACGCCGATACTATAAAGATAGCGGGCGATAACGTCGCAGCTGTAGCCCTGCGCGATGGCGTTGTAATTCAGTTCCGGATGGTTGACATCGGCAGGATAGACCTTTCCGTCCTTTACAGGCAGTTCCTTGGGAAGGAAGCGCATGCCGAATTTTTCCTGTAAGCCGCGGATTTTCTCCTCCGAAGGGAATTGCTGCTCACGGAAGCCGAAGCCCCAGGCATTGAACAGCGGACCTGCAGCACAGTCCACCAGCCCACCGGAACGCTCCCAATACTGATAGGCACAACGGTACATGTCCAGGAAAAGCGGTGTAGCAGGGACAGCCTCCCCCGCATTGAAACGGGACAGCAACGAGCGCTTGTTGTAACCGGAAAGCGTAGTGTCGATTTGCAACAGCAAGGCATCCACGCTATCGCGGATGGTCTCCACCTTCTCCCCTACGCCCTTCATATTCAGTTTGATGGTATAGGTGCCCCCCTGGGCAAAGCCCTGGATTTGGACATAGCGGCCTCGGGAAGGCACGCAGGCCATCAGGACAAGGAGGAGAAGAACCGGCAGGAGTTTTTGCATTCTTTGGCAAGTATTTTGCACAAAAATACAAAAAAATACCGATATTTGCAGGTTAAGACAAGACAGCTTATGAAAATCAAAATAGCCATTTTGGCACTGGCTTTTGCCACCGTTCTTGGTGTCGGATGCAAAAAGACCACAACCACCACCACAACAACGCCTTCCCTGGGCGGTTTATGGATGAGTGCCCAACCCCAGTTCGTCCAGTATGGAGAGGAGCAGGAGTTCCGCATCTATATCGACGATATTTATGTGTCCGACAATACGGATCCGGGAAAGATGGGCGTCTATTGGCAGGTGTCGGGCTATGCACGCGACACGACCACACGGGACGTAGACAAATCCAATCCGGCTTACTACTTTACGCCAGAAGACCCTGGCACCTATACCGTTACAGCCACCCTGTATGCCCTTAACGGCAATTACTACAGCGCCACCTCCAGGGTCACGTTCCAAGCCATCGACCCGGACACGGCCATGGACGGAATTGAAGGGAACACGGAAGACATCTACTTTGACGAATACGAAATCGAGATGTACACCGCCCACATTGGAAAACACACCTGGATGGCCCAGAATCTCTTTACCTTGGAGCCCGTCGGGCGTGCCTATCAGGACAGCGACGTAGTGGCGGATCTTTTCGGCCAGTACTACTCCTGGGAGGAAGCCCAGGACATCTGCCCGGATGGCTGGCGCCTGCCCACTGCAGCAGAATTTGATGAAGACCTGGGCAATATTGCCGGTGAGTTGATGGGCAAAGCCCGCTTCCTGGATGTGGAAATGTGGCCCTACTGGCCGGATGTGGTCATCACCAACGAGACCCTGTTCAACGCCATTCCCGTGGGCTACATGGACCTGGCCACCTCCAGCCAGGCGCGCGGTTATAAGGAATACGCTGCCTGGTGGACCAGCGACGACGTTGCCGAGGGTGATGAAAGCTTGGGCGTTTTCCGTTACATTTACTGCGAAGATCCTTATGTCAAAAAAGGCAAGGGAAGCAAAGAATCCCTCGCCCTCAGTGTACGCTGCGTAAAAGAGTAATTAACGCAGATCCGTTACGATATAGTCTTTGGAAAGCGATTTTTCGTCCATCGAAAAGTCGCTTTTTCCTTTGGGCTCCATGAACACGATATCCGTCAACAGGAAACGCGCCCGGGTATCTGTATCCAGATTAAGCGTAACGTCCAGATAGGACGTCCCGGAAGTGTTCACTTCGATTTTGTCCATGTAGTGTTTATAGTTGATGACAAACAGGGCAGGATTGGTGAAAAGGTCCTCTTTTTCTACGAGTTCCATCACCAGTTCCTTGGCTTCCCGGTCCAAGGACCAACGGGTGTTGCCATCGCTGATGACTTCCAGGCCCAGGCCTTCCAGGATATACGCATTGTCTTCCACGGTGACGTCACCGTCCGTAACAGGGCTGAAATCGGCGCCGTTTTTGGAGAGCGAATAAGTATAGTGGAACGTGACCCGATGCCCTTGCACCTTGTCCAATAAAGGAATGCTGCCCTGCGCCCAGGCGCCAAGGCAGCACATTCCACAAACGATGAGGCTAATCAGTTTTTTCATTCATCCGGGTTCATGAAGTGCTGCAGGACCTCGTCCAGTTCTGCCATGTCTTTCACCAGCACCTCACGCGGCTTGGAGCCGTTCTGCGGGCCCACGATGCCGGCGGCTTCCAGCTGGTCCATTACACGTCCTGCTTTTGCATAACCCATGCCAAGCTTGCGCTGCAGGTCCGAGGTGGAACCGCGCTGGTTCAGCACCACGGTGCGGGCGGCTTCCTCGAAGCGTTCGTCCAGCTTGTTCATGTCCACCATGCCTCCACCGCCTTCTTCGCCCTCCGGTGCAGGAGGCTCCGGCAGGTAATACGGTGTATTGTAACTCTTCTGGTAACCGGTTTGCTCCGCAATGGCGTTGGTCAGGTCCACGATTTCGTCATTGCCGATATAGGCGCACTGCACACGTTCCATGTCGATACCGGTGTACAGGAGCATATCTCCACGACCAATCAGTTTGTCTGCGCCCGGCTGGTCCAGAATGGTGGATGAGTCGATACGGGAAGTAACGCGGAAAGCGATACGCATGGGGAAGTTGGCCTTGATAAGACCGGTAATCACATCCACCGTAGGACGCTGGGTGGCCAAGATGCAGTGCAGACCGGCTGCACGGCCTTTCTGGGCCAGACGGATGACGGAAGTGGTGATGGTGCGGGCTTGTGCCTTAGCTTCCGGCGTACCGCCACCGGCCATGGTAAGGTCGGCGTATTCATCGATGATTACCACAATATACGGCATGAAGTGGTGGCCTTCGTCCGCACGGAGATGATGGTCTTTCCACTTGCTGTTGTAGAGCTTGATATTGTTCACATAGGCCTTGGACAGCAGCTCATAACGGGCATCCATTTCCACGCAGAGGGAATTGAGGATGGCGGCGGCGTCCTTGGCGTTTTTGACGATGGCTTTGTCTGCCTCCTCCTGCTCACTGGCGGCGTTGGGCAGCACGGCCAGGTAATGGTGCAGCAGATGCCCGTAGGAGGAGAATTCCACCATCTTCGGGTCCACGAACACGAATTTGAGTTCCGAGGGGTGCTTGGAATACAGCAGCGAAGCCACAATAACGTTCAGACCCACGGATTTACCCTGCTTGGTGGCACCAGCGACCAGGAGGTGCGGCGCATCGGCCAGGTCGAACACTTTCACCTGCTGGGAAATGGTATAGCCGATGGCAACGGGCAGTTCCGCCTTGCTGTCGCGGAAGGCGGTGTCGTTGAGGAGGGCCTTCAGCGGCACAATGGACGATTTGTCATTGGCCACCTCGATACCCACGGAATCCGACAGCGTGGTGATACGTACGCCCTTGGCATTCAGGGAAATACCGATATCTTCCTGCAGCTGCTTAATGGCGGAAATCTTGACGCCGGGGGCGGGATACACCTTGTAAAGGGTGACCGTGGGGCCCACAACGGCCGTTACATCACGAACCTGGATCTTATAACTGGCCAAGGTTGCGCGAATCTTGTTGTTGTTGCGGCTAAGCTCGTCCTGCGAAACCTCATGGCGGGCACTGGTATAGTCCCCCAGAATATCCAAGGAAGGCGTTTTGTACTTAGGCAGGCCATCCGGCGGATCCAGGCGGTTGTCGATGGGCTTGAGCGGCTCTTTCACTTCCTGCTCCAGGGTGTCGTCCGTCACTACGTTAAGGCCAGGCTCACCTTCCTGCTGTGCAGCATTTTCTGCTTCTGCAGGGGCGTTCTCCGCATCGGCCTCCTCTTCTGCCTTTTCCGGCTTGGGACGCCGCTTGAAAATATTCCGGGGCTTCTTCTCCTCCACCGGAGGCACATCGGTAGTTTCACTGGTGACAAAGGATAAGGCCGGGGCGGGTTCCACGACAGGCGCCACGGCAGAATCGGTACCTTCCGGCGATTCCTCCCCTTCCCCAGTAGCAGTGCGCTTGCCCATGAGCAACGCGGCAAAACGGGCGCTCAGGCAATAGAACCAGAAAGCGAGCAGGGCCAGCAGAATGACCGACGTAATGATTTCTCCCAATTTAGAGACCAGGAAACCAACTACTGCGGCTCCGGCACGGCCGCCCAAACCGCCAATGAAGGCATACTCCCACTTGGTGAGCATACCAACCATCGCCAGGATCCAAGAGAGGATAAAACTAAGCGAGAAACAGCCGTAGAACCACTTTTTTAGGCGGATGGGACTCTCCTTCCACAGGAGTTTGACGCACCAGGCCATCAGGAAAACCAGGATGCAGAAAGCGGCCAGGCCAAAGCTTTCCGTTACCAGGAAATGCCCCATGGACAGGCCCGAGGATGCCGCAGCATTCTGGATGGTAGGATCTGTGGCCATGAGCGCACTTTGGTCCTGTTTCCAGGTGAACAGATACGAAATCACCGACACGGCAACCGTGAGGGTGAGAATAAGAACAAGGAAGATACCAGCGTAACGGATACCTGTCTGCTTGCGCTCTGAAAGGCTGTTCCAGTATTTGGTGACAGGATTCATTTCTTTTTGTTTTTACTGCGGTAATTCCGGTTGAACTTGCCGCCTTTGTTTGCCTGGAAGCCCAGATTCATACCCGGCCGGTTGAAAGAGGCGTCGGCCGAAATTTTGGACAGCTCCAATCCTTCGGGAACTTTTACCCGGCCTCCGGAGAGGCGCTCGATGTCCTGGAAGATGGTGGCATCGGCCACGGTGTCCTTGTTCCAGATCAGATACTGCTGGCGCATGTAGATGGCCAGGGAGCGGATCATGGCGGTTTTGGTTTCCCCTTCGGGTTCCTTGGCTATGAGCTCCAGGATGCTCTCTATGTTGCGGCCGTAATGGCGGGCACGGATGGGCTTGGTATTGAGCGGAATAGGATCCGGTTTGCTGTTCACCACTTCCGGAACGGGCTTGGGATAGGGGGAATCTACGTCCAGGTCGTAGCCCGCTATGATGAAAAGGTGGTCCCAGAGCTTCTGGGCAAAATTCTCCTGCTGGTGAACCTGGGGATTGAGGCTCTCCATCACCTTTACCACGGCCTGGGCCTGCTCCGTGCGCTTGGCCTTGTCCGGGATATCCTTAAGCTGCTCCACCATCTTGAGCACGTTGCGTCCGTACTCCGGCATCTGCAGCTTTTCCACTTCTGTATTGTAATAGAGTTTGATAGAATTATCGGATGCTTCCATATAGATATTATCTTTAGCTCACAAAGATAATCAAATTATCTTCCAAATACCAGATATAGCCTTCAACTTTTTTGTAACCCATTTTCTTGTAAAGGTTTACATATTGCCCAACCTGATACTGGTATTTCTCTTCCTGCTGGCCGAACTTGTAATCGATTACCTGCACCGATCCGTCCGGGTACAGGACCACCCGGTCCGGCCTGAATTCCCGGCCGCCGGGGACAAGGATGGAAGCCTCGCTGAGAACCCGTACACCGGCCGAAAACCAGCCGCGCTCCTTTACGGAGGCTATGCGGGCGCCCAGGAGCGCCAGGGTGTCTTCCTGCATGGCCAGCGGGAGGTCTCCGGACAGGATGGCCGCCTGCACGGCGCCGGGAAGGTCTTCCGGCACCACCACAGACTGCAGGATGCCGTGCAGCACATTGCCGCGGATGCGGGCCGAGGCCGCCGGCCCCACCAGACCGTCTTCCCCGAAGTAACCGGCCGCCTCGGGGCTGAAGCGGAGGCGGCTGCCGCTGTCGGCCGCATAGGAGACATAGTCCACCTCCAGTTCTTCCACCTGGTCTTCCCCGCGTTGGAGCAGGTGGAAATCGTAAGGCGTACCCACCTTGTAATCCGTGGTTTGCAGATAATCGTACAGGAACTGGGAGAGGTTCTTCCAAGTCAGTTTCTGGGGCGGCGGCGCGGCTATCACCTTCAGGCCGTATTTGGC
>LXOW01016705.1_pt1 | contig 14438 bp, 11 predicted proteins | sample 1368591 | NCBI WGS metagenome assembly LXOW01 (sample SAMN04884650, study PRJNA319009) | bovine gut metagenome | isolation source: Cow rumen | host: Bos taurus | place: Italy: Legnaro (PD) | collected 2014-07-09
GCAAGGCTGATATTTGAGATTAAATTGATTGCCTTTTTGAGATTAGTTGGTGTCCTTCTATACAGTTTATTACTCCCATTCTATAGTGCTGACAGGTTTATCCGAGAAATCCCACAGAACTCTGTTGACTCCTTCAACGGTCGAGAGAATTCTGTCGCGGATGGCGCAGAGGGTGGAGAAGGGAAGCTCGGCGGTCGTGGCGGTTACGGCGTCGACGGTGTTGATCGCTCTTATCACTACCGGCCAGCCCATATATCTCTTTCCGTCTTTGATGCCGGTCGATTTGATATCCGGAACGACGGCGAAATACTGCCAGGGACGGGCGGGAAGCTTTTCGATCTCTTCGCGAACGACGGCGTCGGCCTCGCGGAGCGCTTCAAGACGGTCGCGGGTGATCGCGCCTACGCAGCGGACTCCGAGTCCGGGGCCGGGGAAGGGCTGACGGTAGACCATCGAATCGGGCAGGCCGAGGGCCTTGCCGACGACTCTGACTTCGTCCTTGTAGAGGAGCTTGACCGGCTCGACAAGTTCGAAATCGCGCATATTTTCGGGCAGTCCGCCGACGTTGTGGTGGCTCTTGACGCCGTCCGATTCAAGTATGTCGGGGTAGATCGTGCCCTGACCGAGGAATCCGACTCCCTCGATTTTCGCGGCCTCTTCTGCGAAAACGTCGATGAAGATCTTACCGATGATCTTTCTCTTGCGCTCGGGATCCGAAACGCCCGCGAGATTGTCGAGGAATCTGTCGACGGCGTCGACGTAGATCAGGTTGACGTCGAACTGTTCGCCGAAAACGCGGCAGACCTGCTCGGGTTCGCCCTTGCGGAGCAGTCCGTGATTGACGTGCACGCAGCAGAGCTGCTTTCCGATCGCGCGCGAGATGAGCGCGGCGCATACCGAGGAGTCGACGCCTCCCGAGAGGGCGAGCAGCACGCGGCCTTTTCCGACCTGTTCGCGGATAGCTTCGGTCTGCAGTTCGATGAATTCACGTGCGAGTTCGGGCGTCGTGATTCTTTCCATTGATTCGGGACGGACGTTGCCGTTCAGTTCCTGTTTTGTCATTGCGATATACCTGTCCTTCCGGCCGTGCGGCCAAATAGAATTCAATTGTTATTGAAAATAATCAGAGATGCTCTTCCGAGATGTGCCGCGCGACGAACACGCCGCTGGCCGACGCCTGCGAGAGCGAGTGTGTGACTCCTCCGCAGTCTCCTATGACGAAGAGTCCGGGCAGCGCCGTCTCGAGGTTCGAGTCGGTCGCGACTTCCATATTGTAGAACTTGACCTCGACGCCGTAGAGGAGCGTGTCGTCGTTGGCGGTTCCGGGAGCGATTTTGTCGAGGGCGTAGATCATCTCGATTATGCTGTCGAGAATACGCTTCGGCATTACGAGACTGAGGTCGCCGGGCGTCGCGGCGAGCGTCGGAATGACGAAGCTCTCGCCTATGCGGCGCTCGTTAGAACGCTGACCGCGGATGAGGTCGCCGAAGCGCTGAATCATCACGCCGCCGCCGAGCATATTCGAGAGGCGCGCGACGCTCTCGCCGTATCCGTTGCTGTCGCGGAAAGGCAGCGAGAAATGCTTCGCGACGAGCAGCGCGAAATTCGTGTTATTTGTGTATTTCGAGGGATCCTCGTAGCTGTGGCCGTTGACGGTGACGATGCCGTTGGTGTTCTCGTTGACGACGACGCCGCGCGGGTTCATGCAGAAGGTGCGGACGAGGTCCTGAAATTTCTCGGTGCGGTAGACGATCTTGCTCTCGTAGAGCTCGTCGGTCAGATGCGCGAATATCTGATAGGGAAGCTCGACGCGTACGCCGAGGTCGACGCGGTTCGATTCGGTTTCAAGCCCGAGGTCGGAGCAGACCTTTTCCATCCATTTCGAACCCGATCTGCCGGCCGAGATTACGCAGTTCTTCGCGCTGAAGGAGCCCTTCGGCGTGCTGACCAGATACCCGCCTTCGGCTCTTTCGACCGCTGTTACGGGCGTATGGAAGAAAAACTCGACCTTTTCGCAGAGTTCCTTGTAGAGATTGCCGAGGACGACGTAGTTGCGGTCGGTGCCGAGGTGCCTGACCGAGGCGTTGAGCAGATGCAGACCGTTCTGCAGGCAGACGGTGCTAAGGTGCGAGTTGGCCGTCGAATAGAGCTTCGTGCCCTCTCCGCCGTGCGACATATTGATGCCGTCGACGTACTCCATAAGCTCGATTGCAGTCTTCTTGCCGACGTGCTCGTGGAGAGTGCCGCCGAATTCGGTAGTGATATTGTACTTGCCGTCCGAGAAGGCGCCGGCGCCGCCGAAGCCGTTCATTATGGCGCAGGTCTTGCATCCGATGCATGACTTGATTTTGTTTCCGTCGATCGGGCAGCGCCGCTCTTCGAGCCGTCCGCCGGTCTCAAATACGGCGATTTTTGCCGCAGGATTGAGTTTGGCGAGCTCGTACGCGGTGAATATCCCGCCCGGCCCCGCGCCGATGATTATAACGTCGTAATTCATGGTGCTTTTTCCTTTTTTTGCTTGTCTTAATAACATATTATTATATCATATTATAGCGTATAATGCAAGATAAATGATTTTCTCATATATCATTTGAATATCGGTTGACACGAGAAAATATAAGTTGTATAATAGTTGTAAAGTATAATCCCGGGGGCTGCCGGGTGAAAGAGGTAAAAATGAGCTCTGATATTCTGAAAATCGGTATCATCGGCTGCGGCGGAATTGCGAACGGCAAGCATATGCCGGCGCTTTCGAAACTCGGCGACGTTAAGATGGTCGCTTTCTGCGATCTGATCGAGGAAAAGGCCCGCAAGGCGGCTGCGAAATACGGAGACGAAAACAGCTTCGTCTGCACCGATTACCGGAAGCTGCTCGAGGACCCGTCGATAGACGTCGTTCACGTGCTGACGCCCAACCGCTGGCACAGCGAGATAACCGTCGCCGCCCTTGAGGCAGGCAAGCACGTCATGTGCGAGAAGCCGATGGCGATCAACTCGGCCGAGGCGCAGAAGATGCTCGACGCCGCGAAGCGGACGGGGGAGAAGCTGACGATCGGCTACCAGAGCCGCCAGCGCGCCGACGCCAGATATCTGAAGGCCGAATGCGACGCCGGAACTCTCGGCGACATCTATTACGCGAAGGCAACCGCGATCCGCCGCCGCGCCGTCCCCACCTGGGGCGTTTTCCTCGACGAGTACGCGCAGGGAGGCGGACCCTTGATCGACATCGGGACCCACGCGCTCGACCTCACCCTCTGGATGATGAACAACTACAAGCCGAAATACTGCGTCGGAACGACCTATCACGCGCTCAACAAACAGACGAACCAGGGCAACGACTGGGGCAACTGGGATCCGGACAAATTCACCGTCGAGGACTGCGCCTTCGGTTTCGTCGTGATGGAGAACGGCGCGACGGTTAGTCTCGAGTCGTCCTGGGCTCTCAACGTGCTCGACGCGCGCGAAGCGATAACTCAGCTCTGCGGCACACTCGGCGGCGCGGATATGCTCGACGGACTCCGCTTCAACGGTATCAGGAACAATCAGAAATACATGTTCGTCCCTCAGCTCGAAGGGAAGGGAGCCGCTTTCTACAGCGCGTCGAAGCAGCCTTCCGCCTCCGATCTCGAGGCGCGCTGCTGGATCGACGCGATAAAGAACGACACCGATCCCGTCGTCACTCCCGAACAGGCGATCGTCGTCACGAAGATTCTCGAGGGCATCTACAGGTCGGCCGCGTCCGGCGACATTTACAGATTTTAATAAGTTGTAATAATTATTAAGGAGTATAAAACGATGAAACTCTGCGTACTTGAAAATCTTTACGGAAACAAAACGCTTGAAGAATCGCTCACGATCCTGACCGGACTCGGAGTGCATACCGTCGAAATCGGCGCCGGCGGATATCCCGGCAAGGCGCACTGCGACCCCGAAAAGCTGCTCGCAGACCCGAAGGCGCTCGAAGAATGGCTCGGCGTCTTCAAGAAGTTCGGCGTCGAAATCGCGGCGCTTGCCTGCCACGGCAATCCGCTCCATCCAGACAAAGAGACGGCCGAATGCTTCGACCGCGACTTCAGAAACGCGATCCTGCTCGCCGAGAAGATCGGCGTCGACACGATAATCGGCTTCTCGGGCTGCCCCGGCGATCATGAGGGAGCGAAATATCCGAACTGGGTCACCTGCCCCTGGCCGGACGATTTCCTCGAAATCCTCGACTGGCAGTGGAACGAAAAGCTCATCCCCTACTGGAAGAAAACGGGCGCCTTTGCCGAAGCGCACGGCGTCAAGCATATCGCCTTTGAGATGCATCCCGGCTTCTGCGTATACAACCCGGAGACGCTTCTCAAACTCCGCGCGGCCGTCGGACCGGTCATCGGAGCCAACATCGACCCGTCGCATCTGATCTGGCAGGGAATGGATCCCGTCGCCGTCGTCCGCGAGCTCAAGGGCGCGATCTATCACGTCCACGCGAAGGACACGAAGATCGACAAATACAACACCGCCCGCAACGGCGTCCTCGACACCAAGCACTACAGCGACGAACTGGGCCGCGCCTGGGTGTTCCGCGCCGTCGGCTTCGGAAACGGCGAGAGCTACTGGAGAGATTTCGTGTCGAATCTGCGCCTCTGCGGATACGACGGCGTCCTCTCGATCGAGCACGAAGACAGCGTGATGACCGTCGACGAAGGCCTGCGCAAGGCGGTCGCCTTCCTCGCTCCGATCGTTATGGAAGAATCGAAGCCCCGCACGATGAGCTGGGCCTGAGGCGGAAAAATGCTGCACGAAAGAATCAAACTCTGGGACGAGCATCCCGAAGCCGAGCTTATCAGCTACGTGCCGGATATGACGGCCGAGCTGAAGCTCCCGCCGCGCCGCACGGTAATCGTCTTCCCGGGCGGAGGATATCATTTTCTGTCCGACAGGGAGGCCGAGCCGATCGCCTTTCAGTTTATGGCGGCAGGCTTCAACGCCTTCATTCTGCGCTACAGCGTAGGCAAGCAGATCACGCCCTGGGCGCCGCAGATCGAGGCGGCCCTCGCCGTGAAATACGTCCGCGAGAATGCACAGAGATACAATACCGATCCGGATAAGATATTCGTCTGCGGATTCTCGGCAGGCGGACATCTCGCAGCCTCCTGCGCGACGCTCTGGCATGAGCCCGAAGTGCTCGCATATATGGGAGACGCGCCCGAGGGAATCAACCGCCCGACCGGCAGCATACTCTGCTATCCGGTAATAACTCTTGTACACAATAAGCACAAGGGCTCGTTCGTAAATCTGACCGGACAGCCCGAGCCGACGCCCGAGAGCATCGGACGCTTCGCGCTCGACCGCTCGGTAGACGACACGACGCCGCCCGCCTTCCTCTGGCACACATTTACCGACGCGACGGTCCCGGTCGAGTGCACGCTGCTCTACGCGACGGCGCTTACGCAGCATCACGTTCCCTTTGAGGCGCACGTCTATCCGGCCGGCCACCACGGCCTGTCGCTCGCGAACGAGTTCGTCATGTCGGGCAATCCCGCCAACATTCAGCCGCACGTTCAGGGCTGGATCGGCCTCGCCGTCAACTGGGTCAGAGATTTTCAGGCCTGAAAACCCGAAGAATGATCAAACGAACCGCAAGAATATTATCCGCTGCAATCTGCGCCGCCGTACTGCTGTTGCCGGTTCTTTCCTCATGCGGGGGAGAACCGTCGGACGCGGGTACGGCGGCCCTGTCCGAAACCGGAGAGCCGGCGCCGGCCGCGGTTTCGATTGCCGGATACACAATAATCAGACCCGACAGCGGAGAGGATCCCGAATTCGCCATGAGGATTCACAAGGCGCTGGGAGGACTTGAGGCGGGATACGGCCTCAAAACCGACTGGAAAAAGTCGGACGACGTCCTTCCCGCCGAGGCGAAGGAGATACTCGTCGGGCACACCAACCGCGCCGAGAGCGAAGAACTCTACCTGGGCCTCAGAACCTACGACTACCGGATAAAATACTTTCCCGAAAGCGGCAGAATCGCCGTCGCGGGGGGCTCGGAGGACGCGCTCAGCCGCGCCGTCAACGCCTTCCTCGAACAGATTACGGACGGAACGGTTTCGGCGGCGCTTTCGGTTGAAGTCTGCTACGGAGAATACAGATTGACGAAACTTACACTCGACGGACGCGACGTTTCGGAATATACGGTCGTCACGGGCGCGCGTCCCGACAACGATCTGCGTACAGCCGCCGATTTGCTCGTCAGGGCGATCGAGGACGCCTGCGGGCGCAAGCTTACGGTGACCGACTCGGCTGACGGAGCTGCGATAATCCTGCAGAAAGGCGACGCCTTCTCGCTTTCGTCGGACGGTGGCGTGATAACCGTCACGGCGCCGGGCGGAGGCATCGTCCGCGCCGCGAGAGCCGTAGGGGAGATGATCGCTCCGGGCGACGCAGCCGGAGAATTGAGCTCGGTTCTCTCAGGAAAGACGCTCGATCTCGAAACTCCGGCTGCTGCCGCTGCTCCCGCCGAATTCGGAGAACTGCCGGTAGCGCTTGCCGACCAGAAGAACGCCTGCGCCGCGGTATACGATATCGCTCCGGCGCTGAGCGGAGGAGAGGCGGTGCTGAAGTACACCTTCGCCCCGACTTCGTCGCTCGGATTTTCGGTCGACAAGACCTACGGCAACCGCATAGACGAGGCGAAATTCATATATTCGCCCGATCACGGCTGCACGCTTATCGGATTCACGTCCTCCTCAGGATTTGTCGGACTCGCCGAATATCCGTCGGGAAAGAAGATTTTCGAGACGAAACTCAGCGGATACGGTCCGCACTCGATCGATTATATCCCGGGCGGCCTTCTCGCGCTCGCGCTTTCGGGCAACGGCAACGAGGAGAAGGCGTTCATACGCGTATATAATATTGAAACGGGGGATTACTGCGAGGCGAAGCTGACCGGCGCGCACTCGGTCGTCTGGGACCGCGAGAGGGAGATTCTCTTCGCGCTCGGTTCGGGCGAGGTTAAAGCGTACGACGTCAGCGGCGGCGCAAGACTTGGAATGACCGAACAGAAGTACTACGCCGCAAGCGGATCCTACGGCGGACACGACCTGTCGCCCTACGCCGGAGACAACAGTCTTTTGCTTGTCTCGGGATCGGGTCCGTTCGTCTACAGCAAGCTCTCTGGTACGGCGTCGACCGCTCTGCCGTCCGGCTGGGGAACGTCGGCAAAATCGATAAAATGCTTCTGCTCGATTGAATATCAGGGAAAACTGCTTCTCTTCAGGACTGTGGCGACAAACGTTTACGCCTCGCACGACACCGACAGATTCAGGGTGTTCACCGTCGAGGGCAAAACGTCGACGGGTTCGGTCGAAATCGTCTTCCCCGACAGAGCCTTTTACAAGGCGAGAGTAATAGGTTGAAAAAATGAATTTTCACGGATTTAACAAACTGACGCTGCTCGATTTTCCCGGGCGCGTCGCCTGCACCCTGTTTACAGGAGGATGCGACCTGCGCTGTCCCTTCTGCCACAACGCGCCGCTCGTGATAAGCCCCGGCCGGGGGACGATATCCGAAGAAGAGATTCTCTCATATCTCGCGAGAAGAAAAGGAGTGCTCGACGGCGTCGCGCTGACCGGAGGCGAGCCGCTGCTGCAGCCCGGCCTGCCCGACTTCATCCGCGAGGTCAGAGGGATGGGCTTTAAGGTCAAGCTCGACACCAACGGCTGTCATCCCGACCGCCTCGAAGCGCTGCTCTCGGAGGGACTTGTCGACTACGTCGCGATGGATATAAAGAATTCTCCGGAGCGTTATCCCGAGACCGTCGGGATACCCGGATTCGACCTGACTCCGGTGCGCCGGTCGCTCGGCCTGCTGATATCCGGCAATACCGATTATGAGTTCCGCACGACAGCCGTCCGCGAGTTCCACGACGCCGATTCCTTCCGCGGAATAGGAGAATTCATCCGGGGCGCGCGCAGATGGTATCTGCAGAATTTCGTCGATTCGGGAGCTCTGATCGAAGAGGGACTTCACGGATTCGACGAGGAGGAACTGAAGGGGTTCGAACATATCGTCGGAGAGTACGTCGGAGAAACCGGCATCCGCGGGATTTAATCTGTCATCACACAACATATTGTGGCGTTTTTCACAAAAACTACACAATATGTTGTTTTTTGCCTTGACAATCCGTATTTAGTGTAGTATAATATTCCACGATGCGCCGCTACGGCGCCGCGTGGCCGCGCGAGGGCGCGGACACATGAAAATTATAGTCCGGAAAGGCGCGGGCCGCCGCCGGACGGAGACGCAAAAAGGCAGGAAAAAAAGATGTACCGTGTGGTAAAAAGGAACGGAGGAGTCGTCGATTTTGACATTTCCAAAATCTCGACGGCCATAGGCAAGGCGTTTGACGCCTGCGGCAAGGATTACAATCAGGATATCATAGATCTGATCGCGCTGAAGGTAACCGCGAACTTCTCGTCAAAGGTGAAGGACGGCGCCGTTGCCGTCGAAGATATTCAGGACAGCGTCGAGCAGGTGCTCGCGCAGACGGGCTACGAGGACGTCGCGAAGGCGTACATTCTCTACCGCCGCCAGCGCGAGAAACTCCGCAACATGCAGTCGACGATGCTCGACTACAAGTCGCTCGTCGATTCCTACGTTAAATCGACCGACTGGCGCGTCAAGGAAAACTCGACCGTCACCTACTCGGTAGGCGGACTTATTCTCTCGAACTCGGGCGCCATCACCGCCAACTACTGGCTCTCCGAGATTTACGACGACGAGATCGCCAACGCGCACAAGAACGCCGATCTGCATCTGCACGATCTGTCGATGCTCACCGGCTACTGCGCCGGCTGGTCGCTCCGTCAGCTGATCGAAGAGGGACTCGGCGGAATTCCGGGCAAGATCACCTCGTCTCCCGCTAAGCACCTCGCCACCCTCTGCAACCAGATGGTCAACTTCCTCGGCATCATGCAGAACGAGTGGGCGGGCGCGCAGGCATTCTCATCCTTCGACACCTATCTCGCTCCCTTCGTAAAGGCCGACAACCTCTCCTACGACGCGACGAAGAAGTGCATCGAGTCCTTCGTATACGGCGTCAACACGCCGTCGAGATGGGGCACTCAGGCGCCCTTCTCGAACATCACGCTCGACTGGACGGTTCCCGCCGACCTCGCCGACAGACCGGCGATCGTCGGCGGCAAAGAGATGGACTTCACCTACGGCGACTGCAAAGCCGAGATGGACATGGTCAACAAGGCCTTCATCGAGATCATGATCGAAGGCGACGCCAACGGCCGCGGATTCCAGTACCCGATCCCGACCTATTCGATCACCCGCGACTTCGACTGGTCCGAGACCGAGAACAACAAGCTGCTCTTCGAGATGACCGCGAAGTACGGCACCCCCTATTTCTCCAACTACATCAACTCCGATATGGAGCCGAGCGACGTCCGCTCGATGTGCTGCCGTCTGCGCCTCGACCTGCGCGAACTACGAAAGAAATCGGGCGGCTTCTTCGGAAGCGGCGAGAGCACCGGTTCGATCGGCGTCGTGACGATCAATATGCCGCGCATCGGCTATCTCGCGTCCGACGAGGCAGACTTCTACCGGCGTCTCGACAAGATGATGGATATCGCTGCACGCTCGCTCGACGTCAAGAGAAAGGTCATCACCAGACTTCTCGACGAGGGACTCTACCCCTACACGAGAAGATATCTCGGCACCTTCGCAAACCACTTCTCGACTATCGGGCTCGTCGGAATGAACGAGGCCTGCCTCAACGCGAAGTGGCTCAGATGCGATATGACCGGTCCGCGCGCGCAGGAGTTCACGAAGGACGTGCTCAACCATATGAGAGAGCGCCTCTCCGACTACCAGGAGAAGTACGGCGACCTCTACAACCTCGAAGCCACGCCGGCCGAATCGACCGCCTACCGTCTTGCGAAGCACGACAAGAAGAGATACCCCGACATCATCACGGCCTCCGAGGGCGAAACTCCCTACTACACCAACAGCTCGCATCTGCCGGTCGGATACACCGACGACGTCTTCTCGGCGCTCGACGTCCAGGACGAACTGCAGACGCTCTACACCTCGGGAACAGTCTTCCACACCTTCCTCGGAGAGAAGCTTCCCGACTGGAGATCCGCTGCCGCGCTGGTCCGCAAGATTGCCGAGAACTATAAGCTCCCCTACTACACGATCTCTCCGACATACTCGGTATGCGCCGAGCACGGATACATCCCGGGCGAGCACTTCAAGTGCCCGAAGTGCGGCAAACCCGCCGAGGTCTACAGCCGTATCACCGGCTACTACCGTCCGGTCCAGAACTGGAACGACGGCAAGGCGCAGGAGTACAAGCAGCGCCGCGAATACGACATAGCCGGTTCGATGGCGGCCTTCGCGAAAGCCGATCACGGCATCGCAAAGGAAGAGAAGGCGGAGCAGAAAGCCGCCTGCGAGTGCGAAGCCCCCGCCGAGGGAACCCGCGTGATTCTCTTTGCGACAAAGACCTGCCCGAAGTGCAAGATCTCTGCGCAGCTGCTCGAGAAAGAGGGCATCGCCTACGAGAAGATTTATCACGAGGATCAGCCCGATTTCGCGAAGAAGTACGATCTGCGCCAGGCGCCGACGATCCTCCTGCTGAACGGCACGAAGGCTGTCGCATATTCGGATATCACCGGAGTAAAGCAGTTTATAGCTGAAAGAAAGAAATAAGCGCGGAACGCAGGTTGCGGCATCCGGAAAGCGGCCGGGGGCGGCGTCGACAGACGCGCCCCGGCCGCGCGGCCGCCCTGCGTTTCTTTTTTGAAAAAAAGGAGTATTATAATATGACGTACGACGTAATAATCACAGGCGCCGGCCCCGCGGGGCTCACGGCGGCGATCTACTGCAGACGCGCCGGAAAAAGCGTTCTGATAATCGAAAGATCGACGTTCGGCGGGCAGATTACCTTCTCGCCGAAGATCGAAAACTACCCGGGATTCGAAGAGATTTCGGGCAACGAACTTGCCGACCGGATGGTCTCGCAGGCGCTGGCCCTCGGAGCAGAAATCGAGGTTGCGACGGTCGAGGGATTCCGCAAAGAGGGAAAAGAGTACGTCGTGACCGCCGACGGACAGGAGTTCCGTTCGCTGTCGGTCATTATCGCTGTCGGTGCGGCGCACAGGCGTCTCGGACTTCCGGGCGAAGACGAACTTGTCGGTCACGGAATATCCTTCTGCGCGGTATGCGACGGAGCGATGTTCTCGGGGCTCGACGTGGCGGTCGTCGGAGGAGGAAACTCGGCGGTCGTCGAAGCCGCGCTGCTTGCGGAAACGTCAAAGAGCGTAACGCTTGTGCAGAATCTGTCATTCCTCACCGCCGAAAAGACGGCGGCCGAGGCGCTGCTCGCGCGTCCGAACGTGAGGGCGATATACGATACCGTCGTCGACGGATATATCGCGAAGGACGGCGTCCTCTGCGGACTGTCGCTTAAAAACGTGAAGACCGGGGAGAAGAGCGAACTCGCGACGGACGGCGCGTTTATTGCGATCGGACTGTCGCCTGCGACCGAGCCCTTCGCACGCACGCTTCCGCTCGACGGATACGGATACGTGCTGGCGGCCGAGAACTGCTCGACCGGCCGCGGAGGAATATTCGTCGCCGGAGACTGCCGGATAAAGAACGTCCGGCAGATTACGACCGCCGTCGCCGACGGCGCGACCGCCGCGCTCGCCGCCTGCAACTACGTTGACGGAGTCCGCCGGGGAGAGGCGGAGATACTCCCGAACGAGACTCTTACCCGCGAGGACGAGGACGGAAGGAGCGCAGATGAATAATCGTTTGCATTTGCGCGTTATCTGCCTGATTGCCGCTATCGTCGTTATCTGTTCGGCGCTTTTCTCCTGCTCCGGAGATACCGCCGACAGGCAGAAAACCGACGTCATGAAAGAAGCCTTCGATCTGCTTGAAGAGATGACAGGCAGCGAGTATTATCTGAAAGGCTTCGGCGTCTCCGAAGACCGCTACGGGGAAAATCTCCGGATGCTGAAAACGACGGACCTCGGAAAGCCCGATTCCGTCTTCAGGTTTACTCCGGATTCCGACGCGTTCGTAAAGACTGTTTTCGGCAGTCCGCTTTCCGAATGCGACGGCAGCGAAAAGCTAAAGGAATTCGTAAAGTCCCGGGCGAAGTCGTCGTTTTTCTCGTATTATTTTATACCGCTCTATTATTATTCCTCGACCTTTACAGCCGATTCGGTCGTTCTTGCATCATATTTTGTTTCCACTGCGTCCGGGTACGATCCGGACCTTCCAAAAGAGGATTTTCTCATCTACTTTTACAATGGATTCGCACTGTGCGTCGAAGTCTCCGGCGATGAATACGGAATGAGAAGCGTGCTTATTCATCCCTATTTTATCGGAACTGCCGCCCACGCGACCGAAGAGGACGTGAAGGAACTGCTCGGTATCAAGGGGAATCCCGGCGACCCCGCGATCAGTAAAATAAAAGGTTAAGGCAATGGCAATGGCTCCCGGAAAGATAAAGAATATTCTCTTCATACTCACCGACGACCAGGGCGCCTGGGCGATGGGCTGCTCGGGGAACAAAGAACTGAAGACGCCTAACCTCGACCGGCTCGCGAGAGAAGGGGAGAGGTTTGAAAACTTCTACTGCGCCTCGCCCGTCTGCTCGCCGGCGCGCGCCTCGATTCTCACAGGCAAAATGCCATCTTCGCACGGCGTCCACGACTGGCTCGCCTTCGGTCAGATAAGCGACTCTTCGCTTTCGGCCGATCTGCGCGAGAAGTTCAATATGGAGGACGTCCCCTTCGACTACCGCTGGCCGAAGAGCCAGCTGCGGGGCGACAAGGGAATAAGATATCTCGACGGCCACAAGACCTTCACCGAGGTCCTGCGCGACCGCGGCTACCGCTGCGCGCTCTCGGGCAAGTGGCATATCGGCGCGGCAGACCGCCCGCAGGCGGGGTTCGACGCCGGCTGGTACACCTGCGCCATCGGAGGCGCCGACTACTACAACGCCGTCGTGCTCGAGAACGGCGAAGAAGTGCTCAAGCACGGCGAATACATAACAGATATTATCGCCGACAAGGCGATAGAGTTTCTCGACGGGTTCGCCGGGCAGGACGATCCATTCTGCCTCTGCGTGCATTATACTGCGCCGCATTCGCCCTGGGCGAAGGAGTGCCATCCGAAGGAATATATCGATATGTACGACGGCTGTCCCTTCGACTCGGTCCCGCACGACCCGCCGCATCCCTGGGTCCGCGACGTCGATATGCCTTTCTCCGAGTGGAAGAAGAAGCCGCATCCCGGTGTCAGATACATTCACGCGAACTACGCGCCGATCAGGGAGACCTGGGAGGAGTACCGGAACGAATCCCTCCGCGGCTACTACGCCGCCGTCAGCGCGATGGACGCAGGAGTCGGGCGTCTGCTCGACCGGCTCGACGAACTCGGGCTGAAAGAAGACACGCTCGTCGTCTTCACGAGCGACAACGGCTCGAATATGGGCCATCACGGCATCTTCGGCAAGGGCAACGGCACATATCCGCTCAATATGTACGCGACGTCTGTCAAGGTCCCGGGACTCTTCAGATGCCCGGGAACGGTTCCCGCCGGCAGAGTTATCGAGCGCAACGCGTCGCACTACGACCTGTTCGAGACGATCCTCGATATCACCGGAACGCCTTACGAAAAAACTCCGGACATGCCCGGAGAGAGTTTTGCCGATTTGCTCAGGGGAGACGCGCCCGACGGCTGCGGCGGCGACGCCTTCGTCTGCGACGAATACGGCGGAACGAGGATGATCTGCGACGGCCGATACAAGCTCGTACGAAGATACCCCGCCGGCCCCGACGAACTCTTCGACCTCGAACGCGACCCGGGCGAGTACAAAAACTTCATCGACGATCCCGCATACGCGGACGTGATCGCCTCGCTCGACAAACGGCTTGAAAAGTGGTTCGAAAAGTACACAAATCCCGCTTTCGACGGAAGAAAAGAAAACGTTACGGGAAGAGGGCAGATTACGAGTCATATATTCAAGTAATAAACGGTATCTCATGTAAACTTATATGAAATCGTTTCGTACTCTTCATACATAGTTGGCCTTGAAGTTGATGGGATGGAGATGTGTGACAGTTTGGTGCCGGATGTAAGCGGTTCATTGGCTAATCTTTATCCGTCAAGGTGCATTGCTCAAACCGGCTGCCATATGACACCGGTGCCGGATGATGATGCAATTGCGAGTTATCTTTCTCGCATTAACTGATTAAATCTATCATGAAAAACATATTAAAAAAAACACTTGTTATTCTTAAGATAATATTTGGGGTTCCTTTGATTATAGTATTGTCTGTTTGTTTACTGATGGTACTGCTATTCCTACCAAAATCATGTTCACATTCGGATGAGTATATTGTGACATATCCTCAAAAATATACAACAGC
>LXOW01089510.1_pt1 | contig 14438 bp, 13 predicted proteins | sample 1368591 | NCBI WGS metagenome assembly LXOW01 (sample SAMN04884650, study PRJNA319009) | bovine gut metagenome | isolation source: Cow rumen | host: Bos taurus | place: Italy: Legnaro (PD) | collected 2014-07-09
CCCGCGCTGAATCCGTGCTTCAAGTCGATGCGCGTGGAGGGGGACAAGGTGATCGTGAGTTTCGACAATGCTCGCGCGGGCTTCCTCGGTACGGATGAGATCCGCGGCTTCGAGATTGCCGGCAAGGGCGGTGGTTTCCATCCTGCCAAGGCGGAGACACAGATGTCTTTCCCGGCCGGCCTGACCGTGATCCTGTCGACGCCGGCCGTGCCAGAGCCCGTCTCGGTGCGCTACTGCTACAAAGATTTCGAGGTCGGCACCCTGAAGGGCGCCAACGGTCTCCCGCTTATTCCCTTCAGCGCCACTCTCCCTGAAGAATAGCCTCGCGGTCGGACCGGAATTATTTTTCGTGCGGTAGCTTGAAAAACCAATTCCGGCTCCGACCTCCACAACGCCAGCGCGCATCCGGCGCATCCGCGTTTCCAGGACCTATAATACGACAACAACCCGCTGTCACAGCGGGTTGTTACGGTTAGTTAGTAGTGTATTACCTTATAGAAGGTTCAATTATTGTTGGTTAGAAGCCTCCGGCACAGAACCGGAGTCGAGTTGTTTTCATTTCCGACAGCAAAGTTACGCACATTTTTTAATTGTGCAAACTTTTTTCACTTTTTTTTCAAAATTTTCTGAAAAAACTCTTTTTAATTCTTAAAATTATTTATTAATTAGCTCCGGACGGAGGCGTTTCGTGCGCTCCAGAGCCTGCTCATCTTGCCATGCTTCAATGAGTTTCGGGTTCCCGCTGAGCAAAACGTCGGGGACTTTCCAACCATGGAATTCCACGGGTCGGGTATAGACAGGCGGAGAGAGCAGTCCGTCCTGAAAACTGTCGGACAGGGCGGAAGTCTCGTCGGTCAGGGCGCCGGGGATCAGTCGGACGATGGAGTCGGTGAGCAGGGCGGCCGGAATCTCGCCGCCGCTGACGACGTAGTCGCCCACGGAGATCTCCCGGGTGACCAGGTGCTCCCGGATGCGGTGGTCGATGCCTTTGTAGTGGCCGCAGAGCAGGATGAGGTTCTCCTTGAGGGAGAGCTCGTTGGAGATGGCCTGGTCGAGGCGCTCGCCGTCGGGGGAGAGGTAGATGACCTCGTCGTAGTCGCGCTCGGCGCGCAGTTCTTCGATCATGTCGTAGACCGGCTCGATGCGCATGACCATGCCGGCGTCGCCGCCGTAGCTGTAGTCGTCCACGTTCTTGCGGGGGCCGATGCCGTATTTGCGGAGGTTGTGGACGCGGATGTCCACGAGGCCCTTCTTGACGGCGCGTCCCACGATGGAGTGGGAGAGGGGGCTGTCCAGCAGCTCGGGCACGACGGTAACTATATCGATTCGCATATTGCTTGGTATTTGTACTGCAAAATTACCCTTTTTATTTTATATTTTAGTATATTTGTCAGCTATAACATTTTTAAACTCTAATCTCATGAGCGAAAACATCATTCCTGAGGAGATCCGCGAGGCCTCCGCAGATGTAGAAAAGAAGATCGGTGACGTTGCGGACAAGATCGAGGGTCTTGCCGACAAGTCCCTGTCGGAACTCTCCGATATGTTCGTTGAACTGAAAGAAAGCGCGGAGCGGATGTCCCGTTCCAAGGAGGCGGAAGCCATCAAGTCCGCTTTCTACAAGCTGCTGGGCCGCCTCAAGGGCGAGAACGGCGTGTCGGACGAGACGGCGTCCAGCCAGGACAACCCCTTCGAGGCCGTAGAACAGAATTTTAAGGCGCTGTATGCCGACTACAAGAAGGAGCGCGCCGAGTTCAACAAGGAGCAGGACGCCCGCCGCGAGGAGAACCTGGCCAAGAAGCAGGCCGTCATCGAAGAGCTCAAGGCCCTGGTCGAGGGCCAGGATGATGTCAGCGCCCAGTTCCCGGCGTTCCGCGAACTCCAGAACCGCTGGAGGGAGGCAGGCCCCGTGCCCGCCACCGCGTTCCGGGACATCAACGATACCTACCAGTTCTACGTGGAGAAGTTCTACGACATGGTCAAGATCAACCGCGACCTGCGCGACCTGGACTTCCGCAAGAACCTCGAGGCCAAGGAAGCTTTCTGCGAAGCCGCGGAGAAGCTCTCCGAGAACGAGAACGTGGTGAGCGCCTTCCACGAGCTGCAGAAGCTGCACGAGCAGTGGAAGGAGTACGGCCCCGTGGCCAAGGAGAAGCGCGAGGACATCTGGAACCGCTTCAAGGCCGCCACGGCCGTGATCAACAAGCGCTACCAGGCCCACTTCGAGGGGCTGAAGGAGCAGCAGGCGGACAACCTCACCAAGAAGACGGAGCTCTGCGAGAAGACCGAGGAGATCGCCGCCCGCGAGATCACGAACACCGCCGGCTGGAACGCCGCGTCCAAGGAGATCGAGGAGATCCAGGCCGCCTGGCGCAAGATCGGCTACGCCACCAAGAAGGACAACCAGAAGATTTACGACCGTTTCCGCGCCGCCTGCGACGCGTTCTTCACCCGCAAGCGTGAATTCTATTCCGGCATCAAGGACAATATGAACGACAACCTGGAGAAGAAGCTCTCGCTGATCGAGCAGGCCGAGGCGCTCAAGTCCAGCACGGAGTGGAAGAAGGCCACGGACCAGTTCATCGCCCTGCAGAAGCAGTGGAAGGAGATCGGCGCCGTGCCGCGCAAGAAGTCCGAGGCGCTCTGGAAGCGCTTCCGCGCCGCCTGCGACGAGTATTTCGCCGCGCGTGACGCCAACGCCGGCGGCGAGAACGACTTCTACGGCAACCTCCGCGCGAAGCGCAAGGTCGTCGAGGACATCCAGGCCTACGAGCCCGCTGCGGACGCCGCCGCCAACGGGGAGGCGATGCGCGCCTTCCAGGAGCGCTGGTCGGCCATCGGCCACGTTCCCTTCAAGGAGAAGGACGCCGTCGGCCGCGCCTACCGCGACGCCATGCAGGCGAAATTCCCGGAGTTCGGTGCTTCCCGCGGCGCTTCCACCCACAGTGGCCGCGCCCCGCGCAGCCCCAAGGATGCGCTGATCGAGAAGTACAACAAGCTCCAGCAGAACATTACCACCTACGAGAACAATATCGGATTCTTCTCCGCTTCCAAGAACAGCGAACCGCTGATCAAGCAGATGGAGGAGAGAATCGAGCAGGCCAAGGCCGAGTTGAAGGAATTGGAGGCGCAGATCCGCAAGGCTGAGGAGGGCGAGGCATAATGGACAAGAATTCAGTTATCGGCTTCATCCTGATTGCCGTCATCTTCATCGGCTTCACTTTCTTCCAGTCCAGTCAGGCCCGCAAGCGGATGGAGGCCCAGGCACAGCTGGATTCCATCGCGCTGGTGGAATCGCTCGCCCGTCAGGCCGAGGCTCCGGTCCAGGCCGTGAATGATTCCCTGACGGTGGACGGCAACGCGCTTGCCGCGCCCGTGGCCATCTACAAGGATTCCCTGCTGGAGGCGGCTTCCCGCGCCCAGGAGGAAATCATCACCCTCGAGAACAGCAAGATCAGGGTGGAATTCACCACCCGCGGCGCCCAGCCGTATGCCGTGCAGGTCAAGGACTACAAGAACTACGACAGCACCGACCTGTATATCTTCAAGCCCGGCAAGGCCGAGTACTCGCTCAGCCTGTATGCCGGCGAGGCCATCCGCACCCAGGACTTCATCTTCCAGGTTGCGGAGCGGACGGACAGCACCGTGGTGATGCGCCTGCCCTTCGCGGGCGGCGGCTACATCGAGCAGAAATACACCCTGCGCGCTGACAGCTACCAGATGGACAACCTCCTCTCCTTCGTGGGGATGCAGGGCGTCATCCCGCGCAACGTCAGCATGTTCGATATCGACTTCAACGTCACCCTCCCGCGCATGGAGAAGGGCTATAAGAACGAATCCCAGTACTCCAAGCTGGACTACTACTTCGAGGGCGACAAGAAGCCTTCGGAGATCGGCCGCGGCCGCAACGGCAGCCGCCGCGTGGATTCGAAGCTCAGCTGGTTCGCTTTCCAGCAGCAGTTCTTCTCCGCGATCGTGCGTGCGCCGCAGGAGTTCGCTTCCGGCGAGCTCGCGGTGAGCTTCTATCCGCAGGAGGACCCGGAGCGCAACCTGATGGCCTGCAGCGCGCAGATGCGCGCCGAACTGCCGGCCGGCGGCAACGGGAGCATTCCTTTCGAGTTCTACTTCGGTCCGAACCATTTCCGGACCCTGAAGGCCATCGGACATAAGTTCGAGAAGATCATTCCGCTGGGCGGCTGGCTCGTGGGCTGGTTCACCCGCTACGCGATCATCCCGATGTTCGACTTCTTCCACCGCTTCATCTCCAGCTTCGGCCTGATCATCCTCCTGATGACCCTCGTCATCAAGACCGTGGTCTTCCCGCTGACCTACAAGTCCTACGCTTCTTCCGCCAAGATGAGCGCGCTGAAGCCTGAGCTGGACAAGCTGAACGAGAAGTTCCCGCACACGGACAACCAGCAGGAGATGATGAAGAAGCAACAGGCCACGATGGACCTGTACAAACGGGCGGGCGTGAGTCCGCTGGGCGGCTGCCTGCCGACCCTGCTGACCTTCCCGATCCTGTGGGCGATGTTCCGCTTCTTCCCGGCTTCCATCGAGCTGCGCCAGCAGTCCTTCCTGTGGTGCCAGGACCTGTCGGCCTATGACGCCATCGTGGACTTCGGCACCCGCGTGCCGCTGATCGGCGACCATATTTCCCTGTTCGCGCTGCTGATGGCCGTGACGATGTGGGGCTACTCCAAGATGACGATGTCCAGCCAGCCGGCCGGCAACGATCCCAACGCCGCGTCGATGCGCTTCATGAGCATCTGGATGATGCCGATCATGATGTTCTTCATCTGTAACAGCCTCTCCGCGGCACTGAGCTACTATTACCTGCTTTCCCAGCTGATCGCCATCGTGCAGACCTGGCTGATCCGCCGCTCGATCGACAAGGACGCCATCCTCGCGAAGGTGCGCGCTTCCGCCGGCAAGCCGCTGCCGAAGAGCAAGTGGCAGCAGCGCCTCGAGGAAGCCCAGAAAATGCAGGAGCAGATGCAGAAGGAGCAGGCCCGCAAGCGTAAGTAAATGATTCAAGAGCAAATCATAGCGATCAAACAGGAACTGCCACCGGAGGTCAAACTGGTGGCAGTTTCCAAATTCCACCCGCAGGAGGCCATCCGGGAGGCGTATGCCGCCGGCCAGCGTTGCTTTGGCGAAAACCGTCCGCAGGAGTTCGCCGCGAAGGTCGAGGCGCTGAAGGATCTCGACCTGGAGTGGCATTTCATCGGTCATTTACAGACGAATAAATTGAAGATGGTCCTGCCGTACGCGGACCTGGTGCAGTCGGTGGACAGCCAGCATCTGCTGGATGCGGTCCAGGACTGGGGCAAGGCGAACGGCAAGGTGATCCGGGTGCTGCTGGAGTTGCATATCGGGGCGGAGGAGACGAAGGGCGGCTTCAAGGAGGAGGAGGTCCTCGACATCCTGTTCCGGGCTGACAAATACAAGAACATCTCTTTCTGCGGTCTGATGGGCATGGCGACGCATACGGATTGCGAGGAGGACATCCGCGCTGATTTCGCGCGCATCGCGGATTTCCGCGCCTACCTGCAGGATCTCTTCCCGGAACTGACGGATTTCCAGGAACTTTCGATCGGTATGTCCGGTGACTGGAAGATCGCCCTCGACTACGGGGCCACCATCGTCCGCATCGGTACCGCCATCTTCGGCGAACGACAATACTAGGCTTATGAAGATATTGATAACCAATGATGACGGATTTGATGCCAAGGGACTGCTGTCCCTGGTGAAGATCCTGCGGCCGTACGGCGAGCTGACCGTCGTGGCCCCGAAGCATCCGCAGAGCGGGATGTCGATGGCGGTCACGATGGGTTACAAGCCGATTGCCGTGAAGCATCTGGAGCAGAAGCCGGGCGAGGACTGGTGGTACGTGGACGGTACGCCCGCGAGCTGCGTCAAGTACGGCCTCGACAACGTGCTCCCTCCGGAGCGGCCGGACCTGGTCGTCAGCGGCATCAACCACGGCAGCAACGCGGCCACCGCGGCCATCTATTCCGGCACCATCGGCGCCGCGATGGAGGGCGCCGTGAACGGCATCCCGTCCATCGGCGTGAGCCTGGATACCTTCAATCCGGATCCGGATTTCTCCGGTGTCGAGGCGCTCCTGCCGCGTATCCTGGACAAGCTGCTCCCGCAGATCAGCCGGCGGTACGGCAGCTTCTACAACATCAATTTCCCGCACCGTCCCGCCGAGCGTATCCACGGCGTGCGCACGGCCCGCATGGGCCGCGCCCACTGGGAGCACGAGTACCAGGACTACGGCCGCTTCCTCGAGGAACGCGGCCACACCCCTTCGGAAGAGGACTGCCGCTACCTGGCCCACCTGGAGCCGGACGAGCTGCTCTACGTGATGGCGGGGGATTTCACGGACAACGGGGACAATCCCGAGGACGCCGACCACCTCCTGCTCCAGCAGGGCTACGTGGTGATCACGTCCCACAATATCGACAATACCGACCCGGACGAATTCGACCGTCTATGCGCTATTATCTGATAGCCGGCGAGGCGTCCGGCGACCTGCACGGCAGCAACCTCATCAAGGGGCTGCGCGCCGAGGATCCGGAGGCGGAGTGCCGCTGCCGGGGCGGGGAGCTGATGGAAGCGGCCGGGGCGACGGTCGTCCAGCATTACCGCGAAGGCGCGGTGATGGTGGCGGACGTGCTATTCAAGGCCCGGAAGCTGCTGCGCAGCCTGCGGGACTGCAAGCGGGACATCGCCGCCTGGCAGCCCGACGTCGTGATCCTGATCGACTATCCGGGATTCAATATGCGCATCGCGAAATGGTGCCACGCCCGCGGCATCCGCGTCTTCTGGTACATCGCGCCCAAGACCTGGGCCTCGCGCGCCTCGCGCAACCGCAAGCTGAAGGCGTGGGTGGACCGGCTCTTCATCATCTTCCCCTTCGAGGTGCCCTATTTCACGAAAGAGGGCGTCCCGTTTACCTACAAAGGCAATCCGCTGCTGGACGCGGTGGACGAGCACGAATACGTGCGTCCCGTCGAGGGGCGCTACATCGCGCTGCTCGCAGGTTCGCGCAAGGACGAGATCCGGCGGATGATGCCGCGGATGATGCAGACGGCCGACCTGCTCGCGGCCCGGCCCGGCTGGGAGGACGTGCGCTTCGTGGTGGCCGGTGCACCGGCCCGCAGCGAAGCGGACTACCTGCCGTACATCGCCGGGCGCAGGAACGTGGACCTGGTCTTCGACCGCACCTATGATATTCTGCGCTACGCCGACGCGGCGGTGGTGAATTCCGGGACGGCCTCGCTGGAGACCGTGCTGATCGGCACGCCGCAGGTGGTCGTCTGGAGCACGGCCTTCCTCGTGGCCTGGGTGTTGGACAAGATTCATTTCATGGACCGTATCCATTTCATCTCCCTGGGCAACCTGTGCCTGGGACGCGAAGCTTTCCGCGAACTGCTGCAGTGGTTCTTCACGCCGGAGTCCGCTTCGGCGGAGGTCATCCGCCTCGTCGAAGACACGCCGTACCGGGAGAAAATGCTGGCGGATTACGCCGAAATCCGCCGCACGCTCGGCGGCACAGGGGCCTCCCGCGCCGTTGCCCGCGCAATGATTGAATCTTTGAAAGAAATGACCGTAGGCATAAATAACTAGAAATATTGTTATTATTTTTGATAATAGTTCAATCGTTTCGAGATGTGAATTTTACGGATAAAATGATGGAATAATGGTTTGTAGTGTACTTTTTTTTGGGTTTCTTTGTGCTGTGCTGCAGCGCAAAAACCAAAACCATTATTAATCGTCTTTTTATGAGAACTAATCTTTTTTTAGGAATTTGGCTCGCCTTTCTCGCGGTGTGTTCATGTTCCAAATCAATCTGCCTTGATCCGTGTGATAAGTCCTTTGCCGAAGAATCCTATTCCGAGAGCGAGGCACTGGAGTCGTTTGCGATAATCCTATCTAAAGCTGTTGTGGATAATGTGGAATTGCGTGATTTCTTGAAGGAGGAAGCCTTGAAACAGTTTGATAGAGATTATGATGTTTTTTACCCTTTTGTACGTAACCATGAATTCCCTTCTGGTGAAACTTTTGAGGATCTATTATTGCCTTATGAACAATATATAGGACACCTAGATGCGATTGTAAGTGCTGTCCCTAAATTGACTATTCTAGTCCCGGATTTCTCTTGGATAGATTCAGGTTGTTTTAGCGTAAACACGTGGGATACCACTATTGACTATTTGTGCGTTGGGTTCGATGATTGTGCTGCCTCTCATTATACTATGATGGTAAGTTGTTAGGTAGTCTCCCTGCATCTTCTATTCCGGCATTCCCGGTTTTGATTATTAAGAGTAATGAACGAATGCAAGTCTCTCAGCCTTCTACGAAAGCTGCGGAATATCGTTATTATTTCGCTGATCCAGCGTTTGATGGCTCGGTTCTAAGGGATGGTACAAAAGGACACATTGAAGGATACCTGTATAATACTCACATGGATCAGCGAAGGGATTTGGTGTCAGAAATAGGTGATTTTATTAGCCATGATGAGTTATCTTCTATCAGTCCGAACTCCGTACAAGCGTTCAACGAGTTTGGCGTTGGATCCTTGACGGGCGTACAACGTGATTATATCTTCTATGGTATGACAAACGCTAATCCGAATAACGGTGCCTTAAATGTCTTTATGAGAGATATGATATATCGTTTTCGGTTAACTCCCTCCGCTTTGTTCTATATTTCTGACTATGAGAATGATCCTCAAATGGCTTTGTTTTGGACGGGACGAGATGATCGCCCTGGTTTTGATGAGGCCTTGTCTCGTTGGTGGGGAAATGGAAACTACGAGATTCGTTTTCAATATTATCAGGATTCGAATGGTGGCGAAGCTGGATATATTGGATCAAATCTCCTTTCAATCGCGCCCGGGAACTTAATGTTCATTTCTAAATGCTATTCCACATTTGATTGGAATTTCTGGGGGAATAATTGGAGCAGTTATTCGCTTTCGGCTGTTTGTGTTGAGCCTAAGTGGTACTACCCTGGCGATTATTATAATCCACTCCCCCTTGTCAATACGGCCTGGAATATGGCCACATCATCCGATAATATCTGGATCAAAGTTCTTGAATATGATCCTTCTGCTACGGAATCATACACCGTGACAAAAGCGTTTAAGCAGTCTTTTTCCGTATCATTATCTGCGAATGGTAGCTTCTGGGAGAAATGTGGCTTGGGCGTTTCTGGCTCTTATGGTGTAGAGCATACAGAATCAAAGTCATTCACTGTTACTAAAACAACGGGGAGTGATGACCTTGGAGATTGTGATCTGAATTATGTGGATAATATTATCATTGCTTCAACGGAACATGATGGCAATTCGGGCTTTGAGCTGAAGAGTATTGGTAATGAATATTTTTCCGTATCGTACGTTCCTATCGATACCAGAAACGAATATCAAATTAGACAATTCCTCTTAGGCAGGAAAAGTCGCACGAATCAATAGTAGAGAAAATGAAGAAGCAAATCTTTGCGGTATTGATTATCGCACTCTTTCTTTCTAGTTCTTATGCTTTAGGGCAGGTGAATCGTTCTTTCAAAACAGGCTATCGTGGCTCGGTCGAGCTGGAGGGTTCTGCAGTCAAAGGCAAGATGTCTGGAGGGTATGAACATCCCGGTGATTGGTTTAAACTCGCGACCATCCATGGCTATCGCCTGGGTTCTGGCGTTTTCCTAGGTGCTGGCTTTGGGTACGCTTTCTGGGTGTCGGAAGATATGGAATTCGGCTCCTTGTTCGTGGATGCGAAATATAATTTCAAGGATACGACGGCCAGCCCCTTTGTTGAGGGTCGCATGGGATACAGTTTCTGTACAAACTCGCGCTATGAGACCGGTGGGCTGTTCGTGAACGGAGCAGCGGGTGTCGATTTTGGCCGGTTCTCCGTTCGTCTGGGCTATGAATATCTCCCGCTCCAACAACTTGATCGTTCTTCCGGGGGGTTGAGTAGAAGTTATTTCTCTATAGATCGTGTCTTCCTCTCCTTGTCATTCAATTTTTAGTGTTGAGATTAAGGAATAAAGTCCCAGTTCTTTCTTTAACGCCGTCATCTCCCAAAGGTGACGGCGTTTTTGAGGTGAGACGTTCCCCGATACTATAGGGCGTGGTCGAAGTTTTGGAAAAAGGATTAACGAAAATAATGAAATAGCTTGATTTTCACGAGAAAAAGCGCTATCTTTGCGTCGCTTTTTGGTTAGAAGTAGTACAACATCAATTTATTAACAATTTATAGTCTTAAAATCAAATGGTTAAACTTGGTATTAACGGCTTCGGCCGTATCGGCCGTATGGTCTTCCGCGCTGCGGTTGAGAATTTCTCCAATGACATCCAGGTTGTCGGTATCAACGACCTGCTCGATCCTGACTATCTCGCTTACATGCTCAAGTACGACTCCGTTCACGGTGCGTTCAAGGGTGATGTGAAGGTTGAGGACGGCGCCCTCGTGGTGAACGGCAAGAAGATCCGCGTCACCGCCGAGATGGATCCCGCGAACCTGAAGTGGAACGAGGTCGGCGCCGACGTCGTCGTCGAGTCCACCGGTTTCTTCCTCACCGACGAGACCGCCCGCAAGCACATCCAGGCCGGTGCCAAGAAGGTGATCATGTCCGCTCCTTCCAAGGACAGCACCCCGATGTTCGTCTATGGTGTGAACCACAAGACCTACGCTGGCCAGGACATCATCTCCAACGCTTCCTGCACCACCAACTGCCTTGCTCCGATGACCAAGGTGCTCAACGACAAGTTCGGTGTCGTCCGCGGCCTCATGACCACGGTCCACGCTGCTACCGCTACCCAGAAGACCGTTGACGGTCCTTCCAAGAAGGATTGGCGCGGTGGCCGCGGTATCCTCGAGAACATCATCCCGTCCTCCACGGGTGCTGCCAAGGCTGTCGGTAAGGTTCTCCCTGAGCTGAACGGCAAGCTGACCGGTATGTCCCTCCGCGTTCCTACCTCCGACGTTTCCTTCGTCGACCTGACCGTCGAGCTCGCCAAAGAGGCTACCTACGACGAGATCTGCGCCGCCATGAAGGCCGCTTCCGAGGGTGAGCTGAAGGGTGTCCTGGGTTACACCGAGGACGCTGTGGTCTCCACCGATTTCCGCAACGACTCCCGCACCTCCATCTTCGATGTGAAGGCCGGTATCCAGCTCGACAAGACCTTCGTGAAGGTCTGCGCCTGGTACGACAACGAGTGGGGTTACTCCAACAAGGTGCTCGAGATGGCCAAGGTCATCGCCGCCTAATTTCGGAGCGAACACAAGACTTTTTTATAAAAGGATGGCAGATTTCTGCCATCCTTTTGTTATCTTTGTAGTCTAGAAACCAATTAAAAAAGATACCATGAAGCGAACCATCCTTCTCTCCGCAGCTCTGCTGTGCCTGGGCGTCTTTGCATCGGCCCAGCAGCGCCCTGCCTCTGAGCAGCCCGACTATACCTTTACCACGGTCAAGGCCGCTCCGATCACGTCCATCAAGAACCAGGCTAGCAGCGGCACCTGCTGGTCCTTCTCCGCCATCAGCTTCCTCGAGTCCGAGGCCATCCGCCTCTGCAACATCAAGGACGAGGCGAAGTATCCGGATTTCTCCGAGTTCTACGTGGTCTCCAATTCCTACAAGGAGCGTGCGGAGAAGTACATCCGCCTGGACGGCAAGCTGGGCTTCAGCGCCGGCTCCGGCGCGGGTGACGTGTTCGACGTGGTGAAGAANNCTCCCGAGACCTTCGTGGTGGACGGCAAGACCTACACCCCGGCTTCCTACCGCGATGCGATGAAGATCAACCCGGATGACTATGTGGAGCTGACTTCGTTCACCCACCATCCGTTCTATACCTGGTTCGCCCTGGAGGTCTGCGACAACTGGCGCGGCTCCCAGTCCTTCAACGTGCCGATCGACGAGCTGATGGCCGTCGTGGACAACGCGCTGGAGAACGGCTACACCGTCTGCTGGGGCGCTGACGTGAGCCATGACGGCTTCACCCGCAACGGCCTCGCCATCCTCGTGGACGCGCAGGCGACCAAAGCCGGTTCCGACCAGGAGCACTGGGTCGGCAAGGAGGAGGGCAAGCCCGCTCCGAAGACCGCCGTCGTCGAGAGCGTGCCGACGCAGGAATCCCGTCAGATCGAGTTCGACAACAAGACCATGACCGACGACCACGGCATGCATATCTACGGCATCGCGCAGGACCAGAACGGCAAGAAGTACTACATGGTCAAGAATTCCTGGGGCGAGACCGGTGCCTACAAGGGCATCTGGTATGCCACCGAGGCTTTCGTGAAGGCCCAGACCCTGGACATCACCGTCCACAAGTCCGCCCTCACCCCGTCCCTGAAGAAGATCCTGGGCGTTAAGTAATGTCGCTGCGCAAACATATCCCCAACTGCATCACCTCGATGAATCTGCTTTTCGGACTCGTCGGGGTGGTCTGCGCTTTGAAGAACATGCTGGACTGGGCGTTCTACGCGATGCTGCTGGCTTCCGTTTTCGATTTCCTCGACGGGCTGGCTGCAAGGGCGCTGGGTGCCTATTCCGACAAGGGCAAGGAGCTGGATTCGCTCAGCGACCTGATCAGTTTCGGCCTGCTGCCGGCCCTGATGCTGTGTGTGCTGATGCAGACCTACCGCTTCGACGAGGGCCTGTACAACTGGCTCCCGCTGATCCTGACGCTCTTCAGCGCGCATCGCCTGGCGAAGTTCAACGTGGATGAGCGCCAGACGGCGAATTTCCTCGGCCTGCCCACGCCGGCGGCGGCGCTGCTCTGCGGCGCGCTGTGCTGCTACTGCTGCTACACGCCGTTGGAGTTCCTCTCCACCTGGGTGGCGGGTCCGGTTTTCATCCCCGTGCTGACGCTCTGCCTGTGCGTGCTGCTGGTCAGCGAGGTGCCGATGTTCTCCTTCAAGCTGCATCGGGACGACGCCCGCACGCTCTGGATCAAGCGCTGGACGCTGGTGGCCTTCTTCGTGGCGGCCGCCGTGTTCTGCCTGGTTGCCGGACACCACTGGTCGCTGATCGTGGTGCTGGGCCTGCTGTTTTACATCCTGAACAATTTGGTTTACGCCTTCTTTAAGATATGAATCCCAGACTCTTCCTGTTGGCACTCGTGCTGCTGCCTGTCGCCTGTAAGCGGCAGGTGGAGGTGGCGCGTCAGACCATCCCCGTGGTGCGCGAAATCCTGACGGACCGCTCCGACCCGCGGGCGCAGATGCTGCGCGGCCGCGTGCCCGTGTCACAGGCGGATATCACCATCATCGGCCCCGAGTTCACCTGCGACCGCCTGGCGGAGCANNCTCCGCACCCAGACGGTGTTCCGGGTGCTGGCGGCGCTGGACACGACCGTCCACATCAGTCCGTACGACCTGGAGGGCCTTTCCGCCAAGCCGGCTTCCAAACTGGTCGTGCTGGCCGATCCTTTCCTCTGCGAGTACGGCGGCAGCGACGTGGACACGCTGTTCCGTTCCACCGGCTGCCGGGTCGCCGTCGTGAGTCCGATCGAGAAGATGATCGACCTGGCGTTCGACCAGAGCGACCGCGGAGACCTGTCGATCGGTGTCCTCTGCGATCCGCAGCTCGATTCGGCGGATATTTATGAGAAGATTTTTGCCCGGAAGGCTGCTGAGCGCGGCCGTCGGGGTGCCAGCCTGGTCTCGATCGGGGTCGCGCGGCGCGACAGCGTGCTGTACGAGTTCCTGGACCGTTACCAGACGGCGGGCTACATCAAGCCCCTGGACGTGATCCTCGTGGACGACCTCTCGGTCGATGTCGAGCAGCTCAAGATCGAGCTGGCGCAGATCGTGTCCGTGATGAATGAGAGTTCAATGACGCTCGGGCGTCAGGTCTCGCGTGATTTCTACTTTATCGACGCGATGGAGACCGTGTCCGGGCAGTGTTACAGTTTCTTGCGGGAAAACAACATGTTTACCCACAATATAGCCAAACCCCAGGTGACGGTGTTCCGTCCGGTCCGCAAGCCGGAGTCCGAGGACGGTTCAATCATCCTGATTCCCGGTTCCTATGTACAAAATTAGCATCCAGCCAGAAGAAATAGAGAAAATGCCGCTGGGATCCTTTCCCGGCAAGATCCGTGTGATTGACAAGAACGGGATCGATTTTGTGCGCGCGATTGCCTATCTGAGCACGCAGCGGATGATCGGTTTTGATACGGAGACGCGTCCGGTGTTCTCGCCGGGCCAGCGCCACAATCACGTGGCGCTCCTGCAGCTGTCCGGCGGCGGACGGGCTTATCTGTTCCGCGTCGGGACGATGGGCATGAACCGTCTGCTCTGCTCGCTGATGGCCAATCCGCATATCCTGAAGATCGGCGCCGCCGTGCACGACGACGTGCGCGGTCTGCAGTATTACCGGAAGTTCGACGCGAAGGGCTTCATCGATCTGCAGAAGATTGC
>LXOW01148693.1_pt2 | contig 14434 bp, 13 predicted proteins | sample 1368591 | NCBI WGS metagenome assembly LXOW01 (sample SAMN04884650, study PRJNA319009) | bovine gut metagenome | isolation source: Cow rumen | host: Bos taurus | place: Italy: Legnaro (PD) | collected 2014-07-09
AGATGTGTATAAGAGACAGGTGTATAAGGTGTCCAAGGGCTCCTTCACCAAGGTGCTGGCCGGGTACGTGCTGGTCACCTTCGTCCTGGGCCAGTTCATCCCCAGTATCACCGCCCTGTTCGTCCTGGTGTGCCCTCTGGTGCTGGCCATGTGCGACGAGATGGGCGTCAGCCCCTCTAAAATGATGTATTCCATCGGCCTGGTGGCGGTGTCCGCCTCCTTCACCATCGCCCCCATCGGCCCCTACGCCGCCAACTTCGTGGAGGACAACGGGTATCTCATGGAGTACGGCATCCAGGGCTACCAGTTCACCATGTTCACGGAGATGTCCATCAAGATCTTCGTGACAGCGTTCGTCCTCATCTGGGCCATCTTCTTCGCCCCAAAATTCGCCCCCGACCAGCCTGTAGTCCCCATCAAAATGATGGAAGCCCGGAAGAAGACCCGGAAGACGCCCCTCGGTCCCGTCCGGGAAGTCATCGGCTACGCTGTGTTCGCCGTGGTCATCCTCTGCCTCATCTTCCAGTCCTTCGGGCTGCCCTCCTGGATCATCCCGGCTTGCGGCGCCTGCGTACTGGTGCTCTCCGGCGTGCTCACCGAGCGGGAAGCCATCGACAGCATGTGCCTCGACATCATCATGCTGTACGTGGGCGTGGTCACCCTGGGCAGCGCCTTCGCCAACACCGGCGCCGGCGAACTGGTGGGCGACGCTGTGGCGGGCCTGCTCCGCGGCAGCGAGAACAGCTACCTGGTGGGCGGCATCGTCTGCGTGGCAGCCTTCGTCATGACCTCTCTCCTCTACAATCGGGCCGTCAGCAAGATACTGATCCCCCTGGTGCTGCTCACCGCCCAGTCCCTAAAGTGCGATCCGAGAGGCCTCATGGAACTATGCTATATCGGCTCCATGTGCTCCCTCATCACCCCCATGGCCACCTCCGTGGTGCCCCTGATGATGGGCGCGGGCGGGTACGACCAGAAAGCCCTCATCAGGATGGGCTGGCTGCCGTCCATCATCATGATCGTCATCGCGGTGGCGGTGGGGATGACGCTGTATCCGTGCTTCTGAGAATTTAGCTAGTATTGATCGGACCCCATCCAGCCAGGATGGGATCTTTTATTTTTGGATACTGTTGATGCCGGGATTAGATCAACGCGATATTCGCTGGTTTGTTTAGGAGAACAGGAAAAGAAGGGAAGCTGCGTTGGCGAGAGGGGGCGACGGGATTTGCGGCCCTTGCCCAGCAAAAAGGCCACACCGTGGCCTTTTTTTAGCTGGGCTTCAAATCCCGTCGCTCCTAAAAATACAGACCATCCGCAGGGGATGGTCTGTATTTTTGGTCGGGGCGACGGGATTTGAACCCACGACCTTTTGGTCCCGAACCAAACGCGCTACCAAACTGCGCTACGCCCCGAAAAAAAGGGGCTAAGGCCGACCTTAGACCCTTTTCATGGAGCCAAATGTCAGACTCGAACTGACGACCTGCGCATTACGAATGCGCTGCTCTACCGACTGAGCTAATTTGGCACGCTTCCAACGAAGCTTGCTTATCATAGCAAATCACCAGGTAAAAGTCAAGGCATTTCCAGAAAGAAATCCAAAAAAGGAGCCCGTTCCCTTCGCTTCATACCGATGTGTTTCGCCGGGAAAATGCAGTTATTTCCTGTTATAAATCCGCTCCAGGAGGGAAAAGTAATGGCGAAAAGCAAAGCAAAGGAGGTGAAACGTAAATGGCACGCAACAGCTCTATGGTTCCTGAAAACCAGGACAAGCTCGGCAACTTCAAGTCTGAGGTGGCTTCATCCCTGAACATCAACCTCAAGCAGGGTTACAACGGCGATCTGACCTCTCGTGAGGCCGGCAGCATCGGCGGTGAGATGGTGAAGCGCATGATCGAGTACGCTGAGAAGAACATGCACTGACGAACCGGACAACGACGCGTATGGATGCATACGCAGGCAATTACATGGCTGCTCGACCGGCGCTATGATGACTATACAGCACGGCAAAGAGAAAGGCCGTCCCGCGGGACAGCCTTTTTCCTTTTAGTTGAGGGTGATATTCCCCATGTTCCGATAGCGACGGCGAGCGGCGTCCATGAGCTGTTCGTTCTCAAGGCTGGGGAGGCTGTACACCTCTGCGGCGTCCACCGACGCGGCCTCCAGGAGCGACACCGGGCAGTCCTTCAAAAAGCCTTCCTCCCGTTCCTCCCCCGCCTGGCGGATGCCCATGAGATCCCCTGCGCCGCGGAGCTGCAGGTCTCGCTCGGCGATCCTGAACCCGTCGTTGGTGTCCAGCATGGCCTGGAGCCGCTCCATGGCGTTGTTCTTCTGCTCGTAGACCACCAGATAGCAGTGGGCCTGCTGATCCCCCCGGCCCACCCGGCCACGCAGCTGGTGCATGGCGGACAAACCAAAGCGCTCCGCCCCCTCGATGACCATGTGAGCGGCCTGGGGCACGTGGACCCCCACCTCGATGACCGTGGTGGAGACCAGGATGGGCGCCTGACCGGAGTGGAACCGGGCCATGACGGCCTGCTTCTCCTCCTCGGACATGCGGCCGTGGAGCTTCAGAACGGGTACGTCCTTCACGATGGCCTTCACCTCTTCGTAGACCTCGTCCACAGAAAGGCCCTCCAGCCCTTCCGTCTTCTCGATGAGGGGACAGACCACGTAGCTCTGCTCCCCCGCCTTGGCCCGGGCGGCCAAATAGCAGTACATATCCTTTCTTTTGGCTGGGCTCACCAGATGGGTCTGGATGGGTTTTCGACCCGCGGGCAGCTCGTCAATGACGGACAGGTCCAAGTCGCCGTAGAGGATCAGAGCCAAGGTCCGGGGAATGGGCGTGGCGCTCATGACCAGCACGTCGGGCCGAGCGCCCTTCTGCTCCATGGCGGAGCGCTGCTCCACGCCGAAGCGGTGCTGCTCGTCGCAGACCACCACGCCAAGGCTACAGAAGCGGACGTTGGGGGAAAACAGGGCGTGGGTGCCGGTGACGGCTTCCCACTCGCCGCTCTCCAGCTTTTGTAAAGCCTCCCGCTTCTCCTTCTGGGTCTCGCTGCCCAGCAGGAGCCCGCATCGGCCCCCAAACAGAGCTTTCAGGGCCTCGTAGTGCTGGAGGGCCAGTATCTCCGTGGGAGCCAGCAGGACCCCCTGGCGGCCATCACGGGCGGCGACGTACAGTGCGAAAAGGGCGATGCTGGTCTTGCCAGAGCCCACGTCCCCTTCGATCATTCGATTCATGGGAACGGGCGCGGCCATATCCCGGGCCACCTCAGAGAGGACCCGCAGCTGGGCGTGGGTGGGCGTGAAGGGCAGAGTCTTGAGATACTCCGGCAGGGCCGCCTGGGCGGAGAAGGAGATGCCGTTGCGCCGCCTGCGCTCCGCCTTCATCTCCTGGGAGGCCAGAAAATAGTAGAGGGCGTCCTCGTAGGCCCTGCGACGGCGGGCATCGTCCAACTTCTTCCTGTCGGTCGGAAAATGGAGTTCCCACAGGGCCTCCTGCCGCCCGGGAAGATCGTGCTTTTCCCGCAAAGCCTGGGGCAAGGTCTCGCCCAAGTCTGCCGATTCCAGAGCGAAGCGAATGCCGTCCCGCAGATTGCTTTGGGTCAGGCCCCTGAGGGTGGCATATACGGGCACGATGCCCCGCAGTTCCCGGCCCATGATGGGGTTCATCAGGGCAGGAGCGCCCTTCTCCCCCGGCAGGTGTACCCGGCCGGAAGCGATATAGGTTTGTCCAATCGTCAGGCCGCTGCGCCTGTATGGCTGGTTGTAGTACCGCAGAGCCAGGGTCCTGCCCGCCGGATCCTTGCCGTAATAGGTGATGATGGTCATGCCCCGGTGGGAATACCAGGAGGGCCCGGAGGTCAGCCGCACGCGGACGGAGGCCATGGTCCCCTCCTCCAGGTCCTCCACCGGGATGCAGGCGGAAAAGTCCAGATAGCTGCTGGGATAGTACGTCAGAAGGTCGCTGAGGGTCTCTATCCCCAGCGCCTTCAGCAGCTCTATTCTTTTGGGGCCGATGCCTTTGACGTCCGCCAGTTCCATCATGAAAAAAGCCGCCGGTCGGCGGCTGTAGGTCTTATATCACGGAGAAGTAGTAGCTGTAGAGAGGTTGTCCACCGTTCCGGCTCATGAACTCGGACTCGGGGTACTTCTCCTCCAGTCGGCTCATGAGGGCGTCGGCCCGCTCTTCGTCTACGTCCGCGCCGTAGTAGGCGGTGACGGAGCATTCCTCGTCCCCCAGCTTCTCGATCATGTGCTCCACCAATTCGAAGGCCGCTTCGTCGGCGTCGGGGCTCACTGTGTTCAGGTCCCCGTCCAGCATGCCGATGAAGTCCCCCTGGTGGATGGCCTTGCCGTTCAATTGGGTCTCCCGGACCGCGAAGGTAACGGAGCCGGAGATGACCTGCTGGAAGGCCTCGGTCATGTTGCTGACGTTGGTCTCCAGGTCCTCGTCGGGATTGAAGGCCATGGCGGCTGCGATGCCCTGAGGGATGGTCTTGGTGGGCAGCACCACCACCTTGCAGCTGCAAAGAACGGAGGCCTGATTGGCCGCCAGGATGATGTTGCTGTTGTTGGGCAGGATGAACACGTTCCGGGCGTTGACCTGATGGACCGCGTTGACGATGCTGTCGATGCTGGGGTTCATGGTCTGGCCGCCGGAGATGATGTGGTCCGTGGACAGGGCCTTGAACACCTCGTCCACACCGGCGCCGCAGCTGACAGAGATGAGGGCGAACTCCTTCTCGTTCTTCTTGCGCTGGGCAGCCAGCTGCCGGTTCTGCTCCCGCATGTTCTCGATCTTGATGCGGTCCAATTCGCCGTAACGCATGGCCATCTGCAGGACCTTGCCGGGGCAGTTGGAATGGACATGAATCTTCACGGTGTCGCTGTCACAGGCGCAGACCACGGAGTCGCCCACCCGCTCCAGATGCTTGCGGAACTGGTCCAGGTCCTTCTCCTCGAAGCCCTCGTAGAGATGGACGATGAAGAACTCGGTGCAGTAGCCGAACTGGATGTCCTCGGCGCTGAACTCAGAGAAGTTGGCGCTTTCGTTCAGCTCCTTCTCCGGAGCCTTCTCCTCCTCGGGCAGAGCCTCCAGATCCACCTCGCCGTTCATGGCCATGAGGAAGCCGTGGTAGATGAACAGCAGGCCCTTGCCGCCGGAATCCACCACCCCCGCCTCCTTGAGGACGGGCAGCAGGTCCGGGGTCATCTTCAGGGCGTCCTCGCCCTTCTGGATGCAGAGGATCATCAGGGCCACGCAGCCCATGTCAGGGTTCTCCTCCACCGCCAGCTGAACCTCGTCGGAGATCATGCGGGACACGGTGAGGATGGTGCCCTCCTTGGGCTTCATGACGGCCTTGTAGGCGGCCTTGGTGCCCTCCGCCATGGCGGCGGCGAAGCTGGCGCTGTCCAGCTCCTCGTGGCCCTTAGAGGCCTTGTAGAAGCCCCGGAACAGCTGGGAAAGGATGACGCCGGAGTTGCCCCGGGCGCTCCTGAGCGCGCCGGAGGAGACCTTGGCCATTACCTCTTCCACGGTGGCTGTCTCGGGCAGGTTGCGGAGGTCCTTAACGGCCCCCTGCATGGTCATGGACATGTTGGTGCCCGTGTCTCCGTCAGGGACGGGGAACACGTTCAGGGAGTCCACCAGCGCCCGGTTCTTTTCAAGCAGCGATGCGCCGGCAAGGAACATGTCCCTCAGCAGTGCGCCGTCTATCGTATCTTTAATCAAGGTCGTATCCTCCCGCGTGGATCAGACTACGCGGATCCCTTCTACATGAATGTTGACGTTGTTCACGTTGACGCCGGTGACTTCCTCCACCCGGTACTTCACGTTGCTCTTACAGTTGGAAGCCACGGCCGGCAGGGAAACGCCGTACTGGAGGATCACATATAGGTCGATGTCCACCTGGTTATCCCCTACGGTGGTGACCTTGATGCCCTTCTTCAGGCTGTCTTTCCCCAGCAGCTCCGCCAGCGTGTCGCCGGTGCGCTTCGAGCACATGCCGACGATCCCATAGTTTTCCACGGCGGCATAACCCGCCACCACGGAGACCAAGTCCTCCGCCACGGAGATCTTGCCGTATTCGTTCCTGACCTCAATCGTCATGCTGCGTCTCCTTTCTGTATTCCCGTATATGTGAGCTTACGCACGCCGGAACACCGGTTATGCCTGCTTACTCGTCGTCGTCGGGCAGGTTGCCGTTGTGGTAGACCTCCTGCACGTCGTCGTTATCCTCCAGGTTGTCGAGGAACCGATACACCTTCTCCACCGTCTCGGGATCGGTGATGTCCACGGTGTTCTGAGGGATCATGGCCACCTCGGCCTTCAGGAAGGTATAGCCCTTCCCTTCCAGAGCTTCCCGAACCGCCGAGAAGTCGGCGGGGGCGGTGTACACCTCGAAGGCGTCGTCCTGGGGCACGAAATCCTCCGCGCCGGCGTCCAGAGCCTCCATCATGACCTCGTCCTCGTCCAGAAGGGCGGTGCGCTCGATGATGATCTGTCCCTTCTTGTCGAACATCCAGGCCACGGAACCGGTGGCGCCCAGGTTGCCGCCGGCCTTGGAGAAGATGTGGCGCATCTCCGCCGCGATACGGTTCCGGTTGTCGGTGACGATCTCCACGTAGACGGCCAGGTTTCCGGGGCCGTAGCCCTCGTAGGTGATCTCCTCATAGTTGACGGAGCCCGCCTCACCGGCCGCCTTCTTTATGGAGCGGTTGATGTTGTCGTTGGGCATATTGGCCGCCTTGGCCTTGGCGATCACGTCGCGAAGCTTCGAGTTGTTGGCGGGATCGGGGCCGCCGCCTTCCTTGACGGCGATGACGATCTCACGACCGATCTTGGTGAAGATCTTGCCGCGGGCGGCGTCGGTCTTCTCTTTCTTGTTCTTGATGTTTGCCCATTTGGAATGTCCGGACATAGTAACCTCCTGAAAGATTTATCCCAATAAAGATGCGGCTTCCTCATCCAGAAGGAAGGTGGCAGCCGCATGCAATTGCAGCATACTAGCGGGGTTGGCGGAATGCACCGCCCCCCGGATGGCTCCCCGCGCCGTCTCGGCCATATCCCGGCCGGTCATGAGCACGATGAGCTTCTTCGACGACATCAGAGTGGACAGCCCCGCCGTCACGATCTTGTCCCCGTTGTAGAGCTCCACATGGGTGGTGGGCGCGATCTCCCCCTCGGGCGGGTTGCAGAGAACGGAGCCGTCAGTCCCCGGCGCCAGCAGCACCACGTCCATGCCCCCCGCCTCCAAAATGGCGTCCTCGAAGCCATGGCAGGCGTCCGCCCAGTTGTCGGAGGCGTCGGCGGGAGCCAGCACCTTCCCCTCGCACAGGGACAGTTCCTTATAGAAGGACCGTTCCATATAGGAGCGAAGGGACTCCTTCCCCTCCTGCCGGACCTGCTCGGAGAGCTGGAACAGGGTAGCCTTGCCCCAGCTCAGCAGCCCGTTGGCCGTCATAGCCCGCAGGGACTGAAAGGTGGGGACCAGGGACTGGGCGCAGTCCACGCCCAGCACCAGAGAAGGCTTCTCAATGAGCATGCCGCCCAGGAGCGTGGCCGCCGCGGTGGCCGCCGTCTGAGCGTCCGCAAAGACCAGCACGCTCATGCCTGCTCCCCTCCGGCCGCCACGGCCTCCAGGAACAGGAGCACGTCGTCGTAGACCTCCTGTCGATTGGTCTCGTTCAATATCTCGTGGCGGGCACCGGGATAGAGCTTGAAGGTGACGCGGGTGTGGCCGGAGGTCTCCAGGAACTTGTGGACCTTCTTCACGCCCTTGCCCATGCCGCCCACGGGGTCCATGTCGCCGGAGATCAGCAGGATCGGCAGGTCGGGCACCTTGGCGGCCCACTTGGCGTTGGCGATATGGCCCATGGCCCCCATTAGGTCCCCATACCCATAGGGCGTAAAGGGGAAGCCGCAGAGGGGATCCTCGATGTAGGCCTTCACGTTCTCCTCGTCCCGGCTGAGCCAGTCGAAGGGGGTCTTAGCGTTGGGGATCTTCTTGGCGAAGCCGCCGAAACAGAGCTTGTCCAGCTTGGGACTGGGTGCCATGCCCCGGCCCGCCTTGATCTCCCGGCTGCAGAGGAACTTGCCGATGGCCGCCATGGGGTTTGGGCCTGAGGTGCCGCAGAGGACCACGGCGTCGAAGTCGTTGGTGTAGCGGGAGATATAGTCCTGGGACAGGAGGGAACCCATGGAGTGACCGTAGAGAGTCACGGAGACCTGGGGATTCTCCTTGCGGACCGTAGCGCAGAGGGTGCGGATGTCCAGCAGGGTCTTGCCCCAGCCGTCCTCGGTGCCGAAGTAGCCCCGGGGCAGGCCTTCCTTCCAGCTCTTGCCGTGAGTGGGCAGATCGAGGCCCGACACCAGGAAGCCGTTCTCCGCCAGGAATTTGGCGAAGGCGTCGTACCGGGCGATATGCTCAGACATGCCGTGGACCAGCACCACCGCGCCCCGGACCTCCTCCGGGATCCACTGACGGTAGACGATATCACAAAGGCCCGTTGCGGACGGAAATCTGCGTTCTTTTTGCGTTATGCTCATCCCCATGAACCTCCACGATAAACAGGATATGATATTTTAGCACATCATAAAAGAAATATCAAGTGATTGCGGTCATTCATTCGCCCAGGAGCAGGATAATATCGCCGTCCTGCAGGATGCGGCCCTCGCCGCTCATGGCGTACAGGAGGGCCGCCAGTTTCCCCACGGATATGCCCAGCTCAAGGGCCAGGGCCTTTCTGTCGTCTATGCGGCAGGCGCCCCTGTAGGCCCGGGAGCGCAGGATGTCCAACAGCTCTTCTTCCATAGATGCCTCCGTTTTTTGTATGGTATTGCTTTTGTCCGTTCTTGTCAACAGGGGACGCCGATGGTATAATGGGCTCATGAAACTGATCTCATGGAATGTTAACGGCCTTCGGGCCTGTCTCACCAAGGGGTTCCTGGACTTCGTTCAGGCAGAACAGCCTGATATCCTGGCCCTGCAGGAGACCAAGATGCAGCCCGAGCAGGTGAATTTCGACCTGCCCGGCTATACCATGTATTTCAACAGTGCCGAGAAAAAGGGGTACTCCGGCACCGCCGTGTTCGTGAAGGAGCCGCCCCTCAGCGTCACCTTCGGCATGGGCGTGGAGGAGCATGACCATGAGGGCCGGGTGATCACCCTCGAATACCCGGGCTTCTATTTCGTGACCGTGTACACCCCCAACTCCCAGGACGGGCTTCGGCGCCTCGGCTACCGGATGACCTGGGAGGACGCCTTTTTGGCCTATCTCAAGGGGCTGGACGAGCAGAAGCCCGTCATCGTCTGCGGGGATCTGAACGTGGCCCACGAGGAGATCGATATAAAGAATCCCAAATCGAACCGCATGAACGCCGGGTTCACCGACGAGGAGCGGGCGAAGATGACGGCGCTTCTCTCGAACGGCTTTGCGGACACCTTCCGGCGGCTTTACCCGGACGCCCGGGACAGGTACTCCTGGTGGAGCTACCGTTTCCATGCCCGGGAGAACAACGCCGGCTGGCGCATCGACTATTTTTTGGTCAGCGACCGGCTCATGGAGAAGGTCCGGGACAGCCTCATTCTCAGCGACGTGTACGGCAGCGACCACTGCCCTGTGGCCCTGCTTTTGGAGGCCCTATGAAGATCATCCTTGCCTCCCGATCCCCCCGGCGACGGGAGATACTGACCCTCATGGAAATCCCCTTCGAGGTGATCGAAAGCCATGTGCAGGAGATCCCCCCGGAGGGCGCCACGCCGGAGGAGCTGGTGAAGGCCCTGGCGGAGCAGAAGGCCCGGGCCGTGTTCGCGCAGCATCCCGAGGACTGCGTCATCGGCGCGGACACGGTGGTGGACCTGGACGGCCGGGTGCTGGGCAAGCCCCACACGCCGGAGCGGGCGAAGGAGTATCTGCGCCTGCTCTCGGGCCGGAGCCATATCGTATACACCGGCATCTGCCTGCTGACCCCGGGCCACATAGACGTGCGCTCCGTGCGGACGGACGTGACCTTCCGGCCCATGAGCGAGGAGGAGATTGACTGGTATGTAAATACCGGGGATCCTCTCGATAAGGCGGGCTCCTATGGGGTCCAGGGGCCGGCCAGCCTGTTCGTGGACCACTTGGAGGGCAACTATTTCAACATCATCGGCATGCCCGCCCCCACCCTCTACGAGATGCTGCTGAGCGCCGGAGTCATGGACCAGCGGCACCGGGTGCTATGAACCAGGTCATCGCCGATAAATTGAAGCTCCTCCCCGACACCCCCGGCGTCTATAAAATGCTGGACGATCAAGGCACGGTGATCTACGTGGGCAAGGCCATCAGCCTGAAGAACCGGGTCAGCCAGTACTTCCAGGCGGGCAAGGACCACACGCCCAAAGTCCGGGCCATGGTCAGCCACGTGGCGGATTTCGAGACCATCGGCGTCAATAACGAGATGGAGGCCCTCTCCCTGGAGAGCAACCTCATCAAGGAGTTCATGCCGAAGTACAACATCCTCCTGAAGGACGACAAACACTTTCCCTATGTGCGGATCGACCTAAGGCAGGACTTTCCCCGGGTGGAAGTAGTCCGCCGCATCAAGCCGGACGGGGCCACCTATCTCGGGCCCTACCTGTCCGCCATCGTCCTTCGGGAGCAGGTGGCCGTCATTCGGTCCCACTTCCCCATCCGGCCCTGCCGGAAGGACATGGCCCGGTCCATCGCCCGGCGGGAGCGGCCCTGCCTCATGTACCACATCGGCAAGTGCTGTGCGCCCTGCTCTGGGAACGTGAGCCGGGAAGTATACCACGGGTACGTGAAGGAGGTCGTCTCCTTCCTGGAGGGACGTACGGAGAAGGTGCTGGCGGACCTGAAGGGGCAGATGGAGGAAGCGGCGTCGAACCTGGAGTTCGAGCGGGCCGCCCGGCTCCGGGACCAGATCCGGTCCATCGAGGGGCTCAACGAGAAGCAGGTGGCCATCTTCCCAAAGGAGACCGAAGCGGACGTGTTCGCCCCAGTGAAGCTGGAGGACCGGGCCATGGTCTTCGCCCTGTTCCTCCGGCAGGGGAAGATCGTAGGGACGGAGCACTTCTCCATGAGCGCCGTCAGCGAGGACGAACCGGCTGACATCCTCTCCGCCTTCCTCACTCAGTTCTACGACCGGGACGGCATCCTGCCCCCCAAAGAGGTGCTGCTGTCCTGCCCCGTCCCCGACGGGGACGATATCGCCGCCATGCTGAGCGGCCGGGCGGGCCGGAAGGTAAAGCTGTCCGTGCCCCAGCGGGGCGACAAGAAGAAGCTGACGGAGCTGGCGGAGAAGAACGGCCGGGAGCTTTTAGAGAAGGAGAAGGCCCTGCGGGAGAAGGCCTGGGACCGGGACGAGGGGGCCGCGGTGCAGCTGGCCGGGCTCCTGGGCCTCGACGAATTCCCCACCCGCATGGAGTGCTTCGACAACTCCCACATCATGGGCACGGACACGGTGTCCTCCATGGTGGTGTTCACCGACGGGAAGCCGGACAAGGACGCCTATCGGCGCTTCCGCATCCGGGCGGAGGCCGGCGGCGACGACCTGGTCGCCATGGAGGAGGTGCTGACCCGGCGGTTCAAAAAGGGACCGCCCTGGCCGGACCTCATAATCATCGACGGCGGGAAAACCCAGCTTGCCGTGGCGGAGAAGGTGCTGAACGAGGCGGAGCTCCCGTACCTCAATGTGATCGCCCTTGCGGAGAGCCAGGAGCTGATCTACACCCCGGACAGCGACGAGCCCATCGTGCTCCCAAGGAGCAGCCCTGTGCTGCACCTGCTGCAGCGGATACGGGACGAGGCCCACCGGTTCGCCATCTCCTACCACCGGTCCCTCCACCAGCGCAACGCGCTGCTATCTGTGCTGGACGGCATCGAGGGCATCGGGGACACCCGAAAGCGGGCCCTGTTCGACGCTTTCATCACCCGGGACGCCATCGCAGGGGCGTCCGTGGAGGAGCTGACGAAGGTCAAAGGCATGAGCCGACCGTCGGCGGAGGCGGTGTACCGCTTCTTCCACCCGGCAGACGATACAACACACGAACCAGAAGATACAAAGGAAGGTTGAACCATGGAAACGAAGGAACAGAAACAGATCATCCTCACCGGCGACCGGCCTACGGGGCGGCTGCACCTCGGCCATTACGTCGGTTCCCTCAAGCGGCGGGTGGAGCTGCAGAACTCGGGCAAGTTCGACGCCATCAATATCCTCATCGCCGACGACCAGGCCCTGACGGACAACGCCGACAACCCCGGCAAGATCCGGGAGAACATCGTGAACGTGGCCCTGGATTACCTGTCGTCGGGCCTCGATCCGGAGCGGACCACCATCTGCATCCAGTCCCACCTGCCGGCTCTCCACGCCCTGACCTTCTACTACATGAACCTGGTGACCACGGCCCGGCTGTCCCGGAACCCCACGGTCAAAGCGGAGATGCAGCTCCGGGGCTTCGCGGACGAGGGGCTCCCCGCCGGGTTCTTCGCCTACCCTGTGTCCCAGGCGGCGGACATCACTGCCTTCGACGCCACCGTGGTGCCCGTGGGCGAGGACCAGTTGCCCATGATCGAGCAGACCAGGGAGATCGTGGAGAAGTTCAACCGGACCTACGGGGATACCCTGGTCATGCCGCGAGCCATGATCCCGGAGAACGAGAACCAGCGGCGGCTGCCCGGCGTGGACGGCAAGGCCAAGATGAGCAAGTCCCTGGGGAACTGCATCTACCTCTCCGATGATTCGAAGACCGTGAAAAAGCAGGTCAACGGCAAGATGTTCACGGATCCCCAGCACCTTCGCATCGAGGACCCCGGCCACATCGAGGGGAACGTGGTGTTCACGTATCTCGACGCCTTCTCGACCCCGGAGCACTTCGCCGAGTTCCTGCCCCAGTATGCCAGCCTGGACGAAATGAAGGCCCACTATCAGCGGGGCGGCCTCGGGGACGGGACCTGCAAAAAGTTCCTCATCCAGGTCCTGGAGGAGACCCTCTCCCCCATCCGGGCGGAGCGGGCCAAATGGGAGGCGGACCTCGATACGGTCTACGACATCCTGCAGGCTGGCACGGCCAGGGCCCAGGCCATCACAAACGGCACTCTGGCCCGGGTGGAGAAAGCCATGCGCATTGACTACTTCGCCGACCGCCGCATCGTGAAGGAGTGGCAGAAGCAGCTGAAGGCAGCGAAGCTGTAACAGAAAAGCGAGCATACAAAACGGGGAGAGCGTCACGCTCTCCCCGTTGTTATTGCGTCGATGTGTTACTCGTCCTCTTCATCCTCGATCTTGGCCGCCTCGATGATCTTCTTGGCCTTGTCGCCGGGCACGTCCTCATAGCGGACGAACTCGCTCTTGAAGGAGCCGCGGGCCTGGGTCATGGCCAAGAGGTCCGTGGCGTACTTGGTCATCTCGGCGAGAGGCGCTTCGGCCACCACCTCGGTTAGGCCGCCCTCCACGGGGTTCATGCCCAGCATCCGACCGCGACGACGGTTCAGGTCGCCGATGATGTCGCCCACGTTGTCGTTGGGCACCAGGATGTCGTACCGATAGATGGGCTCGATGAGGGCGGGAGACGCCTTCACGCAGGCCGCCTTGTAGGCCAACCGGGCCGCGGACTTGAAGGCCACTTCCTTGGAATCCACGGGATGGTACTTGCCGAAGAACAGGGTGGCCTTGACGCCGATCATGGGATAGCCAGCCAGGACGCCATGCTGCATGGCCTCGCGAAGACCCTTGTCCACGGCGGGGATGAACTCGCGGGGGACCACGCCGCCCACGATGGCATCCACGAACTCATAGTCCACGCCCTCGTCGGCGGGCTCGAACTTGATGTTGACCACGCCGAACTGGCCGCTGCCGCCGGTCTGCTTCTTGTGCTTGCCTTCGGCCTCCGCGGTGGAGCGGATGGTCTCACGGTAGGGGATGCGCTGCTCGTTCAGGGAGGCTTCCACGTTGAACTTGTTCTTCAACTTGCTGCACACCACGTCGATATGCTTCTCGCCCAGGCCGCACAGCAGCACGTCGCCGGTCTCGATGTTCTTCTCGATGGTGATGGTGGGATCCTCCTCACGGATCCGGTTGAGGCCCGCGATGACCTTATCGTCCTCACCCTTGTTCTTGGCCGCGATAGCCAGCGCGATGCAGGCCTTGGGGAACTCGATGGGGGCAACCTTCACGATGTCGCTCTGCTCACAGAGGGTATCGTTGGTGGCGGTGAACTGGAGCTTGGGCAGGGCGCCGATGTCGCCGGCGTTCAGCTTGTCCACGGCGATGGTCTTCTTGCCGCGGATGAGCACGGGGGCGGTGGGCTTCTCAGCCTTCTCGCTGTTCACGTTGTAGGGGGCCACGTTGATGTCCAAGGTGCCGCGATGGACCTTCACGATGGAGTACTTGCCGAACTGATCGTTGAGGGTCTGTCTCTTATACACATCT
>LXOW01154980.1_pt1 | contig 14429 bp, 11 predicted proteins | sample 1368591 | NCBI WGS metagenome assembly LXOW01 (sample SAMN04884650, study PRJNA319009) | bovine gut metagenome | isolation source: Cow rumen | host: Bos taurus | place: Italy: Legnaro (PD) | collected 2014-07-09
TGCTCTACCATCTGAGCTACAGCACCGGATTGGGACTGCAAAGATAGGGATAATTTTGAAACGCACAAATATTTTTGACAAATTTTCCCTTCCGACAAAAATTAACTATCTTGCAAAGATTTTAGAAGTATATTACTGCCATGTTAAGAATCGCCATACAGTCCAAGGGCCGGCTGAATGAAGAGAGCACCGCCCTTTTGCAGGAACTCGGCATCGACATTGACGACGCCAAGCGTAAATTCCTGTCCCAGTCCGCCAATTTCCCCCTCGAAGTGCTTTACCTGCGGGACGACGACATACCTCAGGTCGTCGCGGCGGGAACGGCTTCACTGGGCATCGTCGGGCTCAATGAAGTGGAGGAAAAGGGCCTGAAGGTCAGAATTATAGAGAAGTTGGGCTTCGGCGGCTGCCGCATCTCGCTGGCCATTCCCAAGGCGGCGCCCTACGACGGTCCGCAGTGGTTCGAGGGCAAGCGCATCGCCACCTCCTACCCCAACATCCTGAAACGCTTCCTCGACGAGAAGGGCGTCAAGGCCAGCATCGAATTCATCACCGGTTCGGTGGAAGTCGCTCCGGCGGCCGGCATCGCCGATGCGATTTTCGATATCGTTTCCTCCGGCGGCACGCTCGTTTCCAACGGGCTGAAGGAGGTGGAGCGTGTCTTCGAATCGGAAGCCGTGCTCATCAGTAACGACAATCTCAGCGAAGAAGAAGAGAAACTGCTCGCGGAAATGCTGTTCCGCTTCGAATCGGTCAAGGTCAGCCGCGGCAAGAAATACATCCTGATGAACATTCCGCGCGCTTCGGTGGAAGAAGCCATCCGCATTCTTCCGGCGATGCGCTCCCCTACCATCCTGCCGCTTGCGGCCGAGGGCTGGTGTTCGCTGCATTCGGTCGTGGACGCGGCGGACCTCTGGGAAAAAATCCGGCAACTGAAAGCAATCGGGGCCGAAGGCATCCTGGTGCTCGGCGTCGACAAAATCATTCCCTAGGCACAATGGAGACCATTTTCAGGCCTGAACGCGCACAATGGGCCGCCCTGTGCAGCCGCGCCTGCCAGAGCGAAAACGAAGCCCTGCGCAGCACCGTCAGCGCCATTATCGAGCGGGTACGCACCAGCGGCGATGAAGCCCTGCGCGCCCTGGCGCTTGAAATCGACGGGAGGCTGCCGGAATGCTTCGAGGCGGGCGAAAAGCAGTTCGCCGAAGCGGAAAAGGCACTCTCCCCCGCACTCAAAAAGGCGATTGCCGATGCCGCAGATAATATCCGGAAGTTCCACGCGGCGCAAATGCCGAAGACCCTGGAAGTAGAGACGGCGACGGGCGTCCGCTGCATCCAGAAGCCGGTTCCCATCGGCAAGGTGGGGCTCTACATTCCCGGCGGCACCGCTCCCCTCTTTTCCACCGTCCTGATGCTCGCCATCCCGGCGAAACTGGCCGGCTGCGGACAGATTATCCTCTGCACCCCCGCGGGGAAAGATGGCAAGATCGCCCCCGCAGTGCTTTATACGGCCCATTTCTGCGGCATCGACCGGGTCTTCTGCGTCGGTGGCGCACAAGCCGTCGCCGCAATGGCCTATGGCACGCAGACCGTTCCGAAGGTGGATAAGATTTTCGGTCCGGGCAACCGCTATGTCACCACCGCCAAACAGATGCTCGGCGCCTCCGTCGTCGCCATCGATATGCCGGCGGGACCGTCCGAAGTCATGGTCATCGCAGACAAGGACGCCGACGCCGCCTTCGTAGCCGCTGACCTGCTCTCGCAGGCGGAACACGGGCGCGACTCCCAGGTGATGCTGGTGAGCGACAGCGAAGCCAAGGCCGCCGAGGTGCAGCGCGAAGTCGAAAGGCAGGTCCGGCAACTCGGCCGGGCGGAACTGGCCGAAGGAGCCCTCTCGCAGAGCCGCGCGGTCATCCTGGACACGGAAGACGAAATCGTCGATTTCGCGGATACCTATGCGCCGGAACACCTGATCATCAACACGAAAGACCCCTGGCGCATCGCCAGCCGCATCTGCGCGGCCGGCAGCGTCTTCGTGGGCCCCTATACCCCTGAAAGCGCGGGCGATTATGCCTCCGGCACCAACCATACCCTGCCGACGAGCGCCTGGGCGCGCTCCTACAGCGGCGTGAACCTGGAGAGTTTCATGCGGCGCATGACGCTGCAGGAAATCAGCCGCGAAGGGCTGAAAAACCTCTCGGAAACGATTGTCGAAATGGCGGAAGCGGAAGGCCTGCAGGCCCACGCCAACGCCGTAAAAGTCCGCAGTGATGAATGAGATCGACGCCCTGGTAAGGCCCAATATCCTGGCGCTCGCCCCCTATTCCACGGCAAGGGACGACTTCAAGGGACAGGCGGAGATATTCATCGACGCCAACGAAAGCCCCTTCCCGAACGGTTGGAACCGCTATCCCGATCCGCGCCAGAAGGCCCTGAAAGCCCGCATCGCGCAACTGAAAGGCGTCAGCGCCGACCGGATTTTCATCGGGAACGGCAGCGACGAAGCCATCGACGTACTGATGCGCGTCTTCTGCACGCCGGGAAGCGACGGCATCGTTTCCATCGCCCCGAGTTACGGTATGTACCGCGTAGCCGCCGATATCAACGACCTGCCGCTGACAGAGGTGCAACTGGGCGAAGGCTTCTCCCTCGAACCCGAAAAACTGCTCGCCGCCTGCAACGAACGCACGAAACTGCTGTTCCTCTGCTCGCCCAACAACCCCAGCGGCAATGCTTTTCCCACGGACGAACTGCTGCGCATTGCGGAAGCGTTCCGCGGCATTACGGTGGTGGACGAAGCCTACATCGATTTTTCCTCGCAGCCTTCGCTGCTGCCTGAACTGGACACGCATCCCCGCCTGGTGGTGCTGCAAACGCTCTCGAAAGCGCGCGGAATGGCCGCCCTCCGCGTAGGACTGGCCTTCGCATCGCCGCGCATCATCGAACTGATGTCGCGCGTGAAATACCCTTATAATATCAACGCAGCGGCGCAGCAACTGGCGATGAAGGAACTGGAAACCCCGATTGACGCGCACGTGAAGACGATTCTTGCGCAGCGCGACCGCCTGATGCAGGAACTCCCCCGCTTCCCCTTCGTCAAGAAGGTATGGCCGAGCGACGCGAATTTCCTGCTGGTCGAAGTGGCGGATGCGGATGCGACCTACGAGCATCTGACCCGGGACGGCATCATCGTCCGGAACCGCAACCGCGTTACGGGCTGCCAGGGCTGCCTGCGCATTACCGTCGGGCTGCCCGAAGAAAACGACAAACTGCTGAAATCCCTTTCCGAACTATGAAGAAAGCCATTTTCATCGACCGTGACGGAACGGTCATCGCCGAACCCGCCGACGAGCAGGTAGATTCGCTGGAGAAACTGGAATTCGTGCCCGGCGCCATCAGCGGCCTCCGCGCCCTGACGGGACTGGGCTTCGAGTTGGTGATGGTGACCAACCAGGACGGCCTGGGCACCCCCTCCTTCCCGGAAAAAGACTTTCTCCCGCCGCACGAGAAGATGCTGAAAACCCTTGCCGGGGAAGGCGTCGTCTTTGACGATATGCTCATCGACCGCAGTTTCCCGCACGAGAACCTTCCCACCCGCAAGCCCGGCACCGGAATGTTCGGAAAATACCTGGACGGCAGTTATGACCTGGGCGCCTGCTATGTCATCGGCGACCGGGAGACGGACCTACAACTGGCGGCCGCATTGGGGGCCAAAGGCATCCGCATCGGCCAGGATTGCGGCTGGAAAGAGGCGGTGGAGCAGATTCGCGGCGGAGAAAGGTGCGTCAGCCTTTCCCGCAAGACCGCAGAGACGGACATCACGCTGACCCTGGACCTGGACGGCCGCGGCGCGTCGCAGATTGACAGCGGCATCAAGTTCCTCGACCATATGCTGGACCAACTGGTGCATCACGGCGGTATCTCGCTGACACTCAACTGCAAAGGCGACCTTCAAGTGGATGAGCACCATAGCGTGGAAGACATCGCCCTTTGCCTGGGCGAAGCGCTGAAAAAGGCTCTGGGCGACAAGCGGGGCATCGAGCGTTACGGCTTCTCCCTGCCGATGGACGAAAGCCGCGCGACGGTCCTGCTGGACTTCGGCGGCCGCAGCGAACTGGTCTGGGACGTCGTCTTTACCCGCGAATATGTCGGCGATATGCCCACGGAACTGTTCCGGCACTTTTTCAAGTCGCTCTGCAACACCGCCGCCTGCAACCTGTATATCGAAGCAAAAGGCGAGAACAACCATCACATCGCCGAGGCCGTTTTCAAGGCGTTTGCGCGCGCACTGCGTCAGGCGGTCCGCCGCGACGTCTTCCGTTACGAACTCCCCAGCAGCAAAGGAAGCCTATGACCGTCATCGTTGATTACGACGCAGGAAACATCCGCTCGGTGGAAAATGCCCTTTCCCGCCTGGGCTGCGAATATCTCCTGAGCGCCGACAAGGCGACCATCGAAGCCGCCGACCGCATCATCCTGCCCGGCGTGGGCAATGCCGCCGAAGCGATGCGCAGCCTCAGCGCCAAAGGGCTCGTCCCCGTCATCCGCGCGCTGCGCAAACCCGTCCTGGGCATTTGCGTGGGAATGCAGTTGATGTGCCGGCACTGCGAGGAAGGCGACGTGGACGGCATCGGCATCTTCGACTGCACCGTGCAGCGCTTTCCCGCGAATCCGGAGGCGAAAGTGCCCCATATGGGCTGGAACGCCATCGGCAACCTCGACGGAAAACTCTTCAAAGGGCTGAGCGGCGGCAGTTACGTCTATTTCGTACATTCGTATTACGCAGGCCTGTGCACCGATACCGCGGCCACCTGCCGCCACGGCGATACGCTCTTCAGCGCGGCCCTGCGTTATGAAAACTTCTACGGCACGCAGTTCCATCCCGAAAAAAGCGGCGATGCGGGCGCACTCGTGCTGAAAAACTTCCTCGGACGATGATCCAGATCCTTCCGGCCATCGATATCATCGAAGGGCGCTGCGTGCGCCTGACGCGCGGAGATTACGCGCAAAAGAAGGTCTATGACGCCTCTCCCGTCGATATGGCGGCGCGCTATGCCGACTGCGGCGTCACCCGCATCCACCTCGTGGATTTGGACGGTGCGCGCCTTTCCTCCCCCGCCAACCTCGCGGTACTGGAGCAGATTGCCTCCCGCGCGGAGGTGGAGACCGAATGGGGCGGCGGCATCGCCGACGAGCAGGCGCTGAAAAGCGTCTTCGACGCCGGGGCGACGAAAGCCATTATCGGCAGCGTAGCCGCCCTGAAGCCCGAATGTTTCCGCGAATGGCTCCTGAAGTTCGGCAGCGGACGCTTGATTCTCGGCGCCGATGTCCGGGACGGAAAGGTCGCCGTGAAAGGCTGGCAGGAAAGCGCGGGAATGAGCGCATCGGCGCTAATTGGCCGTTTCGAGGGGTTGCAGGAGGTCATCTGCACGGAGATTTCCTGCGACGGAATGCTGGCCGGTCCGGCTTTCGCACTGTACAAAGCCCTGCAGGCGGAATTTCCTGCCGTGGCCTTTACCGCCAGCGGAGGCATTTCCTCGATGGACGACATCCGTGCCCTGGACGGGATGGGAATGCCGCGCGTCATCGTCGGCAAAGCCATTTACGAAAACCGCATTACGCTTGAGCAGATACGCCAATGGTTGCAAAACGCATAATTCCCTGTCTGGACGTCAAGGACGGCGTCGTGGTCAAGGGCATCAATTTCGAGGGTTTGAAGGAGGTCGGCGACGCCGTTGAAATGGGTGTGGAATACAGTCGTCAGGGCGCCGATGAACTGGTTTACCTCGACATCAGCGCCTCGAAGGAAGCCCGTTCCACCTTCACGAAACTCGTGGAACGGATTGCCCTGGGCATCGACATTCCCTTTACCGTCGGCGGCGGCATCGGTTCCCTGGACGACGCGGCACGGCTGCTGGACAGCGGCGCCGACAAGATTTCCGTGAACAGCGCCGCCGTGGCCCGGCCGGAACTCATCAGCGAGATTGCGGGACGCTACGGCAGCCAGTTCGTGGTCTGTGCCATCGACGCCAAGTGCATCGACGGAACCTGGCGCGTCACGACGCACGGAGGCAGCCGCCTGACGGAACGCGAACTGTTTTCCTGGGCCCGCGAGGTGCAGGAACGCGGCGCCGGGGAAATCCTCTTTACCTCGATGGACCACGATGGCACCCGGGCCGGATACGCCTGCCCGCAGTATGCGCAAATGGCTGATTTCCTGAACATTCCCGTCATCGCCTCCGGTGGGGCCGGCAGCATCGACGATATCGCCGAAGTGCTGACCGCGGGCCGTGCGGACGCAGCCCTGGCGGCCAGCATCTTCCATTACGGCCAGATTCCCATACCCGTCCTGAAAAAGGAACTCACCGCCCGTGGCATCACGGTCCGGAGATAGACAAGCGCCATGGTCCTGAACCTGAATATGTATTGGAGTGCCGGCGTGGGCGTCGCCGCCCTGCTGCTGGGTTTGGGGCTGACGCGGAAGATTCCCTTCCTGCGGCGGCACTGCATCCCCGCACCGGTCACCGGAGGACTCCTCTTCTCGCTGCTCAATCTGCTGCTGTACAGCGTCTGGGACATAGAATGCAACTTCGACGGGACGATCAAGGACTTCTGCATGACCGCTTTCTTCACTTTTGCGGGATTGCTCTGCAATATCAAGGTGCTTAAAAGCGGCGACCGTCCCCTGTTCATCATGCTCCTGCTGGTGGGCCTGCTGATTCTGGCGCAGAACGCCCTGTCCTTCTGCCTGTCCTGGGCGATGGGGCAGGGCCCCCTGTTCGGCCTTGCCACCGGGTCGATGCCGATGTGCGGCGGGCACGGTACCTCCGCCGGCTTCGCCCCCCTGCTCGAACAGCACGGCCTCGTTGGCGCCTCGTCGCTCACCCTGGCTGCCGCTACCTTCGGGATTATCGCCGGCTCCCTGCTCGGCGGCCCCCTTGCCGATGCGCTGATCCGTCGCCGCAAACCCGCGGACCTGGATGCGGAGGAAGCGGAAATCGAACGGTCCGCTGATGAGGAAAAACGCCCCGGGAACCTGCGTACCGGTCTTTTCACCCTCGGATTCCTGGTAGTGGCGATGCTGTGCGGCTCGGTGCTGAACCGGCTCTTTGCCCGCGCCGGGCTGACCTTTCCCGGCTATTTCGGCGCATTGCTCGCCGCGGTGCTGCTGCGCAATTCAGTAGGGTTCATCCCCGCCGTCTCGAAACAGATGGATGAGGGTTGGATCCGCCGCATCGCCACGGTCTTCCTCGGGCTTTTTCTCGGTATGGCGATGGCGTACCTGCGGCTGTGGGAGTTGAAGACGATGGCGCTTCCCCTCGCCGTGATTCTGCTGTCCCAGGTGGTGCTGATGGCCGTTTTTGCCATTTTCGTCGCGTATCCTGCGCTGGGAAAGAATTACGAAAGCGTGGTGCTGGTAAGCGGACTCTGCGGCTTCGGGCTCGGGGCTACGCCCAACGCGCTCGCAAATATGGAGGCGGTGTGCGCCAAGTACCGTACGGTCATCCGTCCCTTCCTGATCGTCCCCATTATCGGTGCGATGTTCCTGGACATCATCAATGTCAGTGTCATCACCGTCCTTTTGAATCTGCTCTGACGCCTGCGCGATAACAAAAAAAGGAGCGGCTGAAAACAGCCACTCCTCAATGTTCGTCGGGATGATCCGACTCGAACGGACGACCCCCACGTCCCTAACGTGATGCGCTAGCCAACTGCGCCACATCCCGAACAAAGCGGACGCAAAGATACTAATTTTTCTTCAAAAGCAAAAATTATTTGCACCACTTGTCCAGCCAGTCGAAATAGGTCCTGTGCCAGAAGAGCGCGTTCTGCGGCTGCAGAATCCAATGGTTTTCCTCCGGGAATATCACGAGTTTGGAGGGCACGCCCATCATCTGCGCCGCGTTGAAGGCCGCCATTCCCTGGTCGTAGGGAATGCGGAAGTCCTTGCCGCCGTGGATGCAGAGAATCGGCGTATGCCACTGCGTCGCGCGGGTTTCCGGAGAATTGGCATAGTGCCGCACCGTCCGCGGAAGCGTACTGTAAGGCGCTCCGCCCTGCGCGATGCCGCCGAAGACCTGGGAGGCGTCGCAGAGTCCTCCGTTGTCGAAGTTCGGGAACCACATTTCCTCCGTGGTGTACCACATATGTTCTTCATTGAAAATGCCCGCGTGGGCGATGAAGCAGTCAAACACGTCGCCGTGCATACCTTCCAGCATATAGACGGAATAACCGCCGTAACTGGCACCGCAGGCCGCCATCTTGCCGATGAAGGGCTGGGCCTTGAAATACCGGGCGGCGCTCAGGTAGTCCTGCATGTTCAGGCCGGGATAATCGCCGGAAATCTGCTCTTTCCAGGCCTGTCCGTGCGAACTGGTGCCGCGGCGGTTGGGCATCACCACCACATAGCCCTGTGCGGCCATCAGCCGGTAATTCCAGCGGTAAGACCAATCCTGTCCCAGCATTCCCTGCGGGCCGCCGAGGGTGATGAGAATCGACGGCCAGACCTTCGATGCGTCGAATTCCGGCGGATAGGCCACCCAGACTTGCAGGGACTTGCCGTCGACGGTAGGGATCCACACTTCCTCCACCTTGCCTTCGGGAATCCGGTCGAGTATGGCGGCATTCGTCCGGGTCAGCGCCGTCAGCCCCCGGGCCGAGGCAAAGCCGATTTCCGTCGGACGGTTGAGCGAATCGAAGCAGCAAAGCAGCCCGTCCGCACGCAGTGCGAAAGGCGAAAGGCAGCATTCCAACCCCTCTCCCGCCACTTTCCGGGGCATTCCCCCGGCGATATCGACGCGGAAAACGGGACGCCGGCCGAGGTCTTCCGCTGCAAAATACAGGGCGCTGCCGTCCTCGCTCCAAAGGGGCGTCTGCGCATCGCGGTCAAAGCCTTCCGTCAGGTCCCGGATGCCGGAAACGGCGGGGAAATCCACGTCGCAGACCATCAGGCGGATCTTGTCCGCCTCGTAGCCGTCGCGTTCCATGCTCAGCCAGGCCAGATGCTTTCCGTCCGGAGACCAGACCGGATCCGTATCGTAGCCCCCGCCCATCGGGATGCAGACGGTCTTGCCGGTCTCCACTTCATAGAGATAGATTTCGCTGTCGGTGGAGAAAGCGTAATCGCGTCCCTGCTTCTTGCGGCAGGAATAGGCGACGAAACGGCTGTCCGGGCTCCAGCACAGTTGCTCCGTTCCGCCGAAGGGCTCGGTGGGCAGTTCATAGAAAGTCCCTTCCTCCAGCAGGTCCGTGGCGTGTCCCGGCGTCACCAGTTCCAGACCGAGGGAAGCCACGAAGGTCCGGGGAACGGAAGTCATCCAGTGGTCCCAGTGGCGGTACATCAGGTCCTCCGTCACATAGGCCTGCGCCTTGTCCAGGGCAGGATCGGCATCCGCAGGAGAGGTGACGGGACCGGGAATGGAACTGATATAGAGAATTTTACTGTTGTCCGGGGACAAGAGGAAACCGTCGATGCCCGCAGGCACCTCGCTGCGAAGGCGGTCCTTCCCCAACTTGCCGTCCGCGAAGGAGGCCACCCACAGTTGGCCGTCCCGCAGGAACCAGATGCTCTTTCCGTCCGCAGACCAGCGGGCATTGGAAACGCTCTTTTTCTTGAAGAAGGTCAGTTGCACGGGCTCCGCACTGCCGTCGGCGGGCACCAGATAGAGATTGCGCAGGGAATTGTTTTTCTTGACGTTCTGGTAATTGACGCCATAGAGAATCCACTGGCCGTCCGGGGACAACTGCGGGTCGGAAACCCTGCCCAGGGAAAGCAGGCATTCCGGGGTGAAACTTTCAAAGACAGGAGTTTCCTGCACGGGATTGGAATGACAGGCCATCATGATGCACGCGCCCGCAAGGGCAATAAAAGACTTCCTCATAGGGGATTAACTGATTTTACTATAATCTTTGATATCGTATTTTCCTTTACGCAGTTCCGCGACCAGCGGCGCATTCTGCGGATGCGAGAGCGACGGATCGGCTTCCAGCACTTTCATCGCATAGGCGCGCGCCTGCTGGAGGAGCATACCGTCCCGCGCCAGGGAGGCGATGTTCAGGTTGATGGGCAGGCCGCTCTGCTGCGTGCCTTCCAGATCTCCGGGGCCGCGCATCTTCATATCCTCCTCGGCGATGGTGAAACCGTCCTCCGTCGAGCACATCAGTTCCAGGCGCTGCCGGGCCTCCTTGGAGGTTTTGTAGTCGGCGACGAAGATGCAGTAGGACTTTTCCGCTCCCCTGCCCACGCGGCCGCGCAACTGGTGCAACTGGCTCAGGCCGAAGCGCTGGGCCGATTCGATCACCATCACGGAAGCGTTCGGGACATCCACGCCCACCTCGATGACCGTCGTGGACACCAGGATCTGCGCCCGGCCCGCCACGAAGGCCTCCATATTGAACTGCTTTTCCTCGGCACTCTGCTGTCCGTGGACGATGGCCACCTTGTAGTCCGGCAGCGGGAAGGCGCGGACGATGTCCTCAAAACCGTTCTGGAGGTTCTGGAGATCCAGTTTCTCGCTTTCGAAAATCAAGGGATAGACGACGAAGACCTGCCGCCCGGCGGCGATTTCCTTGCGCATGAAGCCATAGAGGGCAGCGCGCTTGGCGGGGCTGATGAGCATCGACTGCACGGGCTTCCGGCCCGGAGGCATTTCGTCGATGATGGAAACATCCAGGTCCCCATAAAGGGTCATCGCCAGGGTCCGGGGGATGGGCGTCGCGGTCATGACGAGCACGTGCGGCGGCAGGCCGCCCGCACCTTTGGACCAGAGCTTCGCGCGCTGGTCCACACCGAAACGGTGTTGCTCGTCAATGACCGCGAGCGCCAGCGCCTTGAAGCGCACATTGTCCTCCAGCAGCGCGTGCGTCCCCACGAGGATGCCGAGGCTGCCGTCTTCGAGCGCCGCGTGAATTTCCCGGCGGGCCTTCTGCGTCGTGCTGCCGGTCAGCAGTTCGATGCGCACGCCCGTCGGCGCAAGATACTTGGAGATATTGTTATAATGCTGACGAGCAAGCACTTCCGTCGGCGCCATGATACAGGCCTGGTAGCCGTTGCCGATCGCGATGAGGCAACTCAGCACCGCGACCATCGTCTTGCCCGAACCCACGTCCCCCTGCAGCAGGCGGTTCATCTGCGCGCCGCTTTTCAGGTCGTCGTGGATTTCGTGAATCACGCGCTTCTGCGCTCCGGTCAGCGCATAGGGCAAGGCACGGTAGCAGGCATTGAACGGCTCCCCCACGCGGGGCAGCGGAATGCCCGTTCCGGCGCGGCTAGTGATGAACTTCTGCTTGAGCAGCGAGAGTTGCAGCAGGAAAAGTTCCTCGAATTTCAGACGCATCGACGCTTTCTGCAGCGCATACTGGTCCTTGGGGAAATGGATATTGTGCAGGGCATAGCGCAACGGCACCAGTCCGTTGTCCCGCAGCACGTATTCGGGCAGGGTCTCTTCGATTTCCGGGAGGCAGAGGGACAGCGCGGAGGCCATCAGGCGGCACATTACCTTGCCGGTCACACCCCCGTTCTTGAGTTTTTCCGTCGAAGGATACACGCCCGTCAGCGAGCCCTGAGCCTCCTCTCCCGGCTCTGGGGCCGCATCCACCTCCGGATGCACGATGTTCAGGCGGCCGCCAAATTCGGCGGGCTTCCCGTAAAAAAGGAAACGACGGTCCTTCTGCAGGCGCTCCACATTCCATTTGATGCCGCTGAAAAAGACGAGTTCGAGTTCCCCGCTGTCGTCGCCGACCCAGACGCTCAGGCGCTTGGGATTGGGCAGTTCCGCCCGCAGCACCGTGCCCAGGATCTGGACGGCGGTCATATCGGCGCGCAGTTCCGCGATTTTGTAGATGCGGCTGCGGTCGATGTAGCGGAAAGGGTAGATGCGGATGAGGTCGCCGACGGTCTGTACCCCGAGTTCGCGGGTCAGCAGTGCGGCCCGTTTAGGCCCCACGCCGCTCAGATACTGGATACTCGTCGTCAATTCACCCATCATCAGGACAAAAATAAGAATTTTTCGAGAAAATAATGTATCTTTGAAGGATAGAGCTTCTGAAGGATGGAAATTTACAGACTGGCACCCCGTTGCAGCAGCGCCGACCTTCGCAGGATTGCGGCGCAGACGACTGAGGATTATACATTTATCTATACCGGACCCACCGATCTGCAGTGGGTTCACTGGGGCCGCGAGCGGATGCTGCAGGTTGCGCAGGAAACCCGCGCGGCGATGGTCTATTCGGACCGCTTTTTCGAGGGGACGCCCGCCCCGGTCATCGACTGCCAGAGCGGCGGCGTCCTGCGCGACGACTTCGACTTCGGCGGGCTGCAGCTTTACCGCACGGACCTGTTCCGCCAGGCCGTGGCGCAGATGAGCACAGATTATGCCTTTGCCGGGCTGTACGACCTGCGGCTGCGCATTTCACGGCTCGGCGCGCTGGTGCATATTCCCGAATTCCTGTATTATGAGGTGGAAGAGGACAAGCGCGATTCCGGACAGAAACTCTTCGATTACGTGGACCCGCGCAACCGGGGCGTGCAGTTGGAAATGGAGCAGGCCTGCACGGAGCACCTGAAGGCCGTCGGCGCCTATCTGGAGCCGAAATTCACCGAACCCGCACTGTGGGAGGGGGATTTTCCCGTCGAGGCGACGGTCGTCATCCCCTGCAAGAACCGCGTGCGCACCATTGCCGATGCGGTGGAATCGGCGCTCTCGCAGAAGACCGATTTCCCCTTCAACGTAATGGTCGTGGACGACAATTCCACCGACGGCACGCGCGAGGTGCTGGAGCGCTACAAGGACAATCCCGCATTCCTGCTCATCGAACAGGACCCTACCTGGCACGCGATCGGCGGCAACTGGAACGCGGCCATCCACCATCCGCGCTGCGGCCGCTTCGCCCTACAACTCGATTCCGACGACCTCTATTCCGGTCCGGACACCGTACAGAAATTCGTGGACTGCTTCCGGCGTGAGCATTGCGCGATGGTCGTGGGCAGTTACCGCATCACCGATTTCCACCTGAAGGAACTGCCTCCCGGCATCATCGACCACCGCGAATGGACGGAGGAGAACGGCCGCAACAATGCGCTCCGCGTGAACGGCCTGGGAGCCCCGCGCGGCTTCTGGACGCCGCTGCTGCGCCGCATCAATTTCCCCACCGTCAAGTACGGCGAGGACTACGCCGTAGCCCTGCGCATCAGCCGCGAATACCGCATCGGACGCATCTGGGACGTACTTTACAACTGCCGCCGCTGGGACGACAATTCCGACGCGGCGCTCGATATCGTCAAAGTCAATACCAACAACACCTATAAGGACCGCATCCGCAGTTGGGAACTTGCGGCGCGCATCCGCTTCAACGCAGAAAAACAAGCAAACATATGAAAAAGTGCCTTATCGCCGGACTCGTATTCGCCGGCCTGTTCGCATCCTTCAACGCATCGGCGCAGGAAAACAGCGCCCGCTGGATCCGCAAAAGTTGCATTTCGCCCGACGGCGGCAGCATCGCCTTCTCCTGGCAGGGAGAGATTTTCACCGTTCCCGTCACGGGCGGCGATGCCTTCCAACTGACCTCGAACAGCGCTTTCGACTCCGAACCGCGCTTTACCGCAGACGGCAGCGCCATCGTCTTCGCCTCCATGCGCGAGGGCAGCAAGGACCTCTGGCTGATACCCGTCAAGGGCGGCGAACCCCGGCGCCTGACCACCTGGACGGGTGCGGAAACTCCGCTCGTGGTGCTCAAGGACGGCCGCGTGCTGTTCAGCAGCGCCATCCAGGAAGACTGTGCCTGGGGCGGCTTCCCTGGCGACAGGCAGGTCTGGAGCGTATCGCTGGAAGGCGGACGCGCCCTGCCCGTCACGCCGGTGACGATGTGCAATGCGGACGCCAACGCCCAGGGAGTCATCCTCTACGAGGACTATAAAGGCTACGAGGACGAACTGCGCAAGCACCACCAGTCTTCGGTCACCCGCGACATCTGGGAATACGTGCCCGCGAAAGGCAGTTTCCGCCAACTCAGCACTTTCAAGGGAGAGGACCGCGAACCGGTCTTCGCCCCGGACGGCCGCCAGTTCTACTACCTCTCCGAACAAGGCGGGAACTTCAACGTCTGGAAGAGTTCGCTGGACGCCCCGGACAAGAGCGAGCAACTCACTTCCCTGCCCCTGCATCCGGTCCGCGGCCTGAGTTGCGCTTCCGACGGCACCCTGCTCTTCTCCTGGAACGGAGACCTGTACACCTTCCGTGAAGGCGGCGAGCCCCGCAAAGTGGACATCCGCATCCGCAAGGACAGGCAGAGCCGCGTCAAGACGCACCTGACGCTCGCGATGGGCGCAAACGACATCGCCCTGTCGCCCAACGGGAAAGAATTTGCCTTCATCGACCGCGGCGAGGTCTACGTGACCGCCGTGGACTTCTCGACGACGAAGCGCATCACCT
>LXOW01023054.1_pt1 | contig 14425 bp, 15 predicted proteins | sample 1368591 | NCBI WGS metagenome assembly LXOW01 (sample SAMN04884650, study PRJNA319009) | bovine gut metagenome | isolation source: Cow rumen | host: Bos taurus | place: Italy: Legnaro (PD) | collected 2014-07-09
AGATATGGGAATCACAGAAAAAGAAGCCTCCGGATGGGCCGAAAATATTACAAAAATATTACAAATAGATTAAAATCAAGAAACAAAAATACCGCTTTCCCTTTGTTTTCAATGTGAATTCAGGCTTGCAAGGGGAACAAATCTATGCTAAATTTGTGGGGAAAAAGGGAATTTAATCCCAAAAATGAACATAAAAGTGGTAGAAAGGGGGAGCGGTGTCGATGAGTGAACGGCCCGTACGGTTTATCGGCTCTTTCAACCACAGCCTGGACACGAAGGGACGCCTGGTGATCCCCCAGAACTTCCGCGACAAACTGGGCGAAAAATTCTGCGTTGCCCCCTCCTACGACTTCAAGTCGATTGCGGTATACCCGACGGAGATGTGGGAGAAACGCAACGAGGCATANNCTATGACGAACAGACCTGTGACGGGCAGGGGCGCGTGCTCCTGCCGGCCAATATCCGCCAGAAGATCCTGGGGGAGGAGCGGGACGTGGAGATTACCGGTGCCAACGACCATATCCGCGTGGTGGCGGAGACGGTCAGCAGCGAGAGCTGGACCCAGTTCGGCACAGAGCTGCCTGAACTGCTGGAAATGATCGCCGGCCTGGAGAAGAAAGAGGAGGAGTAAGCCATGCTTGAGATGCCGATCCGCACAGGACGCAGGGTACAGGACGCCACCCGGCAGATCCGGGAGACGATTGCCCGTCGCACCGGCGAACGGCAGCAGGTGAACAGCCTGCACCGGCAGCGGATGACCTGCTCTGACTCCATGCGGACCTTCACCAACACGCAGGACTGGACCAACGGCATGGGCATCAGCCCCAGCGGGCGCTTCCAGGTGATCGAGGAAGCCCGGCCAAAGCGGAAAGCCATCTCCCGGGACGGCATCCGCTGGGATGTGGCCTGGATCATCGTGGCCGCCATCGTCCTGCTGTGCGGAGCCATCCTGGTGGCAGACCTGGCCGGTATCAGCATCAGCAGCCGGACCATCGGACGGCTGGACAGCAAAATTGCGGACATGACAAAACGGAATGACCTGCTGAAGCAGGAACTGGAACTGAGCGCTTCGGACGTCAGCGTATGCACCGAGGCGGTCAAGCTGAACCTGATTTCGGGCTACGGTGCCCAGACCATTACCCTCACGGCGCCGCAGGAGATCAGCAGCGGGGCGATTACCGCCGAACTGCGCAGCGGCAGCACGGGATGGACAACGAGCAGCTTCGGCGAAAACTGAAGCCAGGCAGGAGATGCATGATATGAAATTGTGGGAATTGCTGACAGAACTGCCCTATGTGGTCTCCACAAAGGGTGATATGAACACGGAAATCCGGGAGATTACATCCTCCAGCCGGGATAAAACCGAGGGAGGATTGTTTTTCTGTATTGTCGGCGCCCGTTTTGACGCCCACGATTACGCGTGGGAGGCGGTGGAGAACGGCTGCGTGGCACTGATTGTGGAGCGCTACATCGACATGGATGTGCCCCAGGTGCTGGTGAACAACGGCCGGGCGGCCATGGCCCGGATCGCGGACGCCTTCTACGGCCATCCCTCCCGCAGGATGCGGATGATCGGTATCACCGGCACCAAGGGAAAAACCACCACCACCTACCTGCTCAAGAGCATCTGTGAAAGCGCCGGCCTGAAGTGCGGCATCATCGGTTCCACGGGAACCGTTGTGGAGGAACAGCACCTGGACAGCAAACTGACCACCCCGGACCCCATTGACCTGCAGCGGATGCTGAAGATGATGGCGGACGAGGGCGTGAAGGTCTGCTGCATGGAAGTTTCCGCGCACGCCATCGATATGAACCGGCTGGACGGCATGAGCTTTGAAGTGGGCTGCTACACCAACCTGAGCCAGGACCATCTGGATTATTTCTATACGATGGAGCGGTATTTCGAAACGAAGAAACGCTTCTTCACCTCCGGCATGGCGCAGAACGCCGCCATCAACGCGGACGATGAGACCTCCGGAAAGATGCAGGAGGGACTGACGCAGCCCTTTATCACCTACGGCATCTGCGTGAACGCGGATGTGTTCGCCCGGGATATTGAGATCACCGAGGAAGGCGTACGTTTCACCGTGCGCATGAACGGCATGAACGAGATCCGGATCCACATGCGGATGACGGGCATGTTCAACGTTTACAACGCGCTGGCGGCCGCCAGCTGCGCCCTGATCATGGGCATTGCGCCGGAGAAGATCAAGGAGGGCCTGGAGGCGGTGACCCGGGTGCCCGGACGGATCGAGGTGCTGCAGACCGGCACGCCCTACAAGGTCATCCTGGACTACAGCCATTCCCCGGACGCGCTGGAGAACATCCTGAAGACGGTGCGCCAGTTTACCCGGAACCGGGTGATCGCCGTGTTCGGCTGCGGCGGCGACCGGGACAAGGGCAAGCGCCCGATGATGGGCGAAATCGGCGGACGGCTGGCGGACCACTGCATCCTGACCTCGGACAATCCGCGGACGGAGAATCCCATGGTGATCCTGGCGGCCATCGAAAAGGGCATCAAGCCCACCGGAAAGAGCTACGAAGTGATCGAAAACCGGCGGGAAGCCATCCGGAAGGCGCTGCCCATGGCGGAGGACGGGGACGTGATCGTGCTGGCCGGCAAGGGACACGAAACCTACCAGGAAATCATGGGCATCAAACGGCCTTTTGACGAGAAGGTGATCGTCAGCGAATTGCTGACGGAGATGCGGGAAGAAAAGGAATCCTGACCCCTGGCGGAGAATTATAATAGGATAAAAATGTTCTCCTGAAAGGAAGTCGGATGACGGAATGTTCAGACTGATCGGCGCGCTGCTGCTCTCCGTGGCAATCGCGCTTGTGACGGGACCGAAACTGATCGCTTATCTCAAAAAACTCCATTTCGGACAGACAATATATGAACTGGGCCCGGCCCACCAACAGAAGCAGGGAACGCCCGTAATGGGCGGGCTGATGATGGCGGCCGGGATTGTGATTGCGTCCCTGGTGTTCCATCCGGCGAAATGGGACGGCGCATGGGATTTCATTTTCCCGCTGCTGGCTGTGTCCCTGCTGAGCATGGCGGTGGGCTTCGCGGACGACTATATCAAGGCTGTGAAAAAGCGGCATGACGGCCTTTCCCCGTGGCAGAAGATTGCGGGACAGGTGATCGTGGCTGTGGGCTTCAGCGTCTACTGCTATTTCTCTCCCGCGGTGGGGAGCAGGATCCGCATTCCCTTCTTCGCAGCGGAATGGGACCTGGGCATCTTCTATATCCCGGTGATGACGCTGCTGACGATTTTCATCGTGAACAGCAGCAACCTGCAGGACGGGCTGGACGGACTGCTGGGCACGGTGACAGCCGTCGGGTCTTCCGCCTGGACGGTGATCTGCCTGCTGCTGATGACGGTGCCGGCCCTGGCGGGCACGGCGGACCGGAACGGGGCAGAAGTCACCGCGGTGTTCATGATCAGCATGGCCGGCGCCTGCGTCGGCTTCCTGCGGTATAACCGCTATCCCGCGAAGACCTTCATGGGCGATACGGGCAGCATGCTGCTGGGCGGCGGAACGGTCGCCATGGCCATGCTGCTGCGGCAGCCGCTGCTGCTGCTCCTGATCTTCTTTACGCCGATCATGAGCAGCGTCAGCGTGATCATGCAGCGCTACTACTTCAAGCTGACCCACGGGAAGCGGATTTTCCTGATGAGCCCCATTCACCACCATTTTGAGAAGAAAGGCTATTCCGAAACACAGATTGTGAGCATGTACGCGGGCGTAACGCTGGTGCTGAGCCTGATCGCCGTGCTGAGTATACTGATGTAAGGCAAGGGGAAGAGAGATGAATTACGAGCAGAAAAAGGTCCTTGTCGTGGGCATGGCTCGCAGCGGTGTGGCTGCGGCCCAGCTGCTGCGTGCCTGCGGAGCGGACGTGACGGTCAACGACAGCAAGAGCGAGAAGGAACTGGGAAGCCAGCTCCTGCCGCTGGAAGGCCTGCAGCTGAACCGGCAGTTCGGCTGCGCCGCCATGGAACTGCTGGAAGGGCAGGACTGCCTGGTGATTTCCCCCGGTATTCCGGATACGGCTCCCTTTGTGGTGAAGGCAAAGGAAATGGGCATCTATGTGATCGGCGAGCTGGAGCTGGCCGCGCAGCTGTCCCAGGGCGCGCTGACAGCAGTCAGCGGAACCAACGGAAAGACCACCACCGTCTCCCTGCTGGGCGAGATGTTTGCCAACAGCGGGAAGGTGACCCACGTGGTGGGCAATATCGGCTATCCCTTCTCCCTGGCGGCCCTGGTCAGCCGCAGGGAGGACGTGATCGTCTGCGAGGTTTCCTCCTTCCAGATGGAAACGGCGGACACCTTCCATCCCCATGTGGCGCTGCTGACCAATATTACGGAAGACCACCTGAACCGCCACGGCACCATGGAGGTCTATACGGCGCTGAAAATGCGGATGTTCCGCAACCAGACAGCGGAGGACTACGCGGTCTTCAACGCGGACGATCCCGGGCTGGAGGGCCTGGCGAAGCAGGTGAAGAGCCATGTGCTGCGGTTCAGCCGGAAGAAGGAAGTCAAAGAAGGCGCCTTCGTGCGGGATGACAATGTGATCCTGCGGCTGGACGGATCGGAAAAGAAGGTCTGCCGGACGGACGAGATCTACATTCCCGGTCCCCACAACCTGGAGAACGCGCTGGGCGCGGTCTGCGTGGCCGGCGCCATGAAGGTGCCGGTGCCGGTGATCCGGCATACGCTGAAGACCTTCCGGGGCGTGGAACACCGGATTGAGCGGGTGCGCGAACTGGACGGCATTACCTATATCAACGACAGCAAGGGCACCAACGTGGATTCCACCATCAAGGCGGTGCAGACCATGACGGATCCCACCGTGATCATCCTGGGCGGATACGACAAGCACACCTCCTTCGATCCGCTGTCCAAAGAGATCGCGAACAGCCCCTGCATCCGCCGGGCAGTGCTCATCGGTGAAACCGCGCCGCTGATCAAAACCAGCCTGGAGCGGGCCGGATTTAAACAGACGGAATACGCGGAAAGCATGGGGCAGGCGGTGGAGCAGGCGAGGGCCGCCGCGGACAAAGGGTGGAACGTGCTGCTGAGCCCGGCATGCGCCAGTTTCGATATGTTCAAGGACTACGAGGAACGCGGTCGGGTTTTCAAGGAAATCGTAAACAACCTGGAATCGAAAGCATAAAAACAGACCAAAGTCTGGTAAATTTGTTGCCAAAATCTGTAAAAAACGGAGGTGAACCGGATGCAGGGTCCCGGACAGCAGCCCCCGCGCAGGCGGGCAGGGGATTCTTCCGGCATGCCCGGTTCACCGGATGGCCTGAAGGACTGGCAGAAAAATACCTGGTTCGGCCCGGCCCCGGCCAACAGCAATCCCTTTGAGGAGCCGGACGACGCGCCGGAGCTGCTGGAGCAGCGCTCCCGGAACGTGAGCGACCACACCGGTGAATTCTGGAGCGATGCAACCCAAAGCACCGGATACCAGTACACCCGGAACGACCTGAAGAAAGCCTCCGGAAAGGACGCGGGCAGGATGCCCGGGGAGAAGCGGCGCGAGCATGTGATTTCCCTGCGGGCGGTGCTGATCCTGGCGGGCTTGCTGGTGGCTGCCGTAATGATCATGTATTTCGGCGTGTTCCGGGTCCGGGAGATCCGGGTGGTGGGCAACAGCGCCATCTCCGCCGCCGACGTGATCCGCCTCAGCGGCATCCGGAAGGGTGACAGCATCCTGCGGCTGAGCGAGGAGGAGACGGAACGGCACCTGATTGCCGCCGCATCGTCGGAAGCCGAAGCGAAGGGAAACTATAACTTTTACCGGCTGCAGTTCCGCTACCTGGAGAAGGAGATGCCGGGCACGGTGACCATCGCCGTGCGGGAGCGGGAAGCCTGCTGCTTCCTGACCTGGTGCGGCATCCTATACGTGATGGACAAAACCGGCATGGTGCTCTACGAAACCGAGGACGCCTCCATGCGCGACCGGATGCAGCTGGTGGAGGTCAAAGGCCTGGATATCCGGGCCGGCGCCCACGTGGGGCAGACCATGGTGCTCTCCTCGGCGGCCCAGGAGCTGGTTTTCCGGGACCTGTTTATGGAGATGAAGGTGCTGGGCTGCACAGACCAGATCCGGGAGGTGGACCTGAGCAATCCTTCCTCCCTGCTGATGTCCACCTGGGACGGCTATACGGTTTCCATGGGCAACAGCGAGTCCATCCACGCGAAACTCCGCAGCCTGCTGCTGGTGCGCCAGAAGCTGATCGAGATGGAACAGACCGGCGGAACCATCAGTGTTTCCAATCCGGGAACGCCTTCCTACTCGCCGGCGGCAGTCCCGTGAACGGGAAAAACGGAGAAATTGTTAAAAAAATGAATTAAAATTGTAATAAAATCCCCGCAAATACTTGCAAAACAATGGAGTTCCGTCTATAATACTTTGTTGTGTGCATTTATTTGTAGGGATTTTGCTGTAGCATCCCGGTACATTCCTGAGCACGGGAGGATTGAAAGGGTATGAAAACGACGGTTGCGGCCATTGACTTCGGTACGAGCAAAATTGTTACGCTCGTGGCCGAAAACAGCGGCAGCCAGCGCTGCGACATTGTCGCGGCCGGCGTGGCCAAATATGACGGATATCTGGAGGAAGGCTGGAACAATCCCGGCCAGCTGGACGAAGCCATCCGCCGCTCCATCAGCGACGCGGAGGAGCAGGCCGGCAGCAAGATCCGGGAGATCAACGTCGGCGTTCCCGGCGCGTTTACCCATGTATACGCCACGAAGGTCACCGTTTCCCTGAAAGGGACGGATCCGCGGGTCACCTCGGCGGACGTGAAGGCCGCCTTCACCAAGGCCGCGGAGAACCTGTCCAATGTTCCGGGCGTCGTGGTGCATTCCAGCCCCGCCTGGTTCATGGTGGACAGCGGCAAGAAGACGCTGGAGCCCGTGGGCATGAAGGGACGCGAAATGACCGCGTTCATCAGCTTCGTGGTGGGCAACCGTTTCTTTGTGGACGACGTGACCAACCGCATGGCGGACCTGGGCATCGTGGTGACCGGTTTCTACTCCACTTCCGCGGGTGAAGCGATGCTTTACCTGAACGAGCAGGAGCGGGACCATACTTCCGTCCTGATCGATATGGGTTACCTGAACACCGAGATCATCGGTGTGGAAGGCGACGCGATCATCTATCACAAGGTGCTTGAACTGGGCGGCGGCGACATCGCGGTGGCCCTGGCCGAAGAGCTGGATATTTCCCTCAGCGCGGCCGAGGATATCAAGCGCAAGTTCGTATACGGCATCGAAACCTCCGGCGAAACCTACGAGGTTCCCGGGACGGACGGGCAGAAGGGTGTCACCTTCACCCGGGAGCAGGTCAAGCCCATCATCACCAAGACGCTGGACGGCATCTGCGACCAGATCAAGGAATGCATTGACGACGATTTCGGTTCCCTGGGCAGCTGGAGCAGCGTGTTCCTCACCGGCGGCGGGCTGAGCTTCAACCGCGGCGGCAAGGAATACCTGGCGGGCAAGCTGGGACGTCCCGTACAGGAAACGCCCCGCCGGACCACCAAGCTGAACAGCCACAGCTTCTCCAGCGCGCTGGGCCTGATGGACCTGATTATCGATACCATTGAGCAGCAGCACCAGCCGGCGGCCGGTGCGGGCGGCAAGATTAAAGACTTTTTCCGCAGTCTGTTGGGAGGTTAAGAACATGATCGAATTCCAGAACGAAGAACAGAACACTTTCGCTTCCATCAAGGTTGTCGGCTGCGGCGGCGGCGGAAACAACGCGGTGAACCGCATGGTGGACGCCGGTCTGCGCGGTGTGGAATTCATCTCCGTGAATACCGACCGGCAGGCGCTGAGCCAGTCCAACGCCCAGGTCAAGATCCAGATCGGCGAAAAGCTGACCAAGGGCCTGGGCGCCGGCGCGATTCCCGAGGTGGGCCGCCGGGCGGCGGAAGAAAGCCGGGAAGAAATCGCTTCCGCCCTGAAAGGCGCGGACCTGGTGTTCATTACCGCCGGTATGGGCGGCGGCACCGGTACCGGCGCGGCCCCGATCGTTGCGGAAATCGCGCGGGACCTGGGCACCCTGACCATCGCGGTGGTCACCAAGCCCTTCAATTTTGAAGGCAAACAGCGCATGAAGAATGCCGAAGCCGGCATTGACGAACTGAAGCAGCATGTGGACACCCTGGTGGTGATCCCCAACGACCGGCTGCTGCAGGTGGTCAACAAGGGAACCACCATGCTGGAAGCTTTCCGCATCGCGGACGACGTGCTGCGCCAGGGCATCCAGGGCATCAGCGACCTGATCGCCGTGCCTGCGATGATCAACCTGGACTTCGCGGACGTGAAGACCGTTATGGAATCCGGCGGCATGGCCCATATGGGTATCGGCGTCGGCACCGGCGAGAACCGGCTGGTGGAAGCCGCGAAGAACGCGATCGCTTCTCCGCTGCTGGAGACCAATATCGACGGCGCACGCGCGGTGCTGATCAACGTGACCGGCGGCGCGGACATCTCCATTGTGGATATCAACGAGGCGGCCAACCTGATTATGGAAGCGGCCGATCCCGACGCGAACATCATCTTCGGCGCGGGCATCGACGAAACCATGGGCGACGAGGTCCGGATCACGGTCATCGCCACCGGCTTCGAAAAGACGCCGTTCCCGACCAAGGAGCCCGCGCGCAAGCCGCGGGAGATCGAGCATGAACGGCTGTTCGGTTCTTTCGGGACCAACTTCTCCGCCAAGCCCGAGACGCCGGCCACCCGCGACCTGTTTGAACAGAGCGCGCCTACGTCCGCCTTTGCCAGCGGCAACACCGGCGACATGCCCACCTTCATGAGCTCCAGCCGGCCCAGCATGGGCGTTCCCGGCATGGTGAACACCGGCTCCTTCCAGACGGGCTTCAGCTATCAGCAGACGGCCCCGCAGGCCACCCGGCCCTTCCAGCCGGTGAACGGCCAGGCGGACGTGCCGATGCAGCAGAATGTACCGTTCTCCGCGGGACAGCCGCAGAACTACCAGCCCCTGTTCAACAGCAACGGGCAGGTGACCGGACAGACCGGCAGCTTCCAGGCGATTCCGCAGAACCAGGCCCTGGTAACGGATGACCACGGAGTGCCCGGATTCCTGAAGCGGAAAAAGTAAGCACGATTCAAGCATTCAGCGGGCGTAAGTCCGCTGAATTTTTTGTGCCGAAAAATTATTTGGAAAAATTTTCTGAATTCCTGTAACGAAATCCGTTTTTGTGCGTCTAATCGATGAATCTGGCAGAAAGGAGGTGAGGATGTGGACCGGGAACAGACCGGAAAACTGTATGAGGCCCATTACATGCGGGTGTTCTCCTACGCCATGACGCTTGCGGGCGACCGGGAGCAGGCGGAGGAGATCACGCAGGAAACTTTCTTCCGGGCATTTTCCAAAGCCGGAGACTTCCGGCAGGAATCGGATGAGGTCACCTGGCTGTGCGCCATCGCGAAGAACTGTTTCTACGACGAGAAGCGGCGCCAGAGCAAGACCGGACCGATTCCGGAAGAGGTACCGGATACGGGAAAAGGGATTGAGCAGGCCGCGGCGGATCGGGATTCCTCCTTTCGAATCCATGTGGCGCTGCACGCTCTGGAGGAACCGTACCGGGAAATCTTCGAACTGCGGGTTTTCGGTGAACTGAGCTTCCGGGAGATCGGAACGATCTTCGGAAAGACCGAGAACTGGGCCCGGGTCACATATCACCGGGCCAGGCTGAAACTACAGGAAAGGATGGAGGCACAATGAAAAACTCCTGTGATGTGATTCGCGATCTGCTGCCGCTGTACGCAGACGACGCCTGCAGCCAGGAAAGCCGCCGTGTGGTGGAAGAACACCTGGCGGAATGCCCCGAATGCGGCGGAATGCTGAAGAGGCTGAAGAATGATGAAATAGAGACAGGACTGCAGCAGGAAAAGGAAGACGTGATCTCCTACGGCGTACGCCAGTTCAAGAAGCGTTCCGCTGTGGTGGGATCCACGGTATCCGGCGGCCTGCTGATCCCGATCCTGATTTTGCTGATTATCAACCTGACGGTGGGCAGCGCGATGAACTGGTTCTTTATCGTGCTGGCGTCCCTGGCGGTGCTGGCGAGCCTGACGGTGGTTCCGGTTATGGCGCCCAAGGGAAGCAAGGCGTTCTGGATGTTCTGCTCCTTTACCGCGAGCCTGATGATTCTCTTCGCGGTCACCTGCCTGGTGACCGGCGGCAACTGGTTCTGGGTGGCATCCAGCGCCACGCTGTTCGGCCTGTCGGTCTGCTTCCTGCCATGGGTGATCCGGGCAAAGCAGCTGCAGAAGTGGGTCGGGAAGAGCAATAAGGCGGTACTGGTGATCGCCATCGACGCGGTACTGTTCCTGAACATGATGAACGTGATCCGCCTGCACGGATCCGGCGGTCCCGGGGTGCTGACGATCGTCGGCGTCGCGGCGGGCATCGCACTGGTGGTACTGAGTATTCTGAGGAATAAGGGGAAGATTTAAAATGAGCAGGGATCAGAAAATCAAGATTGCCATGATTATTTGCGGGATGGTGCTGGCATGCGCGCTGATCCTGTCCTTTACGGGCGGATTCGGCGTGGCCGGCCTGGGCGGTTATGCCAACGCGGACAAGTATACATCCGGCGACACGGAGGTCCGGGACACCATCCGGAACCTGGATATCAACTGGACCAGCGGAAAGGTTACCGTAGCCTACCACACGGAGAATACCATCCTCCTGCGGGAAACCGCGCAGCGCAGCCTGTCGGAGGACGAGAAGCTGCAGTGGTGGGTGGACGGCGATACCCTGCGGGTGCAGTTCACCAAGCCCGGCATCCGCTGGAATATGCCCGGCAAGGAACTGACCGTCACGCTGCCGGAAGGCATCACCCTGGAAGAGGCGGGNNCCGCCATGAAGGCGGAGAAGCTGAATCTTTCGGCCACCAGCGGCAGCCTGGACGCCACCGCGGAAGCGAAAAACGTGGAAGCGGACTGCACCTCCGGCGCCATCCGGATGAAGCTGACCGGGGAAACGGAAAAAGTGGTTGTGGGCTGCACCAGCGGGAACGTCACCCTGGACGCGGAAAAGGCAAAACAGGCGGAAGCCGGTTCCACCTCCGGCCAGGTCCGGGTGACCGTGGCGGAAGCCGGCAGCGTCAAGGCGGGCTCCACCAGCGGACGGGTGGATGTGGAGCTGCAGAAGTTCAGCGAGCTGAACATCGGCGCCACCTCCGGCGACGTGACGGTGTACCTGCCCACGGAGCCCGGCTTCTCAGCAAAGGTGAGCACCACCAGCGGAAAGCTGAGCTATGACCTGGCGCTGACGAAGAACGGCGACCGCTACGTCTGCGGCGACGGCAGCGCGAAGGTGGAAATCGGAACGACTTCCGGGGATGTCCGGATCGAACCGGTCCAGGCAAAATAAAAAATCAAGCCGGCTGTCCATACGGGCAGCCGGTTTTCGTATGCAATGCTATACGGCCGGGCGGAAGATCAGATCCGTCCGGGCCAGGGAAAGCAGGTCCTCCGGGCGGGTTTCCGGCCGGATCCACTCCTCAACGGCGCTTTCCGGAAGGATCAGGGGCATCCGGTCGTGAATAAAGCGGATATTCTCCCCGGGGGCGCGGGTCAGCACCACAAAACAGGGGATTCCTTCCTCCATCCGGTACAGGCCGCAGAGCCAGGTCAGCGGGGCATCCTTTTCCTGCAGGCGGTATTTGGTGCCGGTTCTCCGCCGGCCGTCCGGGGACGCGGGATGCTCCCATTCAAAATAGCAGGAGGAGGGCACCGCGCAGCGGCGGGACTGCCAGGACTCCCGGAACAGGGGACGTTCCGCGGCGGTCTCGGCCCGGGCGTTGACGATCAGGGTTTTCGCGCGGAAACCCCATTTCATGGGGAACACGGTGCGGCGGCCGGAACGGTCCGGCGCCAGGACCGGCGCCACGTCGGAGGGGCGGACCTCGCCGCCGGAGCGCAGGGCTTCCCGGGGAAACAGACGGCCCGCAAGGGGAGAACGGTTCATCTCCTCAATGATGGGGCGGAGCTCCGGGGATTCCTCCAGCAGGTAACGGCAGCACATTTTCCTTCCTCCAGCTTTTTATTTCAGTCAAAATCAATCCGGTCCACCCGCAGGACTTTCCTGTCCCGCAGGAGCATTTTTGCCATGGTGACATCGCCGCCGAAGCGGGCACGGCCGCAGCTGCCGGGATTCAGCCACAGGCGGCCGTCAATCTCTTCCATACGGTATTTGTGGGTATGGCCGCAGATGACCACCTGCACGCCTTCCAGGTCCCGGGGAACGTCCCAGGGATCGTGGGTCATCAGGAAGGACACACCGGCGATGGAGAAGCGCAGGAGGCCTGCCAGGTCCCGCAGGCCCGGCTGCCACACGTCGTTGTTGCCCCGGACTGCATAGATATTTCCATAGAGGCGCAGTTCATCCAGGTCTGTCTCCCGGATGATGTCCCCGGCGTGGAGGATATGGGTACAGTCCTGCAGTTCGGCCACCACTTCCCGCCGCAGCAGGCCATGGGTATCGGACAGGACCGCGACCCGGACGGTACCGGGATCCGCTTTGTGCGCTTCCATGCTTCTTTCCCGCTCTTTCCGGCCTTTTTCCGGCCTTTGTCCGGATTATACCGGAAAGGGCGCGGGGTTGTAAAGCAAAGGATTTCCGGGTACAATAAACGGGTCTGAAACAAAGGGGAGGAACATGCGGGATGAAGAGAATCGCGGCCCTGCTGCTGGCCCTGCTGATGCTGTTGCCGGCAGCCGCGGGGGCAGAGAAGTCCAGGGTGCTGGATCTGGCCCTGTCCATGCTGGAGGAGGGAAATCCCTTCCTGGTCCGCTACAACGCGGAAAACGGCACGGAGATCGCCGCCCGCTTTCCGCTGGGCTGCCCGTATTTCTGGGGCGGGCGGAGTGTGAAGAACATCCTGAAGCCGGCTTCCCCGGGCCAGAATTCGGATTATTACAAGATGGACCAGAAATACCTGTACGGACTGGACTGCGCCGGGTTCACCCGGTGGGTCGGGATCCATATGGGCTACACGGAGCATGATTCCATTTCCCGGCTGCTGAGCTACAAGACCCATCCGGACATCGGGATCTACAAGGCGCTGAAGGCCACCGGGGAAAAGCGGGCCCAGGCGCTGCGGATCGGGGACCTGCTGGCCATCCGGCATACCTCAGGCGGCTTCCATATCGCTATCTATATCGGCACGCTGCGGTCCTTTGGATATGACGAAAAATCGGTGCCGGAGGAGCTGGCGCCCTATCTGTCCTATCCGCTGCTGATCCACTGTACCGGCAGCATCGAGTATCAGGAACGCTACCGGGCTTACCTGGAGGAGACGGGGCAGGAGGACCTGATTCCGCCCTTCGGCGGGGTCATCGTGACGATCCTGGATGTGCCGCCGGAGGCGGCGCCCATGAAGACGGCGGACGGGGACGGGGTGGAGATTCCCTGCTTTGAACTGGAAGGGTATCACCTGCAGGTGACAGACCTGACTGCGGAAAGAACCTACCGGTTTGTCCGCTGGAAGAAGCGGCCGGAAAAGAAGGAAGAACAAACAGGACAGCAGACAGAGTCCCAGACGAATCAGCCATAAAAATCGCGCTCCCTGCTTTCGCAGGGAGCGCTGTGTATGTTGGTTCGGGGAGATCAGCTGCGGGCGTTCGGCAGGACCCACAGGTATTCGCCGTCCACGATGATGTTGGTGTTCCGGTCAATGTGGGGATTCCACTTGATGATCAGCTTGTAGCTGATGACGTTGTACCGCTGTGCGATACGGATCAGGGTATCTCCGGGCTGCACCTTGTGCTGAATCCAGCCGGCACGATCGGGTTCGGGCTTGAAGTGGCGCTTGCCGCCGGTGACTTCTTCCAGTTCATTCAGGTTCAGTTCGTTCAGGTTGTTTTCCATTTTTGTATCCTCCTTAAATTTGTTTTACTTTCTTACTTTTTCCGCCGGTTTTCCTCCCGGCACCAGTATATACGGATGACTTTGGGGGGATGGCAGTAAAAACAGAAAATCTTTTTTGGAATTTTTTTGAAATCTTTCCGACATCAGTATAACATATTTTATCTAAAAGGGGAAGAGTGGGCTTTTGTGGGCCACTGATTTCCTTTTTTTGACAAAAAAGTTCTGTACAAAATAAAAACATCATGTTATAATTTCATAGTAAACCCAACCCCTGGTCGTTACTACGGTTCATTTCCTCCATGGTTGTTTCTCATAACCATTGTCTGGAACGGGGCACGATTCATCACCAATGGCGCGGGTAAACAACATTTTTTTAGGAGGATTTATCCATGTACGAAGACAAGACCCTGACCTGCCGTGAGTGCGGCAACGAATTCGTTTTCTCTGCCAGCGAACAGGAATTTTTCGCGCAGAAGGGCTTCCAGAATG
>LXOW01414531.1_pt1 | contig 14406 bp, 8 predicted proteins | sample 1368591 | NCBI WGS metagenome assembly LXOW01 (sample SAMN04884650, study PRJNA319009) | bovine gut metagenome | isolation source: Cow rumen | host: Bos taurus | place: Italy: Legnaro (PD) | collected 2014-07-09
ACCTCAGACGATACCATAATCAAGCTGATGACTCACGGTATTCTGCTTACTGAACTGGAGCAGGACCGATATCTCAGCGAATATGAGGTAATCATCATTGATGAAGCCCATGAACGCAGTCTTAATATCGACTTTATTCTCGGTTTTCTGAAGAATCTTCTTAAAAAACGTCCTGAGCTCAAGGTCATAATCACCTCAGCCACCATTGATCCGGAAAGCTTCAGCCGTCATTTCGACAATGCTCCGGTAAAGCTTGTTGAGGGACGGACCTATCCTGTGGAGGTGAGATATCAGCCGCTTGATGACCTTCTTGACGATGACAATGAGGAAATAGACGAGGATATTCTGCAGGCAGGCATTCTCAGGGCTGTCAAATCTCTTGACGAGGAGATGCCGGGGGATATTCTGGTGTTCCTGAACGGTGAGAGGGACATTGCCGAAACCGCCGAATACCTGAGACGGGCCAATCTTCCCGCAACCGAGATTCTTCCTCTCTACTCAAGACTTGGTGTGGCGGATCAGAATAAGATTTTCGCACCTCACGGTCTGAGACGCATAGTTCTTGCCACCAATGTTGCGGAAACCTCCGTAACCGTTCCGGGCATAAAGTATGTGATTGATCCCGGTACGGCCAGAATCAGCAGATACAGCTACCGGAATAAGGTGCAGAGACTGCCGATAGAGCCGGTGTCACGAGCCAGCGCAGATCAGCGTAAGGGGCGCTGCGGTCGTGTGTCGGAGGGCGTCTGTGTCCGTCTTTACAGCGAGAACGATTTTCTGGCAAGACCGGAATTTACCGATCCGGAAATACTCCGCACGAATCTGGCTGCCGTAATCCTGCGCATGATCAGTTTACGTCTCGGCAGCATTGAAACCTTCCCGCTGCTGGACAGACCTGAACAGCGTCAGATAAATGACGGCATAAAGCTTCTGGAGGAGCTTGGAGCAGTATTCAGAAATCCTGCCGGTGAGCTCAGACTGACCGATACGGGCAGGAAGATGGCCGCACTGCCTTGCGACCCGCGTCTTGCCAGAATGCTGGTTGAGGCCGGCAAGCTGGGAGCTCTTTCGGAAGTTCTCATTATTACCTCCAATCTCAGCAGTCAGGAGGTAAGGGAAAGACCTCTTACTGCAAGAAATGCAAGTCAGGAATGTCACAAACGCTTTGATGATGAACGCTCAGACTTTATCGGTATCATTAATCTTTACAACTATCTGAAAGAACAGTCTTCCGAGCTTAGCGGGAGTGCGCTTCGTAAGAAGATGCGCAGGGAATTCCTGTCCTACATGAGAATGAGGGAATGGCTGGACATCCATGCACAGCTTAAGGATGCCGTAAAGGAGCTCGGTTTTAAGCTTAATGAGGCACCTGCCACCTATGAGGAGATTCACAAGTCTCTGCTCAGCGGGCTTCTCAGTATGATTGGCATGCGCAGTCTGGAAAGCAACGAATACATCGGTACCAGATCCAACAGATTCATGATTTTTCCGGGATCGGGGCTGGCACGCAGAAACGTAAGATGGGTTATGGCGGCCGAACTAACGGAAACAACCAGACTCTATGCAAGAATGGTGGCGGAAATTGACCCTCTGTGGGTTGAGGATTACGCAGGAGATCTTATCCGCTATTCGTACAGTGACGAACACTGGAGCAAGAAGATGGGTGCCGTTCAGGCATCACAGAAGGGCGTGCTGTACGGACTTGCCGTGATTAACGGACGCAGGGTCAACTATACCCATATAAATCCTCCTCTCTGTCACGAGCTTTTTATAAGGGAAGGCCTTGTAAACGGAGAGATTGTCCTTGACGAAGGCTTCTTCGACAAAAACAGAAAGCTTATCAGCGAGGTGGTTGAGCTTGAAGAAAAGTCCCGTCGCCGTGACCTTTTGGTTAATGACGATACACTTTTTGCCTTCTATGACGAAAGAATACCAGAGGATATCGGTGACGTGAGAACATTCTGTCACTGGTGGAAGGGAAAAAAGAGGGAAAATCCGGATTTTCTGAGCTTCAGTCTCGACATGCTCAAACGTCAGGATACGTCAATGGTGTCTGAGGACAAGTATCCGGATCATCTGACCGTCGGCAAGTACAGACTTAATCTTGAGTACAATTTTGATCCTACTGCGGAGAATGACGGTGTTACCGCCATCATTCCTGTAAGCATTCTGAATCAGGTTCCGTCAGACGTCTTTGAATGGCTGATTCCGGGGCTCCGTCTGGAACTCTTTACCACGATGATAAGAATTCTGCCTAAGGCTCTCAGAAAATGCTTTGTTCCCGCACCTGATTACGGCAATATTCTTTTTGAGTCACTGGATCCGTCCATGGGTAGTTTTAAGGAGGCTCTCTGCCGTAAGATGACATCCCTCAGCGGTCAGCAGGTTACATGGGATGACTTTGACATAAGCCAGCTGCCGAAGCACCTTACCTTCAATTTCAGGGTTACGGACATCAAAAGAAAGGTGCTTATGGAAAGCAGGGATCTTGAGCATATAAGGCACACCCTGAGGGATGAGGTGAAGGCTTCCCTTGCAGAGGTTGTCAAGGAAATGCCGAAGCAGGAGGGGATTAAGACCTGGAACTTTGATTCCATCCCCAAGACTCAGAGCCGTATGGTCGGCGGCATGGAAATCGTGGCTTATCCGGCACTGAGAGACTGCAAGGACAGTGTAAGTCTTGAACTCTTTGAAACTGCGGAGGAGGCCGAACGACAGATGTGGCAGGGACAGAAGCGTCTCATCATGCTGACCATTCCGGATCCGATAAGCTATCTGGAGAAGTCGCTGCCAAACAAGGCGAAGCTTGCCATGTACTTTAATATGGTGGGTAACGTCAGAATCCTCATTGACGATCTTGAATCACTGGCACTGGATGATATTCTGACCAGAGCCGGAGGCGTGGCCTCAACCTCGGCGGATTTTGAAAAGCTTGTGAATACCGCCAGGGAGGAGATTCACGAAACAGTGCACAGACTGTCACTCATCTGCGAGAAGATTCTGGTAAAGGCCAATGACGTGCGCAAGAAACTCAAGGGAAAGATGGATTTCAGAACTGCGTATGCGTACAGCGACATGGGCGGACAGCTTTCCGCTCTTATCCGCAAGGGATTTGCCACGGAGGCGACCATGGAATTCTTCCCGAGACTTGAGGTCTATCTTGACGCCATGCTGAAGAGAATGGAGAAGGTCGGCATTGATCCGAACCGCGATGCGGTCATGCTGAACAAATTCAAGTCCGTGGAAGATAATTACAACTCCCTTATGGGACTTTTTGCCGGCCGAATTGTTCCTGCCGACGTGCACAGGGTCAGGTACATGCTTGAGGAACTCAGGGTTTCATATTTTGCCCAGAGCATAAGAACCCTGTTCCCTGTTTCCGACAAGCGTCTCAACGTGGAAATTGACAGGCTCAGAAATCTGTACCGTAAATGATTCGGAAGCCTCGGGACAAAGCCGGAATAATACAGTATTCCGGTTATTTATGTCTTTTGAGGCTGAAAATCAAAAAAACAGTATCAAATTTGTTCAGTATTGGTTATAATCCGCAACTGACGCGACAGATGCGGGGGATTCGTCCTCAGATACAGTAAACGTCAGGCTGTCGGTCAGGTTAGGAATCCGGTCCACGGAAGGGCAGGATATGTTGTAGACCGTCTCTACAGGATGTTAGGACGTTTTTTTTAATTAATATACAGTTTATATAATATGAGTTTTGCAGATTTATTCGAAGGCGCAAACACCTCTCCTAAGAAGAGTGTTTTAGGTCAGTTAATCCACGGTATCGTAGTAAGAATCGAAAGCGATTTTGTATGGGTTGACGCTGGTTTCAAGTCAGAAGGTCAGATTCCTGTTTCTGAATTCAAGAATGCCAACAATGAATTAGACGTTAAGGTTGGCGATCAGGTTGACGTTGTTCTTGAAAGCATTGAAGACGGCGACGGTAAGACCATCCTTTCACGTGAAAAGGCTAAGCGTCTTGAATCATGGACTAAGCTTGAAAAGGCTTACGAAGAAAAAGAAATCGTTAAGGGTATCGTTGACGGCAAGGTTAAGGGCGGCTTCACCGTTGCTATCGAAAATATCCGTGCATTCCTTCCTGGTTCTCTCGTAGACGCACGTTTACAGAACGAACAGCTCGAAGGCAAGGAACTTGAATTCAGAGTTATCAAGCTCGATCAGGTTCGCAATAATGTTGTTGTTTCACGTCGCGCAGTATCTGAAGAAGATGATTCAGCTGATCGTGAAACCGTACTCGCAAGCCTCGAAGAAGGCAAGGTAGTTAAGGGTAAGGTTAAGAACCTCACCGATTACGGTGCATTCGTTGACCTCGGCGCCGGCGTTGACGGTCTCCTCCACATCACCGATATGGCTTGGAAGCGTGTTAAGAACCCTGGTGAAGTTGTTACCGTTGGTGACGAAATCGAAGTTAAGGTTCTCAAGTACGAAAAGGAACGTTCACGCGTATCTTTAGGTCTCAAGCAGTTAACTGCTGACCCATGGACTGACGTTGATAAGCGTTTCCCTAAGGGAGAAGAATTCCCAGGCGTTGTTACCAACATCGCTGACTACGGCTGCTTCGTTGAACTCGAACCAGGCGTTGAAGGTCTCGTACACGTATCTGAAATGGATTGGACCAACAAGAACGTACAGCCTTCATCAGTTGTAAACATTGGTGAAAAGGTTAAGGTTAAGGTTCTCGAAATCAGCGAATCAGGTCGTCGTATTTCTTTAGGCCTCAAGCAGTGCAAGCCTAACCCATGGCAGCTCTTCAGCGAAAACCACGCTAAGGGTGACAAGGTTGTAGGTAAGGTTAAGAGCATCACCGATTTCGGTATCTTCATCGGTCTTGAAGGCGGTATCGACGGTCTCGTTCACACCACCGACTTAAGCCACGACGCTGGCAGCGATGCTGCTCACAAGTACACCCGCGGTGAAGAAGTTACTGCTGTTGTTCTTAACGTTGATCCAGAAAGAGAACGTATTTCTTTAGGCGTTAAGCAGCTTGAAGAAGACTCTATCTCTAAGTTCCTCGATGCTCACAAGGAAAGCATCCTTTCAGGTACCATCGTTGAAATCGAAAACAACAAGCTTGTTGTAGACCTCGGCGACGGCATCAAGGGTGTTATCCGCGCTTCTGACGCTTCATCAGATCGTATCGACGATTTATCAGCTGCCTTCAAGGTTGGCGATACCGTTGAAGCAAAGAGAGTAGGTATTGACCGTAAGAACGGCGTTATCTCTTTATCTATCCGCGCTAAGGATGAAGCTGAAGACAGAGCTGCAATCGAAGCTATCAAGAAGTCTAACAGCGAAGTTGAAAAGGGAAGCAGCGCTATGGCTGAAGCATTCAAGAATGCTAAGCAGTAATAACGGCTGATTTTACCGAAAGGTAAAGATCCCATAAGGAAACGGCACCGGAAACGGTGCCGTTTTTTTATTCGGCCGTTTATCTCTGTCAGCGAAAATTTACAGCTTCCTCATAAAATCTCCGATAGCGCGGAATTTGCTCAATAACTTGATATATGTAGTTAGATCAATGCGTATCAATAATGTATAATAATAGTATTCCGTAAGGTGTGTTGTTTTAATATTTGGATCGCATTGTATGCTCAAGAAAATTCTGACCGTCGTTTATGTTCTTCTGTTATGCTTTGTCGCCGTGCTTGCATTAACCATCGGCGTTTCAAATTCAGCAGTTGCCGAATTCAATGTTCTGTTTTTCAAGACTCAGATGACCGTAAGCACCATAAGTGCGATATCACTTCTTGCCGGTGTTCTGCTCTGTGCGTTGGTTTTCGGGTGGATTATCATTAAGCTCTGGTTCAGATGCTATTCATACAAGCTGAGTCTCAGAAAGCTCGAAAAGAAATATTCAGAATGCATGGATGAGCTCGAAGACACTCAGGATAAACTTCTGCTTGATTACGGTGAACAGAAAAAAGATTAAGCTGAAGTCGGAGATTATCTTGGTTTATGTTTGAGTTGTTATTCCTGCTGCTCCCGGTAGCCGTGTTCTACGGTTATGTAATGGGGTCCAGACAGGCTAATAAATCACAGCAATCTGAAAAGACCAGAAAGATAGGCTTTCTGACAAAGGGTATCAATTATTTTCTGTACAGGGATAAGGAAAAAGCCGTAGATGAGTTTATCCGTTACTATGACTCCGATGCCGAACACAGTTTTGAGGAAGGTCTGGCTCTTGGCGCTCTTTTAAGGGAAAGGGGCGATCTGGAAAAGGCTATCCGTTTTCACAACAATCTTCTTACTACCGCAAGAATCGAACCTGTACAGCGTTCAGCCGTTCTGCTTGAGCTTGCACGTGACTTCATGAGTTCAGGGCTTCTGAATAAGGCTGAAGACATTCTCATGGAGCTTATCAGCTACAACTCCGAAAAGAAATCTGCCGTAAGACTGCTTGTAACTCTTTATGAGCAGGAGAAGGAATGGCAGAGAGCCATTGATCTCATAGACTCATTCAGACAGTTCGCCGACGAGAATATTACCAAGAGAGAAGCGGAATTCTACTGCGAACTGGGTAACGAAGCCTATTCACGTAAGAATTACGCCAAGGCAAACGATTACTTCAAGAAATCGGCATCGATTAACAAGGGGTGCGTCAGAGCATATCTCAACATGGCCAAAATAATGATTGAGATAGGGCAGACAAAGAATGCCCTTGCGTACATTCAGGAAGCGGTAAATGCTGATCCGGCGATGATTCCGATCTGTCTTAAGTCTCTTGCAAAATGCTTCTATCCCGGACAGGAGATGCAGCATCTTGAGGTACTTAATTCCTGGCTGCAGCTTTCCGACAGCCCTCAGCTTGTCATGGCTGTCGCGGATCTTATCATGACAAACAAAACTCCTGAGGAAGCTGAAGCCTTTGTAATGCGTCTGCTTAAGAAGTCTCCGAGTTTTGAACTGTTCAGCTATATACTCGGTAATCTTTACGAGGGGCTTGATCCGAGGACGCAGGAGCGCTTTGCAGTTCTCAAGTCCATAATGGATGCGCATCTTGCAGGTAACTACCGCTACATGTGTCAGCACTGCGGTTTTAAGTCATCCGTGCTTTTCTGGCAGTGCCCAAGCTGTCACCGGTGGGAGCAGATGAAGCCTCATCAGATAAGTGAATGGGGCAATACGGCTGTAAGACCGGCTGTTAACGACAAGACAAAACAGGATGAGTAGTCATCCTGCGGTGCTTTCCCCATGACTACGGTGCGGAAGTATTTTTAATTTTATTTATGCTGTTCCGGGTAATCCGGAATGCGGCATGTTTTATTTATTTTTATACAACTGAGGTTATATATGAGTATTGTGGATCCAAAGGTTATTGTAGCTCTTGATTTTGAAAAAGAGTCTGATGCCATGAATCTTGTTTCCGGTCTTTCTGCCGGAGAGTGCCGTCTCAAGGTCGGCAAGGAAATGTTTACGCGTTTCGGACCTCAGTTTGTTACACGTCTTAACAATCTCGGTTTCGAGGTGTTTCTGGATCTTAAGTTTCATGATATTCCAAACACCGTTGCAAGAGCAGTAGCCGCAGCAGCTGATCTCGGTGTATGGATGGTCAACGTTCACACTTCCGGCGGTCCTAAGATGATGGAAGCCGCAGCAGCCGCTCTTGAAGGTTACGGCAGTAACCGTCCTCTTCTTACCGGTGTTACGGTTCTTACCAGCATGGATGAGGCACAGCTCAGGAGCGTTGGAGTCAATGCCGATCTGAATGAACAGGTGTTAAGACTTGCCACTTTGGCACGTGATTCTGGTCTTGACGGGGTGGTTTGCTCAGCCAGGGAAGCCACCATGCTGAGAAATGCTCTCGGAAGCGAATTTAAGCTGGTTACTCCGGGCATCCGTCCTAAGACAGCCGATGCCGGTGATCAGATTAGAATCGTTACGCCTGAAGATGCTTTAAGAAACGGTTCAAGTTATCTGGTAATTGGCAGACCTATTACCAGAGCAGAGGATCCTCTTGCTGCTCTCAGAGCCATCAACGAATCAATCAGCGGATTATAGTCTGACTGAAAAGAAACCGGTCTGTTTAATCCGGACACAGAATAATAAGAGATGCGGGATATTCTCCCGCATCTCTTTATTCGTTTTATGCTGATTCCTACAGTTTGAAGAGGTTTATGTTCTTTGACATTGCTTCGGAAATGTCGTCCACCTTTTCGGATGAAATCAGGGAATTCTTTGCGGCCTGAGCCGTTTCACGCGTGGCATCGGTAATTGCCTGAATCATGGTGTCTATGTTACGGCAGGTTACGTTCTGCTGCTGTGTTGCGGTAGCTATATGGGTAAGCTGCTGATACACGATGTCTACGGCATGATTTATATTGTCGAGACTCTTCTCAACCTCATGCGAATGCTCTTCAATTTTAATTATGTCCTGAAGATGTGACTCCATGGTTGCGGATATTTCATCTGCCATCTGCTGAACCGAGCTTATCATATCGGTAATTTCCTGAGTTGACTCAGTGGTTCTGGAGGCGAGGGAACGTACTTCATCTGCAACCACGGCAAAGCCGCGGCCGTTACTGCCGGCTCTTGCAGCCTCAATGGCCGCGTTAAGAGCCAGAAGGTTAGTCTGTTCGGCAATGTTTCTGATGGAATCGATAATGCTGCCGATGTCCTTAGTCTTTTCTCCAAACTCTTTTATTTTTAGAGACTGTTCATGAGTGCGGGCACTGTGGCTTTTGATTTCAGCCACGGTGTCTCTGGTTATTTCCTTGCTTGCAAGAGCCGTATTATGAGCAGTTGCTGAGTTGTTGAAGGCTTCAGAGCAGTTATTGGTAATTTCGTTGGATGTCTTGGTAAGCTCGGTACTTGCTTCAGATACGGAAACAGCCTTCTCAAGAATCTTTTCGTTACTGTCATATACTGATTTATTGGTCAGTCTCAGATTCTGAGCGTTATTGGAAAGCATGTCTGAGTTCTTATGCATTGTGGAAATAATGCTTCGCAGATAGTCAACCACCTGATTGAAGGAATTGGCGAGAGTACCGATTTCGTCGTTGGAGCCGATTGTTACGTAGGTTCTGAGATCGCCCTCTGCCAATACGTTGGCGTCATCAGCAAGTTTTCTGATTGGATTTATAATGGATCTGCCGATTATGACTACCATGAAAATTACGGACAGCAGGCCGATAATTCCGGGGGTAAGAAGAGAGGTAGGGTTTGTTGAGTGCTTTACGTCCCTTATTATTTTTTCAGATGAAAGACCTGCATATCTGATGAGCTTGGATACTTCAATGTCTATGTCTTTACCGATGGGAACCAGATGCTCCTCAATGGCANNAATGGTCGGAATAACCATATTAAAGTTATCCCTGTTGATGGAGTAAGCGGCGTCGAAGGACTTCAGTTCATCCTCGGTTTCGGTCATCGGAGCCTTTATGGCGCTGATGCGCAGTTCCTTGAACAGTGCTTCGGCGTTTCTTGATGCGTCAACAAAGGCAGTGCAGGTATTCAGCTTCGGGATCTGTTTTGTGGCATTATGCATCTTGTAGAGAGAAATAATCATAATCATCGTGAATATCAGAATGATATACACAGAGAGTATTTTTATTTTGCTTGAAACGGTAAAATTGCTGAACATAACACGCCTTCGAAGTGATTGATTTTGTTTATTATGATTTTTAGTTTAGAGATCTTTAAAGACTCTTCTGATTTATTATCACACATCAAGAAAAGCGTTTTCAGTGATCTATATATAAAACCATCTGAATTATTGTTAGGGTGTGACCCCTGTTTCATTATTGAGTACGTCAGGGAAATAAAAAACGCCGTACGTTCGTGCGTACGGCGTTGTGTAACGTTATGGTGTTTTGTTTACCTTACGCTGCGGCCGACAATCATTCTGTCTTTACCGAAAAAGAGACCGCGTATCACTGCAAGAACGGAACCGCCGATGGCTCCGAACAGATGAGCCTCACCGCAGGTTGAATAGGCAAAATCGCGATCAGGATTGCTCTGCTTTTCAATTGTTATTGTTTCGCCATAAACTTTCTGGGCCAGTTCGTTGAAGGTAAGCTCAGGCCAGTTAAAATCAATGTAAAGCTTAATGATGAGACCAATGAGCAGAATAATGCCCTTGACGTCGCCATCCCTGAAATATCTTAAAATAGCGGCGTAGGCGAACATGCCGTGAAGAGCTCCGCTGAGACCGCAGTAGGTGCTGATGCTATGGTTGAAGAAGGCTATGCCGACGGTTACGGCAAAGCATGAAAAGAGCAGACTTGCAGTCTTGTCGGGATATGTGTTTACGTTAGGACTGTAGAATAGCAGCCAGATAATGAACAGCCCTGCCAGATTTTCGTATAAATGAACGTTGTTGTAGTGGGTAAAGTTTGCGGTCAGAAAGGAGATCCAGTGAAGCATGTCGCTGTCGAACCTGGTCCACATCAGATCAGTTGGACTTGAATATATGTATGTACAGTAAATGCAGGCAAATGCGGCCGCAAGAAGCAGAACGATGTTAAGAATCTGATATTTCATAAAAACCTCAGGATAACCGTGTTGATGTAGTTGTGTTTATTTTTTGACTATTTTAAGCCAAACCGTGTTGCAGATGTTTAATTTTATGCGGGGGATCTGACGTGGTGCAGGTTTTGCCGTCTGATTTTGGTAATCCTCCGTTTTAAATGACTGTATAGCGGATTATCTATCGGGATATATCAGACAGCGTGCAGGCTGTCAGCATGAGTACCGAGGCTCAGCTGCAGTGCATCGGGTCAGGATAAATGTGACGGCTATTCATCATCCCGATGAATAAGATAATCATCCATTGTTTTACCTTCACGCTTTATACATTCCAGAAAGGCGGTAGGGGTTCTGCCCTGTCCTGTCCAGGTCAGGATATTGCCTTTTTCGTCCGTGAATTTATATTTTGGGGGGACGACTCTTCTGCGTATCTGTTTTTCGGATTCAGCAGCCTCAGCAAGCTGTGAGAGGTCGCTGGCGCTGATGTTGTTCTGAGCCATGATTGTTTTAATGGCATTCAGGGCATCCATCCTTTCCTTACGCATTTTTTCATTAAGTTCTTCATCGACCTTCTTTTCATCATATATGCGGCGAAGCTTCTGAATGACTTCGTTCAGCTCTGATGAGGAGAGGGGGGATACCGCACTTTTAAGCAGTCTGGCATTGGTAAGAACAGTCAGAAAATCCATAATCGATCCCTTAGTATATGTTCCGCAGGTATTAAAATAACNNGATAATTATTCAATTTTATTCAAGCGTTGCTTTGAATAATTTTAAATAATAAGAGGAAATAAAAACAGGTGCGTACTTCAAATTATTGAAAAAGGCACTGTATGGATGCCTGCCTGTCGCCAGTTAAGGAATCTGTGTTCCGGAAATTTAATATTTATTTAAAAAGACAGCAGGGCTCATTTTAATCTGATTTTTAAAAAGATTTTGAATATTATTTTTAAAGATTATTATTCCAATACAATTCCGATTAGCTNNAGTGTGGTATTTATGGAAAAAGAATATAATTATGGGAGAATAAAAAACGGCACGGTTTTTATTCCCGTGCCGCTTTATGGAGTTTATAACCTGTGGTTACTTAAGCTTCTGAGTTACGGTTTCGTACATTTCACCGTTCAGACCATATGGGTTGATACCATGCTTAGCCTTAGGTCTTCTGTAGTTTCTGTTCTTTGAAATAACCTTTCTGATTTCTGAATCATCCCATGCGGTATGATCAGGAGCCCAGCATGCGGCAGAGAGATTATCAAAAGCAACCTTGTTTTCCTTGTAGAAAGGAATGTCATTAAGACCTACGATGGTTGTGCCTTCCCATCTCTTCTGAGCCCACTCAATGATGGCATTTCTGGTCTGGTACGGATCCTTCTTTGACCATGACTTGCGCATCTGCTTCCAGTAGCCTCTGAAGTCCATGTATTTATGGAGTCTGCCGTATATGCCTACGCGTTCACGATACCAGATTATGCTGTAGTAGGTGAATACGCCGAACACCAGCAGGAATGCAACTCCTGCAAAGAGCCAGTGGGCATATCTAGGATCTCTTGGAATGTAATCGTTGAAGCTGAAGCCGGAAACCTCATAGGTGGCTCCATTAATGATTACTTCCTTCTTTTCCCCGTTATTAGGGTTGAGCCATGTGAACTTGACGTCTGGAACGTTGAAGGTGGTATGGTTCTTTTTAGGAACGAAAACCTGCTTCACAATAAGCGTTGAGATGAATTTCTTATTCTTCATCAGCTTTTCTGATTCCTTGGTCTTTTCCACGTAAACGTCATAATCTGGCATTTCAGGGAGTTCAATTGAAGGGAACTGTGAAAGGGCATTGTTTGTGCCGCGGATTGTAACGGAACGTGTAATGGCCTGACCTACGGATACTTCCTTTTCATCAGGAGTCCACTGTACTGCAATGGTGATGTTCTCTGATACAAGATCATTGTCAGGATTAGGCTTAATATTAATCTTGTGGTTTTCACCCTTCTGGAAGAATGTCTTATTACCTGCAGGAGACTTGATTACACCCTGAATGGAAGGGCCTTCAATGACGTTCTCACCCTGCTTGTGGAAGATGATCTTGTATTCGCGGATCTGGGTCTTGTAGCTTGGCTGGGAGATGGAGTTTTCCTTGCCGACGCGACTGGTTACCTTTTCCTGATAAAGTTCAATGGTGGCATTCTCAGCCTTAGGCGGAGTATAACTCTGAATCTTTACGTTAGGAAGAATGTCGGTTTCCACGCGGTACATTACCAGCTGCCCCTCAATTGCAGTAGGATTGCGCAGAAGAGTCTTTATGAACTGCTTTGCGTATGTCTTTGAGGTTGGCTTTATGACATTAATCTGTACGGGAGATGACTGCTTGCCGAGACCGGTAAAAGTAAACGGCTTAATGTCAATGATACCGGAATTATTGGTGAGCAGAGGAATATCCCACTTGTAAACAGTGAGCGCAGGATCCTTATCGTACTTGGCCTGGCTGAACTTAAGATTACCGACCTGAAAATCGCTCTTCAGATGATCATACTGGAGACTTCCGTTATTAAGCTTAACGTTTGTAATGACCGTTACGCGGAAGTTGAATGACTTACCTGAGAAGATTTCCTTATCGGTGGAAAACTTAATAGTGGTATTTTCATCTGTTGCCTCCGCAGTCTGAACGAATGCGGTGCTGAAGGTGCAGAGCAAGACAAATACCAGTAACTTAAAGAATAAACTAAACTTTACCATTTCTGCTCCGTAATTCTGTAGGTTTTCTTACTCTGCTGTAATGCCATTCTGCGCTGTAACAGAGTACCTGTACTGGTGGTTGGGAGTGGGGCATAGCCCATTTCCGTGTTTGCAGATGAAAGACCGTTGATTCTGGCTTCCTTAATCTGAGCTTCCTGACGAGCTCTTGCGAGTTCGTTAAGCTTGCGGAGATATTCGATGATTACGGTCTTGTTCATGCTGGCATCGGCGTGTTCCGGATTCAGTTCCAGAGCCTGATCGTATGCCAGAATGGCGTTATCCAGCGAATTTGCGCTCTGCATATGGGCAAAACAGTTACCAATGTTGTACTTGGCTTCAGCATCATTGCCGAGAGCTTCGTATTCAGGAAGAGCCTTATCATAACGTCCGAGTCTGTAGTAGGCATTGCCTCTCCAGAAACGATCAGTAAGATACTTGAGGGCTTCCTCATACTTGCCTTCCTTATACAGCTCGTATCCGTATTCGTTAGGATGACTTGCAATGTATGCAGGATCTGCGTCATCTGCCGCAAGAGCTTCCTGAGGGTACATGATTGAAGATGCACTGATGGTGAATGCCAGGGCAATCACGAAGAAGTAATTTCTTACGAAACACAGAGCAGTAACGAGACATACAATCATGAAGTAGTAGCCGATGTCTTTGTGAGTGTACTTACTCTTTTCGGTAACCTTGTACTTTGAGTGCTTGAAGTCGTAGATCTTTTCAAGCATAGGAGCCTGATCGTTCATTTCAAAGTAAACCTGAGAACCGGTTTCTCTGGCGATCTTATGGATCGTTTCAAAGTTTGATCGTGCCATGACGGTGTTGTCATTCTTGTCACGGATGTAGTTGTCGTTCAGAGAAATAGGTGAGCCTGAAGGAGTACCGATAGCATAAATATATACAGGGTACGGACAGTCCTTAATGTAGTTTGTAAGATCTGCAACATCTTCCGGAGAGGTCTTAACATCATCAAGAACAAGCAGAATATTGCCCGGAGTCTTATGATCCTGATCCAGAATCTTGCGTGCTTCCTTCAGACCTTCAATGGGGTTTGAACCCTGAGCTTCTCTAGGCATGATTGTAGGATCAAGTTCCTGAAGGAGGTAGAGAAGACTTGATGAGTCATCGGTAGGAGGAGCCACTACATAGCTTTCATTGGTAAATGCAACGATACCGATGTGGCGGTGC
>LXOW01010767.1_pt1 | contig 14393 bp, 10 predicted proteins | sample 1368591 | NCBI WGS metagenome assembly LXOW01 (sample SAMN04884650, study PRJNA319009) | bovine gut metagenome | isolation source: Cow rumen | host: Bos taurus | place: Italy: Legnaro (PD) | collected 2014-07-09
TACGGCATCAGGTTTATTTTTGTGACTGCAAAAGTACAACTTTTTTTAATACAAAAAGCTACTTTGCGAAAATTTATTTTTTCTCGTTCACGACATCTTGTTCAAACCTGAATCCCAGACGTTTACCAGTCCGCAACGTCATGTTCTGATCCTCAAATTGCAGCATGTCATTGACGGTAATGATCTTCATTTCGTCATAATTTGGGAGCAAAAGGTCGAAATTTATGGTATATTCGATGGCGGAACGGAGGATGCTGTGGGCATTCTCAGGGGTGATTTTGTTGGCGCTGAAATTGTTGAACACTTGTGCCAGCTCCCGCTTTCCTTCCACATAGTAATGTCCTTCCTTGTTGATCATGATTCTGCCAATCATGTATCCCAGGTCGTTGACACGATTGTATTTGAATGAGTCGGAAAGGAAGTTGAAAATCTGGATGACACCACAATAGGAACGCTCGCGATCTTCTTTGATATAAGGGGTGCGCATCACCTCGTGGTCGCGAGAGAACTCGAAAATGTTGGTGTGCATCAGGAATACCAGTATGTCGCCGGCGAATTTCAGCTGAAACTCGTATTGGTTGCGGTTGGTGTAATGCACGGTGACTTTCTCGTGCTCCTCTTCGTATTTGTCACGGTAAAATTCGTCGAATTCCTTGGCTGCTTCCTTGAACATCAGCATAGAATTCAGCGTTTCCTGAAATATGTTTTGTTTAAGCTCTCCTTTGTTAATGAGCAAGTTGCATAATGCTACTGTGGCTTCGTCCATGTTGAAATAAATTTGCTGCAAAGGTACGCAAAAAAAATGTAACTGAAAGGGTTGGAACGCTTTTTAATGCGCAATCTTATTTCAGTTCAAAATCTTCCTCAATATCCCAGTAACCACGAATGTTGATGGGCTTGTCGAAAAAGAATATCTCCTCCGGTTGAATTTTGAGTTCGTAATTGCCTGTGTCCCAGCGACCATTGTTGTTCCGGTCTTTGATGACTTTGATTTTGTAGCTGCCGGGGTCAAGGTGAGCGTAAGTGACGGATTGTTTGGCGGAGATGATATGTTGTTGTATAGTGTTGCCTTTGTTATTCTGCAAAAAGACGATATATTGGCAGCTGGGGTCGGCAATGCTGTAGTTGATGAGCAGATTGCCGTAGTCCTTTTCTGTTTTGGTGGTAAAACGCACATTGACCGTGTCGTTGGTCAGTCCGTTATAGCCCCAGATGACGGAGTCGCGGATGAAGACGCTGTACGGCAGTTTTTCTTCAAATTTGTAGTCGATGGGGATGCTTCTGACAAAAGTATCCGGAATTTGAACGGTTTTGACGATGGTGTCGTTGCCGCTTTTGAGCAGTTTGTATATGGTAATGTCAAATTGACCGGGTTTGACCGGATAAGAAAAGTTCAGCGTAAGCGGTTGATATATATTCTCTTTGTTACTGAGCGAAACAGAAAGGGCGCTTTTTTCGTTCGTTTTGCGGCGGGAACCTGCCCCTTTGGCATTTTTCTTGAACGGGGTGATTTTGACCGTGTCAAAATGGTGTTCGTCCACGGTAAATTCGTACCATGTCGTGTCTGTGAGGGCTTCTTTCAGATACCAATACACGCTGTCCTGACTGTTGGAAATAAGCTGGAAATAACTCAATTCTTGTCCGCCCAGATGGCGCGCGGAAAAGCTTTTGAAATCGGTCTTGTAGGGGAAAGCGTACAGGTTTTCTGTGGTGTTGAGGTATTTTGAAAGCACCTGGTTGCTGTCACGTTCGGTAAACAGGGACAATCGCACCTCCTGCTCATCATCGCTTGTCTGTCGGCCGCGGTTGCTCTTCTTGTTTTCTTCAGTAGTGTCTGTCGCGGGCGTAGGCCATGCTTCCACAAGATCTGCCAGGAAAGCGATGCTCTCGGTGGGAAGATCGTAGATCAGGTTGTTATTGATGTCGTTGAGGGCAAATATTTTGTAGCTGCCGGGTTTGATATTGTTGAAAGTGAACTTGCCGTTGCCATTGGTTTTGGTGAGATAGGTGGGGCGAACACTCAGTGGCAGGGAGTCAATGTCTTGTTCGTAAAGCATAACGCTGACGTTTTTGGCCATATCCAGGCTGACGGCATCTTTCATCGTGCCGCTGAGCATAAAGGAGTCGATGTGGCTGCCTGTGGAAAATACGTAGGTGTAGATGGGTAGGGGATTGCCCTCCGTGAAATCCTTGATGGTTTCGGAAAGCGCTATGCTGTATGTTGTGTTGCTTCGGAGCGAGTCGGGCAGTTTGATGATTACCGATTTGCCGCTGATGCTCAGTTCGGGATTCTCTTTGAGAGGGGGCGAAACAATGACAGTTTGATTGGGATTGTTCAGCACCACAAATTCATCAAAAGTGATTTTGATGCTCTTGCTGTTGAACATTGTGGTGTGATTGGCAGGACTCTCCTTGACGATTTTAGGTGGGGTGGTGTCTTTGGGACCACCTACGGGAGTCACAATTTTGGCACAGCCTGCCAGCAGGAGTGTCAGAAACAGGAAAATGCCAATACGTTTTTTCATCAAAAAAAGATTTAAAATGCAAAGATACGGAAAATTTCAATTAGCAAATTAGTTAATTAGTTAATTAGCAAATGTGCTAATTAGTAAATTAAATTGGTGAATTAGCACATTAGCACATTGACACATTAGCACATTAATTATTTTTGTATTTTTGCTACAAAAAAAAAGATGGGAATGACTAAAGCGGAAATTGTGGCCAATTGGCTTCCACGATACACAGGAATGCCTTTGGATAGGTTTGGTAAATATATTATTCTGACGAACTTCAAGAATTATATAGAGCGTTTTTCGGAACTGATGGATGTGCGGATTCACGGCACGGATTGTCCGATGCAGAGTGCCACCAAAGATGATATTTCCATCATTAATTTCTCCATGGGGAGTCCGATGGCCGCCACAATCATGGATTTGCTGACGGCAGTGATGCCCAAGGCGGTGCTCTTTTTGGGCAAATGCGGGGGCTTGAAACCTTACATCGGTTTGGGCGAGTTGCTGCTGCCCATCGCGGCTATCAGGGGTGAGGGTACCTCTAACGACTATTTTCCTGAAGAGGTGCCGTCGTTGCCGGCATTCAACTTGGAAAAAGCCATCTCCTCTACTATTCGTGATTATGGCCGTGACTATTGGACTGGAACGGTTTACACCACCAACCGCCGTGTATGGGAACATGACGAGGAGTTCAAAAACTACCTGAAGCGTATTCGTGCCACGGCGGTGGATATGGAAACAGCCACTTTGTTTTCTGTGGGTTTCTATAATCGTATTCCGACCGGCGCTTTGCTCTTGGTTTCCGACCAGCCGACGATGCCCGATGGAATTAAGACGGAGAAAAGTGACAAGCTGGTGACTGAAAACTATTCGATGCAGCATCTGCAAATCGGCATTGACTCGTTGAAGCAGCTCATCAACAAGGGCACTACTGTAAAACATTTGAAATTTGACTATTACGAATAAAAATTGCTCCTATGGCACTGAAGTTTGAAGAGGTGATGAGCCAGCTGAAAAGCGGTAAGTATGCCCCGGTTTATTTGCTGATGGGCGAGGAACCATTTTATATTGACTGCATTTCGGAATATATTGAAAACAATGCGCTGCCGGAGGCTGACCGTGATTTTAACCAGGTGGTGCTTTATGGTCGCGACACTCACCCTGATGAGGTGGTGGCGAATGCCAAACAGTTCGCTTTTGGTGCCGACTATCGTGTGGTGATACTCAAAGAAGCCAAGGATTTGTCCAAATTCGACCAGTTGACCCCTTATTTCGCTCATCCGCAACCGTCTACCATACTTGTCGTGTGCTATAAATACGGCAAGTTGAAGGCTGCCCAATATAAGAATTGCGACAAATCGACCGTCATCTTCACTTCCGAGCCGGTCAAGGATTACCAGCTGGCCGCTTGGGTGCAGAAACAGGCCACTGAGCATAATTTCAAACTCAACCAACAGGCCGCCAATATTATTACCGAGCATATCGGTAACGACCTTTCCCGTATTGACAACGAGTTCAAAAAGCTGAAAATCATTCTGCCAGAGGGCGCGGAGATTACACCCGAAATCATTGAGAAAAATATCGGTATAAGTAAGGAATATAATATATTTGAATTACAGAACGCATTAGGAGAACGCAATGAGGACAAGGCTTTCAGGATTTGCTTGAACTTTGCCCATAACATGAAGGATAATCCCAATGTAAAGACCATTGCTGTTCTGTATAACTTTTATAGCAAGATGCTGGCCTATATGCTTTTGCCGGACATGTCGCCTCAAAACCTTGAGAAAGTANNAGATCGCTCGTCGGCAGCGTCAGATGTGTATAAGAGACAGGGCCTATATGCTTTTGCCGGACATGTCGCCTCAAAACCTTGAGAAAGTATATGGAAAAATCAATCCCTACGTGATGGACATCAACCGTAAGTATGCCAGCCGGTATTCTTTGGCGCAGGTGCGAAAAATCATGTCTGTTTTGCGTGAATATGACTTGAAATCCAAGGGGGTGGATAGCGACGCTCCAGATGAAGAATTGCTGATGGAGATGATATATAGGATTCTGCATTGATTTTTTTAACTTGCATTAACTTTTTTAAATACCTGAAATTTAATTGATTATGTTCTGAATCGGTAATTTTTATCCCGAGATATGATATTTATTCGTATTTTTGCACGTTTTTTTTAAAAGGTGCGTATGATAAAAATTCGACTCAATATAATTCTAACTCTTATTATAATACTTTTCGCTTCCCATGCCTGGGGCCAGAATACGGTGTCGGGGGTGGTGAGAGACCAGGAAGAAGGATTCCCGATACCCTATGTGAAAATTACTTGCAACTGCTTCCCAGATCCGGTGATGACGGATGCGGAAGGCAAGTACAGCATCAAAGTGAGCAAGGATAATTGCGTGCTGACTTTCGAGGCAATGGGTTATGCCAAGGAAATTCGTGCGGTGACTTTTATACCCAAGAAACGCAATGTGACCTTGGATTTGAAGATGTATGCCGAGGCTCAGGTGCTGGATGAAGTGGGTGTGGTTACTACAAAGTATGAAAAAGAACCAGAAAAGGCAACGAGCTCCATGGTGGTGATTGACCCCAAGAAGTCTGTTACCAGGAATGTTACTTCCGCTGATGCCTTGGTGAACACGGCCGGTGGTATTGCCGTGGTGGACAATGAGCCCCAGATTCGTGGTGGCAGCGGTTTTAGCTCAGGTATGGGTAGCCGTGTGATGATTATGTTGGATGACATGCCCTTGCTTCGTCCCGATGCGGGCCGTCCCATGTGGAACTTTATTCCTATGGAAGGTGTGGAGCAGATCGATATCATGAAAGGCGCAGCCTCTGTGGTGTTCGGTTCCTCTGCATTGACGGGCGCTATCAATGTGTTGACCGCTTATCCGCGTTCGAAACCTAGAACCAGGGTGACCGCTTTTGCCGGTATCTACTCCAAACCCAAGGATGAGCGAGAAACCAGCTGGAACCACAGAAGTCCAGTGAAATATGGAGTCAGTTTTCTGCATTCAAGAATTATCAAAAAGAATTTTGACTTGGTTATTGGCGGTGAGTTTTTCAATGACGAAGGCTATATAGGTCCGGAAGAAAAAATTGAGGAGACTCGCGCAAAGGATGGCAACACCAAAGGTAAATATGAAATCCGTGGCCGTCTGAATTTCGCCACCCGTTATCGTTTTCAGAAGGTGAAAGGCTTGACAATCAGTGTAAACGGTAATTTTATGTACACTCAAAATGCCCAGTCTTTCTTCTGGAATGACGGTTTTGAAAATAAATACAGATCTTATAAAGGCTCTTTGTCTTATTTCAAGGATTTCACTTTCTATATCGACCCGACTTTGAGATATATTGGTCCCCGTGGCTTTACGCATAGTTTCAAGAACAGAATTATCTTCAGCGATAATGCGGAATTGTCAGGAGCCCAGAGTGCTCGTTCCATGATGGTATATGACGAGTATCAGATGAATAAGAGCATCAAAAAAATCGGAATGAACATTGTGGCAGGCGTGATGAATATGTACACCACCTCGTATGGTGCGGTATTTAACGGCATCAAGGGCTCTGATGTACCGATGAGAGTGAATTCGGACAATATAGCCTTGTATGCGCAAATTGAGGAGAAACTGCTGAAAAACAAGAATCTGACCCTTCAATTTGGCGCACGTTGGGAATTCTACAAATTGTATGGTAAAGATATCAAAAATGAATTTGAACAAAAGCCGGTTTTCCGTGCAGGTATCAATTATCAGTTAAACAAATCAAAGACCTCATTCCGTGCTTCTATTGGCCAGGGGTACCGTTATCCCAGCATCGGCGAGAAGTTCATTGCTATCGCCGTGGGTAAATATGGTTTCTATCCCAATCCCGAACTGAAATCTGAGCACAGCTGGAATGCGGAAATCGGTATCATGCAGCCATTCATGGCAGGTAATTTCCGTGGTATGGTGGATGTTGCGGTTTATAATCAGGAATTCAAGAATTTTATTGAATTCTGTGTGGGACAGTGGGGAACTACTGGCGGTTTGATGGATAAGTTGGGCTTCATGTACCTGAATACCGGTCCCGCACGTATCAGCGGTATCGATATCGCCTTTATGGCTGAAGGAAAAATCGGCAAAAATGTGGCTTACAACTTTTCCCTGAGTTATACCTACAGTAAACCTGTGACCAAGAACAGGGATCATGTGTACTATGTGCATCCTACTACCGGTTTGGAATATACGTTCACGACGACATCGTCTGATACCACACGCAATGTGTTGAAATACCGTATTGAACACATGGCCAAGCTGGATGTGGAGTTCTCTTTCTTCAAGACTTTTGCCATTGGTGTGAGTGCCAACTACTTCAGCGCAATGAAGAATGTGGATAATTTCTTCTTCAATTATGATGCGGCTAATCCTGAGAATTCCGAGGCCAAGAACAAGATGCTCAAGGGTCTTGATCTTCCTTTTTACGGTTTTTATGATTATTATCATAAACATGAAAAAGGCAGTTTTGTCCTGGATGCCCGTATAAGCTTTTTCGTAAAGGATTTCACCTTGTCTTTCATTGTGAAAAATGCATTGAACGAATGTTACTATCTGCGTCCCATGTACATGGAGCCTACCAGAACCTATACGTTCCAGTTGGTGTATGATTTACACTAATATAGTTGACAGTTGATAATTGACAGTTGACAGTTGAAAATTGAAAATCCATAATCCATAATCTCCTAACCCTCCTAACCTTCCTAACCTCCTAACCTTCTCACCTTCTCACCTTCTCACCCTTAACCCCTAAACATTAAACAATTTCCCCGCAAAATCAACAAAAACAATAACAACATGAAAAAAACTTTACTTTCTTTATTGATTGCTGTCGTGATGACAGTAGGTGCTATGGCACAAGAATTTCCTGAAGGCGGTTTCGAAAACTGGACTTACCATAACTCTCAGGGTGGCTATTGGGATTATCAATCTGACATTCTCATGACCCTGAATGGTCTGTACGAGATGAACGGTGTGGAAATGTCCACTTTCCCGACAGCTTTCCGCGAAACACAGAATGTGCATGGTGGCAATTATGCCATTCGTTTGACTTCTGTTTGGTTCGGTACCAACGCCATTTTCGTTCCTGGTGCATTGGCTACATTGAATGAACCCATTGGTAACGACTATGTATCCGACTTCTTGGATTTGGGTGAGATTAATCTGAAAGAGGCTTTCGCTTTCAAACCTTGGAGACTGACTGGCTACTACAGATATGAGCCTGTTGAGGGTGACTCTGCCGCTATCGAGATGAAATTCTATTTGGGTAATGCGGTTCATTCCACCTGCGAAAAATTCCTTATTTATGAGACTCCGGAATGGACAGCTTTTGACATCGCTACCGGTTTGGAGAACTCTTATTTGGATGTGGATATGATGAGTATGGTATTCTCTGCCAGCGCCCATTATAATTTTGCCAATCTGGAGGAATGTGATGGTCAGGCTGGTTCAAGCCTGTATTTGGATGATTTGGCATTCCGCTATGACAATAGCCCACTGGGCTTAGTGGAGCCGCTGATTCCTGTGGTGAAAACTACGGTTTATCCCAATCCCTCTGCCGACATGGTACATTTTGATTTCAACAAAGATGTGAACGCCCGTTTGGTCATCTATAATATCAGCGGTGCCCAGATTTTCGATCAGAATGTGAATGGCAATCGCGCTGAATACAATGCTTCAGCTTTGGCTAACGGTACTTACTTGTATCGTATCATTGAGGGCAACACCATTCTGTCAAGTGGTCGTTTTGCCGTTGCAAAATAAAATATGAAACAACTGACTCATCCTGTTTATGAAATAGCATCCCAAGTGGCGGACGAACTCGGTGTCAGCGCGTATGCGGTGGGCGGAGTGGTTCGTGATTTGGTGCTGGGCAGGAAGTCAAAAGATATAGACATTGTTGTCGTGGGAAGCGGAATCGCCTTTGCCAATGCTGTGGCCAAGGCGATTTCGCCTCATATAGAGGTGAGCGTTTTCAAGAATTTCGGTACCGCCCGTTTCCGTTATGCCGACACGGAAGTGGAGTTTGTGGGTGCCCGGAAGGAGTCGTACCGTGCCAACTCCCGCAAGCCTATTGTGGAGAACGGTACCTTGCAGGATGACCTGAACCGTCGCGATTTCACGGTGAATGCGCTTGCAATCCCGCTCAATGGTCCCCATAAAGGCGAAATCATCGACAGTTTCGGAGGTTTGAAAGACATGGAAGCCAAGCTCATCCGTACACCTTTGGACCCGGATGTGACATTTTCTGATGATCCGTTGCGGATGATGCGCGCTGTGCGTTTTGCCTCCCAGCTGGGTTTTTCCATTGTGCCTGAAATTTTTGAGGCCATCCAGAGGAATGCCGCCCGTCTGGAGATTATCTCCAAAGAGAGAATCATAGACGAGTTCAACAAGATTTTGCTTTCACCGCAGCCTTCACGGGGACTCAATATGCTGAAAGATGCCGGCCTGTTGCAGTATTTCCTGCCCGAATTGCTGAGTTTGCAAGGCGTAGAGGTCATCAATGGCCGTGGTCACAAGGACAATTATCTGCACACGCTGGAGGTGGTGGACAAGATTGCCAGGGTAAGCAATAATCTGTGGCTGATTTGGGCCGCTATGCTGCATGATATCGCCAAACCGGTGACCAAACGCTATGATGAGAAAGTAGGGTGGACCTTCCACTCGCACGAGTTTGTCGGCTCCAAAATGGTGGGCAAAATTTTCAACCGTCTGAAGATGCCTACCAACGAAAAAATGAAATATGTGCAGAAGTTGGTATTGTTGCACTTGCGTCCTATCGCTTTGGTGGAGGATATTATCACTGATTCGGCGGTGCGACGTCTGCTTTTTGACGCGGGTGATGATATTGATGACCTGATGCTTTTGTGCGAGGCGGATGTCACTTCCAAAAATCCCGAAAAGGTGAAGCGATTCATGGCCAATTTTGCCAAGGTACGCAAGAAACTGGAGGATATTGAGGAAAAAGACCGTCTGCGTAACTGGCAACCGCCAGTAGATGGACTGGAGATTATGGAAACCTTTGGCATCGGTCCGTCACGTGAGGTCGGTGTAATCAAAACCGCTATCCGTGAGGCAATTCTGGATGGGGTGATAGGCAATAACCATGAAGAGGCTTACCAGCTGATGCTTACTGAGGCTGCGAAGCTAGGTCTGCAACCCCGGTAAGCTCCTCTTGCCGTTCCTCCAAACGTTGGATGCATTCCTGAATGAAATTTTCCGAAGCATTCTTTTCACCGGTGTGATATTCTATGGAATGGATGAACTGTTCACGGGTGATGTTGTGCTCCGCGAAGAACTTCTGGTATAAGGCTACCGTGGCGGGTTCCAGTTTTCTGCCGTCGGTGATGACGTTGTGGATGGCGCTCTCCATAAACCAAGCGTCCACAATCATGTCTATCGTCTCCTCTCGCGACAGAACATCCGCGGGTAGTTCTTCCTCCTTTTGGTTATTACAGCCACAGACCAATAGCAGGGCTGCGAAAACAAATGACAACAGTTTTTTTTTCATAAATGCAAAGGTACACATGTTATACCAAACTCCGGATATTGTTTTCCGTATCGCCTGGTAAGAGGAAAATGGGAGGAATCTCAATAAGGGTATAAGCTCCGAAACGTGCTTCTTCTTTGAAGCGACAAGCGGCGCGGGCGCAGGCCACCATTATCTGGCCGGTCAAGGCAGGGTTGTTGATGGTCATGTTGAACTCGAAACGCTGGTTGTGGGTGGTGCCGCTGACACCGGAACGGACGAGGTTGACCCCATGGGCCACATTGTTCAGGCTGTCCACCGAAGTCACCTGAATCACGTGGGTCTCATCGTGGGCGAAATAGTCATCCTGAAGAAGATTTTTTTCAACTGTTTTGAAATCAGCGCCTTCCTCCAGTTCCACATAGACCATGCGGCGATGGATTCCTGTGCCGAGCGGGATGGTCATGGAGAGGGCGTTTTTCACACCGGCAATGGCTTTGGCGGCCACGGTATGGCCCATGGAACGGCCAGGGCCGAAATTGGTGTAGGTGACACCTCCCGGCGCTATGGCCTGCAACAGGGTGCGCACCACTGAGTCGGAGCCCGGATCCCAGCCGGCGGCGATAACGCTTACGGCCTTGTTAGCCTGAGCCACCGGGGTCAGCCGTTGCCGCAGATCGTAAATCTGTCCGTGGATGTCAAAAGAATCGACGGTGGAGATGCCCAATTGGAGCATTTTCTCAGCGAATCCGGGCACTTCACGGGTGGGCGTGCACAATAAAGCCACATCGGCTTTGATTTGGCTTAAATCGTCGTTGTGGTGATATATTCCCGTCAACTCCATGTCGGGTGAAACTTTTACGGCTTCTTCAACGGCTTTTCCGATGTTGCCGTATCCTATGATTGCAATCTTTGTCATAATTCTCAGAGGGACTTTTGTTGTTATTTTCTTTGTGTTGCCGCCAATCTTGGTGCAAAGTCCATTAAACACCGAGACCGGAAAAAACGCTGCAAAAATAAAACTTTTTCTATTAACAGAACAAAAAAATCCAATAGATTTCGGTTTGTCGTTAATNNGGGGGGGAACGCATATTTAAGCTTTTTTAAGGTTTGGTTTTTTCAAAAAAAAACATTATTTTTGCGGGGAAATTGAATTCGGTGCAAATGTTGTTAAACAATTCAACAATGAAAAAAATATTATGCCTTTTTGCTGTTGTCATGATTGTGGTCGGCGCAATGGCGCAAAAGGTGACTGTGAATGAGCATTCTTTGACCAACACCCTCAAAGAATTGAACTTGGAATTGGAGACTTTGTGTAGTCAAATTCCTGAGACACAGCAACTTTTCGATAATGATTACGAGCGTCAGCATCAACGGATGATTGATGTTATCACGCAGACGAACAAGCTCTCCATACTGCTCTATTCGCAGGAGCAGAAGAGAACGTTTGACATGGCATACGCCTTGAAGAAAGTGACGACCATTTATAATGATTTCAACGAGGGTATGCGCCCGTATGACCAAATCATCAACGAATTAAACTTCGAGATAGTGCGTTACGCGCGCCTTGTTGAGGCACTTCGCCGTCTTCCTCCGGAAATGGAGAACATTGTCGAGATAGTGCCTGATAGTCTGCTTTGCTACAATGATTCGATAGATACCCAGATGTTGAGCGACGAATCCTCCTTGGAAAGGGAAATTATCCAGGCCGCCATTGAGGAAAATGTGAAAGCGCCATTTGTGCTGGACGAGGCAGGAAAACAATACCGCAGTTCCTGTATTCTTTATGCTTCTGAACTGTTGAAAATGTATGTGGTGAACCATGATGCGGTTGTGGCCGACAGCACACACTACAGAGAGGCTTTTTTACGCACAAAAGAGGCCTACGATTATGCGGAAGCCCAATACACCACGCTGGACAAGTATGTATTTGAACAAGGACAAACGCCCTATTGGGAAATTTTCCCCCACTTCGGATGGTATTGGAAGAAGATGCGGAAAGAGATGCGCAATGAGTACGATTTTGATGTTATGAGTAAGGCGAGTGAGGGGGATGAAAATTTTTTCAACAAGCTGTCAGGACGGGCGGAAAAAGCTTTTTCTGTGATTGCTTGTGTCATCCAATTAGGCGCGCTTTTTGTGGTGTGGATCTTGGTGTTTGGGATCTTATGGTTGATTAAGCGTCACACCAAATCCCAAAAAGTTATCCTAAGTAAGTCACTGCCGCTTTTTTCCGTATTGGTGAGTACTCTTTTGTATTTCCTGCTATTCGGCTATTTTTGGGAAGGAAGCGAGTATGTGCATTACGGTGTGAAAAACATCAATACCTTCCTTTGGCTGCTTGCGGCTATTTCGGGCTCATTGCTGCTTCGAGTCGAAGCCGACCAAATCCGTCACGGCTTCAGTCTATACATTCCCACCATTCTGCTGGCGTTGTTCATTATCATTTGTAGGAACACCTTCATTCCGGATATTCTGCTGAATATTGTGTTCACGCCAGTACTGTTGGTTGCTGTGTTGGGACAGTTGCTCGTGTGTCTGACAAAGCAGGGCAAAGCTACGCGAACAGACTCTGTTCTGGGCTGGATTTCATTGGGAATCTATAGCTTCTCGTTGATCCTTTCATTCTTCGGCTTTATTTTCAATGCATTGGTTTTATTGGTATGGTGGTATTTCATGCTGGTGAGCTTGTCAACCATCTACTGTATCTCGGATTTGATGGAACGCTACAAGGAAAAAAGACTGAACGAGCGTATAGAGGAGATGCGAAAACACAACTCATACGTGTATGGTGAAGACCGTGACATTTTGCTCTTCAGTATCACTTGGTTTCATGACCTTATCAAACAGGTTGTGGTTCCTGTTCTGGTGTTGCTCTCCATACCGTTTTTTATCCGTCTGTCATTGGACATGTTTGACTTCACGGATCTCTTCACTCGGTATTACTATAATCCTTTTTATCAGCTTACGGATGAGGCCACGGGTGTCTCCACGCTGCGAGTGTCCATTGGAAGCATTGTCTATTTGCTGATGTTGCTCTTCATATTCCGTTATCTCAACCGAGCCTTTCATGTTCTATGGCATTATATCCGCTACACGTCATTCATGCGCAAGAACAAACGCACCTATGTGCGCGCCAACGAAATCAACCTGTCCATCGGGAACAGTATCATCAGTGCGGTAGTCTGGATGATATATGTTATCGCCGTGGTGGATGAATTGAAGATACCTACCGGCTCCCTGGCATTGGTCGCCGGTGGTTTGTCTGCCGGTATCGGTATTGCTCTCAAGGATATCATCAACAACTTCATCTATGGTATCCAGCTGATGGGAGGGCGTCTTCGTGTCGGCGACTGGATTGAATGCGAAGGGGCACGGGGAAGGGTAACCGCCATTAATTACCAATGCGTGATGGTGGAGACCATCGAAGGCACCGAAATGTCTTTCCTGAATGCTTCCCTCTTTGGACAGAGTTTCAACAACCTGACCCGGAACAACTCGTATGAGTTGACCAAGATCATAGTCGGTGTGGAATATGGTACCAACGTGGAGAAAGTACGGGAAGTTCTGTTGGAGGCGATGAAGGAAATGGATACCAAAGACCAATACGGACGTCACATCATAGATCCGAAGAGAGGCATTATCATCATTCTGGAAAACATGAGTGACAGTGCCGTGGATATAGCCGTGAAACAGTACGTGCTGGTTCCTGAAAGGATTGCGTTCGTAGAACGTTGCAAGGAAGTCGTCTATAAGGCTCTGAACGATGCGGGTATTACAATCGCTTTCCCGCAGTGCGATATACATATTAAATAATAACATTATGGAAATAAGATTCAAACAAAAAAGTAAAATAATTGATATCTCCATCGTATTGTTTGCTGGCATAGCTTCAGTCAGTATGATGATTTATGCAGTTTTCCATTTTGGGCTGAAGAATTCATGGAATGAATTGGTACTCAATATGTTCTATATTGCATGTCTGACGATGACTGCGATGTATTTCTTCAAGGTGGGTATCACCACAAACCAGTTCAACTACTGGTGCTCCCTGTGTGTGGGTATCACGGTGCTGCTGCGCGACATTCTCTTTCCACCCCCATTGATTAATTACCCTCTGCATTTGGCTTGTATGACACTCTCGGTGATGCTCGTACTCATGCTCATCTTCTTCTATTCGCGCAAGGATTGGATAACGTACTCTAAGCGCAATCTGTGGATGATTTGTATCGTGGATATGGTCCTTGCGACACTTTACAATATAGATATCATTTTGGAACCCACCGACGAGTACACCGCTTTCCTGCTCACGGAAATATGGATTCGCCCCACCATTACCTACGGTTTGGTGGCTTGTTTCGTGAAGG
>LXOW01216034.1_pt2 | contig 14393 bp, 8 predicted proteins | sample 1368591 | NCBI WGS metagenome assembly LXOW01 (sample SAMN04884650, study PRJNA319009) | bovine gut metagenome | isolation source: Cow rumen | host: Bos taurus | place: Italy: Legnaro (PD) | collected 2014-07-09
CCTTCGTTACGTGCTGCATGGCCGCTCTTGCCACGGGCTATGCCGTCGATCACCATCAGTCCCTTCTCGGCAATCGCCGGCTGCATGCCTGTCGGTTCTCCGACAATGGCGACGTCGATATTCGGCAGTTCAGGCAGCGCTAATGAAAAACCGTTGGCACCGCTGACTTCCTCTTCGCACGAGGCGAGATAGACCAAGTTGTACTGCGTGGAGGAACCACGCAGCATGCGGTAGACCATGAGTAGGCTTAGCAGGCCGCCGCCGCAGTCGTTGCTGCCCAACCCATAGAGGCGGTCGCCCTCGATGACGGGTTTGAACGGGTCGCGCGTCCAGGAGGCAACGGGTTTCACGGTGTCGATGTGGGCGTTGAGCAATAGCGTTGGTTTGGCGGGGTCTAACGTCTCTTGTATCAGGATGTTGTTGCCGATGCGTCGGGCAGGCAGTCCCCAGGCTCTTACCTGTTGTTCGAAACAGTCGGCAGCAGCCTTCTCGTCACGGCTTACGGACGGTATGCTGATGAGTTGTTGGAGTAGCGTTATGGCATCGGCAAGGTACTGCATGAAGATGAAAGATGAAAGATGAAAGATGAAAGATGAAAGATGAAAGATGAAAAATGAAAGATGAAAGATGAAAGATGATGAATTGCTATAGGATGAGCTGTTGCAGGTGGTCTGGGGCAAAGAGAGCCTGAGCGACATCCTGTATCTGGGGAGCCGTGATGGCGTCTATCTGGGCGAGGAGCTGACTGATGTGGCGCTCCTTCCCGTTGTGGAGGAAATGTCTGGCGAAGTCGAGGGTGAACTGCTCGTTGTTGTCGCAGGCAATGGCTATCTGTCCCTTCAGCTGGCGCTTGGCAGCCGTCAGCTGGCGGTCGCTCAGGGGGTGCTGCATCACGCGGTCCAGTTCGCGATGTACCAGTCGCAGACAGCGCTTCACATCGTGATGGTCGCAGCCGAAATAAACCGTCCAACAGCCCGTGTCACTATAGGCCACCTGCGAACCCTCAACCGTATAGACCAGTCCGTGACGTTCGCGGAGTGAGAGGTTTAGACGGGTATTCATGCCAGGACCGCCCAACAGATTGTTCAGGAGATAGAGCGGCATGCGGCGCTGGTCGTTCCAGGAAAAAGCCTGGCAACCGAGCATGACGTGGGCCTGATGATGGGGGGAAGAAGTGGGCTGGATGATGGAAGATGGATGCTGGATGATGGGTGGTGGAAGAGGCTGGATGGAAGGGGGAAGATGGAGTCTTCTGTTCCTCTCTTCCAGACTTCTCAGCAAGCGATTGAAATGGATGTCGCCATAGGCGAAGAAAATGGCATTTTCCGGACGGTAGTATCTGGCCGTGAAGCGTTGCGCATCGTGAGAGGTAAACGCCTGTACTTGTTCGCGTGTACCTAATATATTATGTCCTAAGGGGTGACCTTGAAAGAGCAGATTTTCGAACTCGTCATAGATCAGTTCTGCTGGCGAGTCGTTATAACTCTCGATTTCGTCGCAGATAACATCCTTCTCGTGGTCTATTTCGTGTTCTGGATATTTGCTGCAAAACACGATGTCCGCCAGCAGGTTGACAGCGCGGGAGAGGTGCTCTTTCTGGACAGCAGCATAGAACACCGTGTCTTCTTTGTTGGTGAAGGCATTGAGGTCGCCGCCAACACTCTCCAGGCAGTTCAGAATCTGTAAGGCCGAACGGCGCGAGGTCCCCTTGAAAGTGGTATGTTCGCAGAAGTGAGCCAGTCCCTCTTCGCCCTCGGTCTCCTGGCGCGAACCAGCATTGATGCCAATGCCGCAGTAAACGACAGGCGATGCTGCCGGCAAGTGTATGACTCGCAGTCCGTTTGGTAATGTCGCGGTATTGTATTTTGTCATAATCGGCTGCAAAGATAAAAAATAATTATGAATTATGGATTGTGAATTATGATTTATTTCGTATCTTTGCAGTCAAAATACTAAAAGCAATGCGCAAAGTAATAGGAATAGGAGAGACCGTGCTGGACATCATATTCCGTGGTGACCAGCCCATTCATGCCGTGCCAGGCGGCTCGACCTACAATGCCATCATCTCACTGGGGCGTGCAGGGGTACCGACAAGTTTCATCAGCGAGACGGGTAACGACCGCGTGGGGCGTATGATTATCCAGTTCCTGAAAGACAACGGCTGTCAGGCGGACTGTGTGAATGTCTATCCAGACTCCAAGTCACCGCTGTCGCTGGCATTCCTCAATGAGCAGAACGATGCTGACTACATCTTCTATAAGGACCACCCCAACGACCGGCTGGACTTTACCTACCCGGACGTTGAGGCCGACGACATCGTGCTCTTCGGCTCCTATTATGCGCTGAACCCCGTCATCCGTCCCCAGGTGAAGGCATTTCTGGAATATGCCCACGAGCAGGGAGCCATCCTGTATTATGATGTCAACTTCCGTGCTTCACATCAGCACGAGGTGATGCGCCTGACGCCCAACCTGCTGGAGAACTTCGAGTTGGCCGACATCGTACGCGGCTCGGCGGAAGACTTCGAGATACTGTTCAAGAAGAGTGACCCGGAAGTGGTATACCGTTCACAAATCATGTTCTATACCAAGAACTTCATTTGCACGCAAGCAGGCAATCCTATCGAGTTGCGCGCCTACGGCGGTATCAGGAAGCAGTATCCTGTTGAGCAGATTGACACGGTGAGCACAATTGGTGCCGGTGACAATTTCAATGCTGGATTCGTCTATGGCCTCATCAAGTATGGCATTACCCGTGATATGCTTGAAAGAGGACTCACGGAAGCCCAGTGGGACGGACTCATAGGTTGTGGGCAGCAGTTCTCGTTAGAGGTGTGCCGCAGCATCTATAATTACATCTCGCCCGAGTTCGGGAAAAGCCTTTGACGATAAAAAAAACAAGTGGGCTGGTTTCATCGACCAGCCCACTTTATTTAATGACTTACTCAGCCAGCGGGTCGAAGGTGCCGTTGGCACCACCGTTGTTGTAGTCGCCCCAGCCGATGGTCTGAGGCAGACCCTTGTTCTGGTTCTGCACACCACTGGGGAAGCCCAGGAAGTAGTACTGAGGAGCAAAATAGATATAGAGGTCGTTGTGCTGCGAGTCGCGGCCGTCGCCCTTCTTCTCCTTCACCACCAGGTTTTCGCTATACCATGTCCGCAGTGATGCCAGCTGTCCGCTTAAGTCGGCTGTCATCAGGTTGACACCGGCAGGACGAGTCTGGCCTTCCTCTTTCAGCTTGTTGAGCAGAGGGTCACTGTCCCACTGAGTACCACCAACACCGTACTTGTCGGCTATGCGGAACTCCATGTTCTCGCGGCGCTGGCCGTTGAACGGCAAGAAGCCGAGCCATGTACAAGTGTTGCCGCCCCATCCTGTCAGCTGCCAGGAAGAAGGTGCACCATTGATTTGGCTGACGTTAGCACCGCCATCATAGAGCATCCAGCGGCGCATGTCGTCGAAACGCTTGCCCTCGTAGGCGAACTCTATCTGACGCTCGTAGAGAATGGCACTCATGCAGGCAGCCTGGTCGCCAGACAGATTGCTCTGCAGACCGTAGTTGTTGTCGGCAGTATAGCCGGCACGGGCACGAATGCGCTGAAGAAGCTGTACGGCCTCGCCCATTTGACCAGCCATGCAGGCGGCCTCAGCCAGGTTAAGCAGTACTTCGGCATAGCGCAGCTCGATGAGCGGTGCGGCAGAATAGAACGGACCGGCTCCAGACTTCCAGCCAGCAGCGTTGTAGTAGTAGAGCGAGGTGCTGTTACAGTCGAGGTCGTCGCTCTTCTTGCGGACATAAATGCCCTGCTTACTGCCAAGGAGGTTGTCAGCACCGTAGGAGTTGCCGCTTTCGGGATTACCCTGGTCATTCACATCGGTGTACCATACATAGTTCCACAATGTATAGTTGGCACCGTCTGACGGGTTGTGGGCATCATGGACACTGGCATCACCGTCGTAAGCCCAGCGGAAGCCGGGGAAGGCAAATGTGCGGTAGAAGCGCGGATCGCGGTTCATGAAGGGATAGTCCTTCTCATAGGCAATAGTGGAAGCCTCCAACTTGGAGTAGGTGCCAGCACCGGCAGGAATCTTACCGTCAGCCATAGGGAAGAGGTCAACAATCATGCGGCTGGCATTCAGTCCGTTGCCACCAGTATTGTCAGGGCGGATATAGCGCTCCCAAGTGTTGTTCTTGGCAGCATCGTCAATACCCGTCAGGATGGCTGCGGTGTTGAAGAGTGTGAAGAAGATAGCCTCGCGGTTGTTTGTCCTGCCAATCTGCGTGAAGATGTTGGCAAAATCCGAACCATTGACGTTGCTGCTGCTCTGGTAAAGACCATAGCCGCAGGCATCGATGGTGCTCAGGTCGTTCTTCATCTCAGAATAGGCCGTCTGCCAGCGCGACTCGTTGTTGGCGCGGTTGAAGATAGGGCTTGCCCACCACAGCAGCACGCGACCCTTGAGAGCCAAGGCAGTACCGGAAGTCACGCGGCCGTAGTCTTCAGCACTTTTCCAGCCGCCGCTGGTCGTTTCAGAAGCCAGCATTTCTGCTGAGTTCTTTAGGTCTTCCAAAATGAACTCTACTGTAGCTTTAGTAGTGGAACGAGGAATAAAGGCATCCTCAGTGGGGTCGAGTACCTCGGTCACCAAGGGCACACCGCCGTACCATTTCACCAAGTTATAGTAACACCAGGCACGGAAGAAGTAAGCCTGTCCGAGCATGATGTTCTTCTGGCTTTCGCCCAGCGTACTTTCTGAGACGCCACGAATGAAGTCGTTGATGTTACGGATGCGGCCATAGACAGCTTCCTGAATGTTGTTGGCCTGACCCATGAAATAGTCGGGAACGGATACGGAGGTAGAGCCGTCGGACGACATGATGTTCTCGGGGTCTACGAACACGCTGAAACCGGCATATTCCTCGGTAGACTTGCCTGCTGCATCATTCAGTCCCACTGAAGGATATTTCCAGGACATATTGCTGACATTGGGCAGACACCAGCCATAGAGGTCGTTGAGTCGGCCGTTGGCACCGTCGTAGTCGTTGTATACCTCAGCACCAACCTGGTCGTAGTTCTTCTTGTCCTGCAGGAACTCGTCGGAGCAAGAAGTTAGCGCTACACTAAATAATAATGAATAAATAATAATGAACAAACCTATCGGCTGTCTTCTATATATCTTACTCATATTTTTCGTTTTTATTTATTATTTATAATTTATGATTTAAGCCGTAGGCCGCATTAGAACGACAAGTTCACGCCTACCGTCCACTTGCGCAGGTTAGGATATTTGCCGTATGAACCAGCCATCGGATTCATAAACTTGTCGGGGTAGGGGTTGTAGAAATTGATGAGATTCTGACCTGTCACATTGACACGGACATTCTTGATGCCAGCAGCCTTGAACCACTTGTTGGGGAAGGTGTAGGCCAGAGTCAGACGGCTCAGACGCACGCTGGCATCGCTGATGCGCCAGAAGCTGGAGGCGTTGGCGTTGATGCTGTAGGCGAGGTTAGGATACTCGGCTTCGAGATTCTGCTTCACGACAAGATTTCCGCTGCCGTCATAGACATCCTGATAGGAATACATGTTGTCAGGATTCCAGAACGACGGCATGTTGTAGAACTCAAGATTAGAACCAGAGGCTACGCCACGGGCCTCAGCAGGAATGAGCGTATAGCCGCCCCACGATGCACCAAACTGTGCGGTGAGCGAAATGCCCTTCCAGTCAGCACCGGCATTGATGGTAAAGCCGTAGGGGTTAGAACGGTTGGAGAGGCAGACCTGGTCGTTGTTGGCATCCACCACGCCGTCAGGACCGGCATAGGTTCCTGTCTCTGCATTATAGGCACCGCGTACATCTTTATAAATCAGCATACCTGGACGAACCTTGTCCTTGGTCATGCCCATATAGGAAGTAATGCCGTACTTGGCAAAGTATTCCTCGATGTCCTGGAAGGAGCGGAACATGCCGATGCACTGCATACCCCAGGTGCCGATGTCCGTACGGCCGCCTGCAACAATCTGACGATAGATGTAGTCATCCTCGAAGTCCATGATGAGCACCTCGTTGTCGCGGTAGCCCGTGTTCAGGCCAATGCGGTACTTGAAGTCCTTGCCAATCTTGTCGCGCCAAGTGATGCCGACTTCCCAACCCCAGTTGTTCATCTCACCAGCGTTGGTGGATGCTGACTGCGTGCCTACGGGCGAGGCTACGTTCTGAGCCAGGTTGATGAGCATCTCGCGGTTCTTCTCGTAATAATACTCAAGGTTAACAGCCAGTCGCTTATTGAGCACCTGGAAGTCGAGACCGATGTTGGTTTTGTAGGACTTGTCCCAATGGACGTCGCGGTTGACGGCAGAGGTGTTCTTGTTGATAGAGATACGGGTATTCTGGCTGGGGTCGAGGTTTGTGCTCTCGCCAAAAATAATGCTCTTGTTCTTGTCCAGCGTGTAAATCTGAAGCCACTGCCAAGGTGTGAGGTTGTCACGACCGGTGAGACCCCAGCTGGCGCGGAGTTTCAGGAAGTCAACCCACTGGAGGGCCTTGATGTTCTGGAACCACGGTTCCTCGCTGACTACCCAACCAGCGGAGATGGCGGGGAAGGTGCCCCAATAGTTCTCGGGGGCAAACTTGGTAGAGGCATCCGAACGAACCAGTACTTCCAACAGGTAGCGGTCGCTGTAGGCATAGTTGACACGTCCGATGTAAGACAGCGTTCCGCTCTCAGCGCGGTTGAATGTTGTGCTCTGTGCACCCTTCGTCGAGTTAGACTGGTAGGTAGAGAAGCTGAACGGCTCGTTGGCCTGACCGATGTTGAACTCACTCTCCGTTTCTGACTTCTCGATGGAGAACAGGGCACCGACATGGTGCTTGCCGAAGTCGCGGGCATAGTTGACGGTGAAGTTCATCTGGTAGTTATCCGTGCGTACCATCTGACGGCTGGAGTAGTTACCATTGGAATATGAAATACCGTTGAAGTTGGTGTAGTTCAGATAATCGAAGGTGGGATCGTCACCACTTGTTGGAGTGTACATGTGTTCACCACTGCCATAGCGCTTCTGCATGGTGTAGAGCGTGTAGGCAGTACCAAACTCATTGGTCTTGTCGGTAGTAATACTCTTTGAATAAGAGAAGCTGACCTTCAGGCCCTGCAACTGCTTGATCCAGCCAAAGTCGTACGTTACACCCGTTGCAATGTTGAGATTTGACGACATGGACTTGCTGAAGTCGCCATGATCCTGCAAGAGGGCATAGTGGTAGCGCTGGTTCTGGCCACGCTCGCCACCAGAGAGGCCAAAGCTTGGGATGGCATAATCGNNGATGGCATAATCGTCTACGTATTCCGGTATGTAGCGAGGACGAGTCAGCATGAGGTTGTAGTCCTTCTCGGCATTTGTACCACCAACCTTCAAGAGAGGCTTGTTCTTCTTGCCGTAGTCACCGCTTACAGTCAGGTTAGCAGAGAACCACTTGCTCAGTTTGACGTCAACGCCGGCACGGTAGTTCCAGCGGTTGTAGTCCAGCTTGCCTAAGTTACCATCCTGGTCGAAGTAGGAAATGCCGGCGAAGTAGTTGACTTTCTCTGTGGCACCGCTGACGTTGACGGCATGACGCATGGTCGTTCCTGTTTCCCAATACTTGTCAAGCAGGTCGTAGTTCAGACCCTTCATGGCCTCCAGTTCATCGGCCTGGAAGAGCGCCGTGGTGTGGTTGAGACTGGTGTTTGTGGGGTCGGCAGCAGTTACGGCATTGTAAAGGCGTCCGTAGTCGTAGGCACTCAGCATCTGGGCACGTGACACCTGGTTGGTGAAACCGAAAGTACCACTATAGCTGATACTGGGGGCACCAATCTTACCTTTCTTTGTGGTGACGAGGATGACACCGTTAGCAGCACGTGAACCATAGACGGCTGCCGAGGCATCCTTCAGCACGGAAATGCTCTCCACCTCTGAGGCATCGAGATTGTTGAAGGCTTCCTCACCAAGGTTATGATAGGTGCTTCCAACCTTCACGTCATTAGGATAGATATAGCCGTCGATGACGTACAGGGGAGACTGGGCATTGGTACCCACCTCACCGAGGGAGTTGACGTCACGGATGCGCATGGTGGCATTTTCGCCGGGACGGGCATCACCGCCACTTACGGACAGACCGTTGACCAGACCACTCAGTGAACTGGCCAGACCACCGTTAGCAAGGTCTTGAACGTCATTCATGTCGACGGTTGCTACCGAACCTGTTAGGTGAGCTTTCTTCTGAGCACCGTAACCTACGACGACAACTTCGTCAAGGCTCTGACGGTCTTCCTGAAGTTTTACCGTGCCACCAGGCTTGACAGTCTGAGGCAGATAACCAATATAGCTGATGGTAATCTTTGCACCAGCAGGAGCAGAAATCTTATAGTTACCATCCATGTCGGTAATGGTGGCAGTCTTTGTACCTGCCACGGTTACCGTTGCACCAATGACGGGCTCACCCAGTTCGTCGAGCACCTGACCCGTCACGGTCTGGTTCTGTGCCAAAGCCGATGCCGAAAACGTCAGCATGACTCCGAGGCATAAGGTTTTGATATATTTTTTCATAGAAATCTTAATTCTTAATTGTCAATTGCAAAGCAACAACTCTTAATTCTTAACTCTTTACTCTTAATTCCTTTTACGGCAGCCAACGGGGGTCGCCAGTCTTGCGAGCTACCTGCGTAGCACCGCTGATGTGGAAGTCGCCAGCAGCAGGATTAGCAAACAGCGGGTCTTCTTCGATGGTGGTTCCAGATAGGTCGTAGTCGTGTGAACCATCGTCTGTGATATCTTGGAACGTACCGTCGTTCTTCATATAGGTATTGTTCAGGAAAGTTACATACTTCTGGTTCTTCTTACCATTCAGGAAGCGACGGGGCACGCCCGAGGGTGAGCAGTCGTAGAAGATGCAGTTGGTCATGATCCAGCGCGAATACTCACGACCTGCCATACCATTGTAGTTACCCCACTGGCCACCGTTCCAAGTGACATGGTAGAAAGTGGAATTGGTGTAACTAACGGTATTGGTGGCAATGGCTTTGTCGGCATAGATGTCTTCACCGCGCTTCATTCCAGCCTGATAGAAATATTTGTAGTCACCGACACAGTCGTCAAGTTCGTAGAAGGTAGAGTTGGTAATATAGAGCTCATTGACCTGTCCGCCTTTGTTGGTCCAGAAGACACCGCCTGCAAAAGCCTTTTCGGGAGCGAGGTGAACCAAGCAATTGTCGATGAGCATGGTCATAGCGCATACTGTCTGTTGGTTGTCCCAGAAGAAATAGCTCTTGACACTCTTGAAGTTACAGTTGACAAAGGTCACAGGCTTCTCAATAAGAGGATCGGCCCATTTGTATTTGGCATCTATCTCTGTGCCTTTAGGTGCAGCCGATGGGTCTTTGCTGAAAGCGAAGATACCATGATTGGTGCTTCCAATCTCCTGTGCCGAACAATCTACGTTGACATACTTCAGGTTGAAAGGAGCAGCAAAAGTAATGCATGACTCACCACTGAAGTTAATGGTGGCGGGATTGGACTTATTGTTGCTTCGAAGTGTAACCCAGTTGACATTGAAGTCAAGGTCACTATTTAGGGTATACGTAGCACCACCCTCCAAGTCGAAGTTCAGGTTTTCGCCAATTTTATCCTCAGGGATGGGGTTGTTGGTAAACCATTCGCTTAGGTCTGATCCAGCAGGAATCGTGGCAAAGGTAGGTGTAAAGCTGGAGAACAACTTCTCTGTGGTCTCACTGGCATCCGAGTTGTTCTTCTTGGCATTGCCCAGGGGCAGGATGGTCAGTTTGTAGTTGACATCCTCCTCACGTTTGCCAGTCACTGAACAACCGTCGACGATGCTGTCGTTGATAACAGGCTTGTCGATGTTGCCGAGGTCTAACAAGGTGACACGATAGCCACCGGCTCCCATCACCACAGGCCATGTGATGGTTTGCGTCTTACCGTCGGCACTTGGTGTGATGGTGATGTCTTCAGCAGAGATAGTCTGCACTTGGATACCATTTACACCACTGTCGAACGATTCGTCGTCAAAACCATCCTCGGCGCACGAAGCAAGAAAGAGTGCACCAGCACCAGCAAGTGCCAGCGTGCACATCTTACTGTACGTAAAGAATTGATTCTTCTTCATAAAATCCTTCATTTAGTTATACTTATTTGATTTGTTTTTGAAATATCTCTTTCAGGTAGGCGACGTTCGTGCCGAAGTTGCCGCGGACATTACGCACGTCCTGGGCATTGCGGGAGCGTTCTACCACAAGCCACCCCTTCCAGTGCATCTTGTCAAGGGTCTGCTTGACGCGGTGCAAATCGATGCGAGGGTCTTGGTCTAACGTCACGCTGTCGGTCAGCGTGGCATGTATCTGCGCAATATTCTTGGAGCCGAGGTGTTGTAACTCTTTGTAGGGGTCTAGATGCTGGTCGACGGCATCCTGCAGGTTGTAATAGACCTTAATGCCCTTGCTCTTGACTGCTTTTAGCAGACAGAGCGTCTCCTGAGCATTGAGTCCGGTACGGATGGCTACTACCTTGCCGACTTTCTTGGCACGCTTGCCAATCTGATGCAGGCGATGCACCATCTCGCGGCGGTCGTCGGTACCAGCTTGTTGCCACTCCTTGCCACTGCCGCCTAAAGGCAGGAAAGCCACCTTCGCGCCCATCACATCCATAGAATGCAGACAGTCGTCAATCAGGTCGAGGTAGTTGTCGCGCTTCAGCAGGCTTTGGGCAAAGAAGCCCGACATCGCCATAGAGGGCACCTTGATGCCTAACGAATCGGCTGTTCGGCTGAAAAGCTGCTGGAAATGTGGTTCACGTAGTTTGTTTTCGAACATCACACGCTGTCCCAGCGGTCCCATGTCCATCTCGATGCCGTCGGCCTGGATGTCCTTGGCCAGCTGAAACTCCCCTAATTTCTGGCGTTTCAGCATCATCCAATCACAAGCAGCCACATGGTATTGTTGTTGTGCAAGCACATCAATAGATGGTGCTGTCAACAGCCAGAAGCTTACAGCCAATAGGCATCGTTTTAACCTTAGATGACTCATTAAGTAGTTGTAGACTATATAGTTTTACGTTCATTAAGACGTTTTAGCAACTATTGTGTCATCATTTTATGGAAAAAAGGTTTGACTATATCAGCCAAACCTTTATAAATTAAGGGGAAACCAGTTCAGAACGATTAATGGCGCTGCCGGCGAACGCTCATGCGAGCTGTGCCTGACGAGGAACTACTACTGCTCTTGGTCTTCGTCTTGCTGGCTTTGACGGTAGCCGAGCGCTCTTGGCGGGCGTTCTTTTGCTTTTTGGCAGCCTTGACGGCCTTCGGGTCAACTTTGATTTTGGCCACAGAGTCGAGCGAGTCTTTCTTGTGCTGGTCGCCGAAAATGTTCTTCTCAAAGGCCTTCAGTTCAGCTTCTATCCTCGCCTGTTCCTTGGCCAGTGCCGAGTCGTTGGGACAGTATTGTGCCAGCGTCTTGCCGAGCATGTTGTTGGTCTTGTAGATTTTACCCTCGTAACGGTTCAAGGTGAAATAGTCCTCCATCGACATGACGGCGGCGTTGTTCAGATTGCTCGTCATGACGGTCTGACGACTGAGGAACGGCTCCACGTCAGAGAAGCGCACCCAGAATAGCGGATATTTCGAGGCCTCGCCGCCGAAGTCATCCTCACGGAGCATGACGGGACAGAAAGCCTGCACCTTGCGGTGGAAGCTGGAGTTGGCATCGTCGAAGTAGGCACTCTCCTTCAGGTAGTACATCTTCACCTCGGCAGAAGGGATGTCGCTGTTGTCCACACGCAGCTTGCCATCCTTCTCCTCGTAGAAGATGTGATAGTTGTCGAGCACGGTCTTCATCTGCACCTTTGCCGAGTCTGTAAACAGCTCGTTGCCGTCCAGACGGTATTCGTAGACGGGGATGTAGCCATTCAGAGCCAGTTTGAAGACGTATGTAAACAGGTTCAGCTGCTTGTCGATGGGTTCCACGGGATAGTAGAGGCCAGCATTGGCATCCTTGTTGAGGTCCAGCTCGCGGTAGATGTCGCGGCGCCAAACCACGTTCTCGGGCATCTCTACTGCCGTGGGGAACGACAGCCGCGCACGCATTGACATTCCTTGGTTCTGCGTCTGCTGACCTCTTTGCTGTTGCACCTGTTGTCTGCGCTGCTTAGGCTGTGCACTTACAATCCCAGCCACCAGCGTTATCATCATTAAGAACAATACTCTTTTCATATATCTTAACTTCTTTATCTTCTTCTAATTCTAACTACTTTACAATGACTTCCATCGAGGCATTAAGCTTACGAGGTATACCGTCAGGTCCGATGGCATTGACGTGTGAGATGTAGAAACGCTTGTTGCGCTGCAGCTTGCGGAAGGTATCCTTCTGACGGGCCGAGAAGCTGGCACCTTCGCTGACCATCGGTACGGCGTTACCCATGTTGTCGAAGAAGACGGTCTCAAAACTCTGCACCTTGAAGGCGATGTCGAGGATGCCGTCGTCAATAGCAGCACCGATGCCGTCGGCCACCATGAGTTGTTGTTTCGACAGACCACCGCCTTTATAGCGAATGGGACTGCCACTCTCGTCTTTCATGGCGATATACGGTGTCGGATCGGGCAGGCGGCGCACACGGAACGTGAACTGTCCCATCTGCTGGGCGCGACCTGTATTGGTCGAGGTCACGGTGATAGTGACGTTTTGGCCTACTGCCGTTGGACGGGCGATGTATTTGCCGGGGCCGACGGGCTGTAGCGTGCCGCCACTCATCGTAGCCTGTACCTTGTTCAGGGGGACACCTGGCACAGAGACACTCAGCGGGTTGTTATAGCCGGCATAAAGCACGTTCATCAAGTCGGCAGAAACCGTTGCCGAGGGGTCAACGACGGTATATTTCTGTTCGAAGTCGCGCTTGATGAGCTCACCGTTACCGTTCATCATCTGGATATATCCCGTCAACGTGAAGTCGCCGGTACGTCCGGTCACCGTCTCGTAGATGCCACCTGGCAGGTTAACCTCATGACCACCGATGAATATCTGTGGTACCTGTGTCGTGTCGATAGCTGCCATCACAATGTGTGCTGAGAATTTATCGCCACGAACGATGGTCTGCGAGTTAGGAATGACAAAAGCATTGAGGGCGTTGACACGAATATCCTTCACGTCGATGTTCGACACCAGCGTATGTAACACCTCACCTTCGGCATAGCGCACATCGCTCTGCAATTTCGAGAGCAGCGTGACGGCAGCTGCGGCAGGCATCGACTCAAACATGTATTCCTGCCAGTTCTTACCCATAGTCATGGCATCCTTGGGGATGTCAGTAGTGAGGTTCGAGGCTATCATCTTCTTCTGATGGTCGTCCGTCACCATCTTTACCATCTGTTCGCGATAGGCATTAATCGCCTTGTAGAGTTCTGCTCCACGACCTCGGCTCGGAGACAGCATCACCTGGTTGGCAGCCTCTAAGTCTTCCTTGTTACGAATGTTGTGCGGATCACCGTCCTTGCCGTCGGCCTCCTGAACGATGGCCAGCTTTAATTCGCCAGCAAGGTTGAACAGTGAGTCGCTCATCTGTTTGACCATCTGTGACTTGTCGAACCACTGCTTCACCTTCGCCGGGTTCTTCTTCATCTGCTCAGAGAAGTCATCATATAGTGCCTGGTTCTCCCGCGCAGCATTCTGCGTGGTGCGGTTCAGACTTTCCTCCACAATGGAGAAGCCGTTAAGCACCTCGGTAGAGACGTTCAACGCCAGCATAGCCATCAGTACGACGTACATCAGGTTAATCATTTTCTGGCGCGGGGAGACCGGTCTTTTCTTGATTGCCATTCTGCCTTGTTTCTTTTTTCGTAATAACGTTATAACGAACTAAATATTAGCTCTCACTTGCATGGCTTCTATCATGCGGGCATAGATTTTATTCAATTCCTGAATCTGCTCAGCCATGTGGCGCGTCTGGTCGTTAATCTCGTCGATAGTAGATATCTGTGATGAAGCACTCTTCAGTTGCATCTCGTAGACGCGGCTGATGCCTGTCAGCGTACGGTTCAGGTTCTCCATTTCCTCCGAGTCACGTGTCAGGCGCTTGCTCTGTTCGGAAACTTGAGCCAACATTTCCGTCAGACGGTTCAGCTCGTCAATATAGTTAGAGGTGGCTTCCTTCAGTTCCTCGCCCATAGGTGCAGGCTCTGCTGCGGTGGCAACTGCACCGCCACCAGCAACGCCGCCGCCAATGACGCCACCGCCACCAATGATACCGCTACCGCCAATAATGCCGTCGCCAGTTCCGTGGTCGAAGGTTTCCCCGTTGACGACAACGCCTGAATCTCCAGAGCCACCGCCACCATTGATGACGATAGTA
>LXOW01263869.1_pt1 | contig 14387 bp, 11 predicted proteins | sample 1368591 | NCBI WGS metagenome assembly LXOW01 (sample SAMN04884650, study PRJNA319009) | bovine gut metagenome | isolation source: Cow rumen | host: Bos taurus | place: Italy: Legnaro (PD) | collected 2014-07-09
CATCATCGACATGGGCTGCTTCGACCGCATCGAGACCAACGGCGGTGCCTTTGAGCAGGTGAACCTCATGTATGGAGAGAACCCCAACAAGGCCGTCCGCGCTTGGACCAAGACCTTCAACAAAGCCGGCATCCAGACCCACATGCTGGAGCGCGCCCTCAACGGACTGCGTATGTATGGCGTACCGAAAGATGTACGTCGACTGATGCCGAAGGTGAAGAAAGCGCAGGGTGTCGACATCATGCGCTCGTTCTGCGGACTGAACGACCCGCGCAACCTGGAGCTCTCCATCCGCTATGCCAAAGAGGCCGGCATGATATCGCAGGCCGCCCTCAGCATCACCCACTCGCCCGTCCACACCGTGGAGTACTACCTCAAACTGGTGGACAAGCTGGTGGAATACGGTGCCGACGAAATCTGCCTGAAAGACATGGCCGGCGTGGGCCGTCCCGCCACACTGGGCAAGCTGGTGTATGAAATCAAGAAGAAATACCCGCACATCGCTGTGCAGTATCACGGTCACACCGGTCCCGGACTCTCTATGGCTTCGACGCTGGAGGTGGCCAAGGCTGGCGCTGACGTCATCGACTGCGCCATGGAGCCGCTGTCGTGGGGCATGGTGCACCCCGATGTCATCTCGGTGCAGGCCATGCTCAAAGACGCCGGTTTCAAGGTAAAAGACATTAACATGAAAGCCTATATGGAGACCCGCCGACTGACGCAGTCGTTCATGGACGACTTTCTGGGCCTCTACATCAACCCCAAGAACAAAATCAGCACCTCTATGCTGGTTGGCTGCGGCCTGCCGGGCGGCATGATGGGCTCCATGATGTCCGACCTCAAAGGCATGCACAACGCCATCAACATGGCGTTGAAGAAGAACGGCAAACCCGAGGTGAGCTTCGACGAACTCACCATCCAGCTCTTCCAAGAGGTGGAATATATCTGGCCCAAGCTGGGCTATCCGCCACTGGTGACCCCCTTCAGCCAATACACCAAAAACATCGCCTTGATGAACATCATGGCCATGGCCAACAACCAGCCGCGTTTCTCCAACATCGACAAGGACAGCTGGAGCATGATTTTGGGCAAAGCCGGCCGTCTGCCCGGAAAGCTCGACGATGAAATTGTGGCGTTGGCCAAAAAGCACGGCTACGAATTCTTCGACGGCAACCCGCAGGATGCCTATCCCGATGCGCTGCCGCAGTACATCGAGGAGATGAAGCAGAACGGCTGGGAGCGTGGCGAAGACGACGAAGAGCTCTTCGAACTGGCCATGCACGACCGTCAGTACCGCGACTACAAGTCGGGCATTGCCAAAGAGCGCTTCAACAAAGAGGTGGAGCAGTTGCGTGCCGCCGCTGGCGCACCGGCACCTGCACCGGCGCCTGCCGCACCCAAAGAAGAGGGGAAAGGCGAGCTGACCCTGAACTATATCAGCAGCAAGCACCCCGACGCAATGCCTATCGTGGCTGCCGCCACCGGTCAGCTGCTGTGGCAGATCGACTTCAACGACCGCTCCACGCCGCCGGTGCCGGGTCGCACCTACAAGCAGGGTGACACCTTCTGCATCATCCAAGCCCCCTACGCCCTGATGCCCGTCGAGATGGAACAGGCCGGAACGCTCATCGACACCTGTGTACAGCCTGTCTCTTATACACATCTGACGCTGCCGACGAGCGNNGAACAGGCCGGAACGCTCATCGACACCTGTGTACAGCAGGGTCAGATGGTACGCAAAGGCGACATCCTGGGATGGATGAAATAGCATCCCATTTGGTCAAAATGAAAATAATATGTAATTTTGCCGATTATTTAAGACGATAAACACTTCAAATTATGGAAGGTATTAGCATTTTTGCGCTGGTTATCGGAGCCATATTCGTCAACAATGTGGTGCTGGCGCAGTTCCTGGGCATCTGCCCGTTCTTGGGTGTTTCCAAAGACGTGAAAAGCTCGGTAGGTATGGGCGGCGCAGTGCTGTTCGTCATGCTGCTGGCCACGCTGGTCACCTACCTGATTATGCAGTATGTGCTCGAACCGCTCCATCTGCAATACCTGCAAACCATTGCCTATATCCTCGTCATCGCTGCACTGGTGCAGATGGTTGAGATTGTGCTCAAGAAGATGGCTCCCGCCCTCTATCAGGCGCTGGGCGTCTTCCTGCCCCTTATCACCACCAACTGCGCGGTGTTGGGTGTCGCCATTCTCGTGGTGCAAAAGAATATGAACCTGCTGCAGAGCGTGGTCTACGCCACCTCTATTGCTGTGGGCTTCACGCTGGCACTGGTCATCTTCGCCGGCATCCGCGAACAAATGGAGCTGACAGGTGTGCCCAAAGGTATGAAAGGCACCCCTATCGCCCTCGTCACCGCCGGTATTTTGGCCATGGCTTTTATGGGTTTCAATGGATTAGTACCCCTTCCGTAAGACCTGAAACGGGCATTTGTTAAATTTTAACACATTTTTATCTAACTGAAAATCAGTAGGAATTCTGGCTTTTTAAGAAATTTTGATATTTTTTTAACAGCCACTAATGAAAATGTTTGTACCTTTGCACCGTTTTTGTTAAAGACAACAATTTAAACCACTTAAATTTTTTACACAATGAAGAAAGTTCTTTTTCTGTTAGCAGTTGCCGGCATGTTCTCGTTTGCCGCTTGCAAGAACAACACTGAGGCTCCCGTTGAGGAACCCGTCGTTGAAGAGGCTGTTGAAACTCCCGCCGAGGAGATGACTGACAGCACCGCCGTTGAGGCTCCCGTTGAGGAGGCTGCTCAGGAAGTTGTTGCTGAATAAGCTAACATCAACCGAAAAAAAAAGGACCGCTCGATGAGCGGTCTTTTTTTTTATCTATTTATTCAGCTACTAATTTCTGTAGCCAATAACGTGGCGGACCTCGTCGATGGTGCGGCGGNNGCTCCTTGCCGCGATCCATGATGCGACGCAGCGCCTCCTCGTCGGCACTCAACTCGGCGATGCGCTGGCGGAACGGTTCGGTGAAAGCGACCATATCCTCTGCCAGCTGTTTCTTCATATCACCATAGCGTATCTGGCAGCTGTTGTAGAGCTCCTCGAAGTGGCGCACCGTCTCGTCAGTCGAAACCACGCGCATCAGCGTGAAGAGGTTGTCGATCTCCACCGGCTTGGGCTGATTGGGTTCGGTGGGACCGCTGTCGGTCTTGGCTTTCATAATCTTTTTGCGGATAACCGACGGCTCGTCGTTGAGGAAGATGGCATTGCCTTCGCCCTCTGACTTGCCCATCTTGCCGCTGCCGTTGAGACCGGGTATCTTGACCAGCTCGTGTCCATAGTTGAAAGCCTGCGGCAGCGGGAACACCTCGGACTGGTACATGCTGTTGAAACGCTGTGCGAAGGTGCGCGTCATCTCCAGGTGCTGCTCCTGGTCTTTGCCCACCGGCACACGCGTGGCCTTGTGGATGAGGATGTCGGCAGCCATCAGCGTGGGATAGGTCAGCAGACCGGCGTTGACATTGTTGGGCTGCTGCCGCACCTTGTCCTTGAACGAAGTGACACGTTCCAACTCGCCCAGGTAGGCGTTCATATTCAGGAACAGGTAAAGCTCGATGGTCTCGGGAAGGTCGCTCTGCAGATAGATGGTCGACTTTTCGGGATCGAGACCCGCGGCGAGATATTGTACCAGAATCTGGCGCGCATTGCTGTAGAGGTCGCCAGGTGTGGGATGGGTGGTCAACGAATGGTAGTCGGCGACAAAGAAGTAGCAGTCGTGCTCGTCCTGCATTTTGACAAAATTGCGCAAAGCGCCAAAATAGTTGCCCAGATGCAAATTACCTGTGGGACGGATACCGCTGCAAACAATCTCTCGTTTCATTATTTGATGAGTGAATAGTGATTAATGAATAGTGAACTGACAAATGGACAACCCAACATTGAAAGAGTTACAGGTCGGGGAGTGCGGGGGAAGTGAGGTAGACAAATGAATAATTTAGGGTTGCGTGTGCAAAGTTACAAAAAAAAAGTATCTTTGCAGATTAAAACCTTCAATCCTATGTCGGATCGCTATTGCATCATAATGGCCGGTGGTGTTGGCAGTCGTTTCTGGCCGCTGAGTAAAAACAACTGTCCCAAGCAGTTTCTCGATGTGCTGGGCACTGGCAAAAGTTTCATCCGCAGCACTTTTGAGCGATTCCTGCCGCTGGTGCCGGCCGAGCACTTCGTGGTGGTCACCAACGCCGCCTACAAAGAGCTGGTATTACAGCACCTGCCCAAACTGAATCCCGACCAGGTGTTGTGCGAGCCCATGCGCCGCAACACCGCGCCCTGCATTGCTTACGCCACTCACCACATACGGGCACACTGCCAACAAGCCAGCATCGTGGTGACGCCCGCCGATCATCTGGTGACCAACGAGCGGGAGTTCCAACGCATCATCGGCATGGGCATGGATTTCGTGGAACAGCCCGAACACGACAACGCACTGCTCACCATCTCTATCCGTCCTTCGCGACCCGAGACCGGCTACGGCTACATACAGGTGGCCGCCGACAAGCTGGCCCACCACACCGACGGTGTCGTCGAGATGGAAGGCTTCAAGGAAAAACCCGACCTGGCCACGGCACAGCAGTTTTTGGCAGCGGGCAACTATTTCTGGAACTCCGGCATCTTCATCTGGTCGATGAACGGCATCCAGCAGGCCTTCCGGCGCTACCTGCCCGACATGGAACAGTTGTTCGAACAGGGGACGGCGCAGTTCGGCACCGCAGAAGAGCAAGCATTCATCAACGGCATGTTCGCCCAATGTGAGAATATCTCCATCGACTATGGTATCATGGAACGCTCGGACTGCCGCTACACCATCCCCGCCGACTTCGGCTGGAGCGATATCGGCACCTGGGGTTCACTCTACGTACATGCACGCCACGACGCCGACGGCAATGCCGTGGGCGGCAAGGCGCTCTTGGTGGACACCCACAACACCGTCGTCAACATCGAGCTGGGCACCGAGGCCATCGTACAGGGACTGGACAACTGCCTGGTGGCCTACCGCGACCACTCGCTGCTGGTGTGCCGTCTGTCCGACGAGCAAGAAATCAAACACTGGGTAGAAAAAATTGGGAATTCGTAATTACGGAATAACGTTATCACGAAATAACGATAAAACAAATCAATCAATATAAAACAAATCATCATGAGTCAAATTATTGGAATGAGAGGCCGTCAGATCCTCGATTCACGTGGCAACCCCACCGTGGAAGTTGAAGTTTTTACCGAACAGGGCGCTATGGGACGTGCCGCCGTACCCTCCGGTGCATCGACAGGTGTACACGAGGCATGTGAGCTACGTGACGGCGACAAATCGCAATACATGGGCAAAGGCGTCAGCCAAGCTGTCAATAATGTCAACAACGTTCTCAACGAAGAGCTGCGCGGCATGTATGTCTCCGAGCAGCGCTCCATCGACCAGAAGATGATTGAGCTCGACGGCACCGACAACAAGTCGCGCCTCGGCGCCAACGCCATCCTCGGCGTGTCGCTAGCCTGTGCCAAGGCAGCAGCCATGGAGAACAACCAAGAGCTGTTCCGCTATTTCGGCGGCGTGGGCGCCTATATGCTGCCCGTGCCCATGATGAACATCCTCAACGGAGGTTCGCATGCCGACAACTCCATCGATTTCCAGGAGTTTATGATTATGCCCGTGGGCGCTCCCACCTTCACCGAGGCACTGCGTATGGGTAGCGAGGTGTTCCACAACCTGAACTTTGTGCTCAAATCCAGAGGCATGTCGACCAACGTCGGCGACGAGGGTGGTTTCGCTCCCAACCTGAGCTCCAACGAGGATGCCATCCTCTGCATCCTCCAAGCCATCGAGAAAGCCGGCTACCGTCCCGGCGAGGACGTCGTCATCGCCCTCGATGCGGCAGCATCGGAGTTCTACCTGCCCGATGAGAACATGTACTACCTCAAGTGGTCGACCGGCGACAAGCTGACACCCGCCGAGATGGTCGATTTCTGGGACAACTGGACCAAGAAATATCCTGTCGTCTCTATCGAGGACGGCATGGCCGAAGACGACTGGGACGGCTGGAAGCTGATGACCGACCGCATGGGCGACAAGTGCCAGCTGGTGGGCGACGACCTCTTCGTCACCAATGTGCAGCGTCTCCAGATGGGTCTCGACCGCAAGGTGGCCAACTCCATCCTTGTCAAGCTCAACCAGATTGGTACCCTCAGCGAGACCATCGACGCCGTCAACCTGGCTACGCGCAACAACTATACCGCCATCATCTCGCACCGCTCGGGCGAGACGGAGGACACCACCATCGCCGACCTCGTGGTGGGTCTCAACACCGGTCTCATCAAGACCGGCAGCGCCAGCCGCACCGACCGCATCTGCAAATACAACCAGCTGATGCGTATCGAGGAGAGCCTCGGCGACCAGGCACAATACCTCGGACGCAACTTCAAGTATGTCGGCTAATAGCTTCGACACACAGTCTGAACAACACTGCGGGGACACCAGAAAAGGTGCCCCCGCAATTTTAACAGTTTTTGGGATACTAATAGAAAAAGTGTTGCTACTTTTGCACCGCCTAATTACACTGCACCATGAATCATATCCATCACACAAGAAATACTATGCGGATTGCCACGTTACTCACTGCCCTGCTTCTCGGCACGGCAGCCCACGCAATGCCTGTTGACGCGACACGTGCCGAACAGGTGGCGCGCAACTTCTGGAACAACCAACACGACAAGGATGTGCCAGCGCTGACCAGTGCCATGCACGCCCTCGACACACGTTGGGACGCTTTCTATATCTTCACTAGCGACGAGGCGACGGGCTTCGTCATCGTGTCGGCCGACGACTGCGTGCAGCCCATCCTGGGCTACTCGTTCCGCAACCCTGTACAGCGAGACGGTTTCAACCCTGAGCTGACATGGTGGCTCAACGGCTACCAGCAGCAGATCGATGCCTGTCGCGAGATCGGCGCCCTGCCGAGTGACGCTGTGACCGCCGACTGGGAACGGTGGGAGCAAGGAAACACCGATACCCCGGCGGCTCCCAAGGGCGTAGCGCAGCTGCTCACCACACAATGGGACCAGGGCAACCCCTACAACCTCTTCTGTCCCACCACCAACAGTGGTATCTATGGGCGTGCTGTGACAGGCTGCGTGGCCACCGCCATGGCACAGGTGATGCGCTACTGGAGTCATCCGCAGCGCGGCACGGGCAGCCACACCTACACCCCCGAGTATTATAACGGAAGCTCGCTGTTCGGCACCCAGAGTGTGGATTTCAGCAGCACCGAATACGACTGGGACAATATGCCTGACCGACTCAGCAGCACCTCCACCACCACTGAGAAAGAGGCCGTGGCGACACTTATGTACCACTGCGGCGTGGCTGTCGATATGCAGTATGGCACCTCACAACAGGGAGGCAGCGGCGCATTCGTACAGAACATTCCCTATCTCAGCTACAGCCAAACACTCAACGGCATGGTCAACTTCTTCGGCTATTCGTCGAATGCCACAGCCCTGCAGCGTAAGAAATACGAGGACCAGGAATGGCTGAATATTGTGCGCGTCGAGCTCCGTGCCCACCGTCCCGTCATCTACTCCGGCGGCGACCCTGAGGGCGGCCACTGCTTTGTGTGCGATGGATTCGGCGGCCTGGGTTTCTTCCATTTCAACTGGGGCTGGTCTGGTGTCGGCGACGGTGACTTCACGCTCAATAACCTGGTGCCTGGCTCCGGCGGCGTTGGCGGCGGCAACTACAGCTTCAACGATGACCAAGAGATTATCATCGGACTGCAGCCTCATAACGAAAACGACTCTCTTTGCATTATCCGCGAGTTCCCCTATTATCAGAATTTCGAGACGGCACCCACCTGCTGGAGCGCCGAAAGCAACCGAAGCTACAGCTACGGCACCTGGCAGGTGAAAGACATCAACGGTGTCGACGGCAACTACTCGGCCAGTGTCACCGCACCCTCCTATAACGGTAGCGACGACCATCTCCTCTCTCCCTCTATCTGCGATCCGGGACAATACAAACTGAGCTGGCAGGCACGCTCGTTTGGACAAGGCAGCAACGACATCTACAGCGTCAACACCGACACCCTGCTGCTGTCCGACACGCTACGTAGCACCAACTGGGTACAACGCGAGACAACATTCGAAATTACCGAAGGCGACACCGTGCGACTCGATTTCCACTACACCTTCACCGGCGGTTNNTCGATTTCCACTACACCTTCACCGGCGGTTCGACGGGCGTCATGGTGGATCGCATCACCATCGAGAAACTGTGGGATGCCGGCATTGACGAGACTCCGGTAGCTCACCGCTGCCGACTCTACCCCAACCCGACAAACGGAACCCTGCGCATCGAGAGCGAAGCGCCTCTGCTGCGGGTCGAACTGCTGGACATCAACGGCCGCAGCCTACAGCGCACGACAACACAAGCGCTGGAGCTGGGTGGATTGCCGACAGGACTCTACCTGCTGCGCGTCACCACCGCCTCGGGCGTTGAGACACACCGCGTGATGAAGAGATAAAAGAAAAGCCGCTGACAAATTCAGCGGCTTTTTCTTTACTTCGCTCTCAGCACCTCGCCGTGGTCGTCGACAATCTGGCGGTAGAACCATTCCGGATAGGGCGGCTGCTGGGGATATTTCACCACACCGGTCTCGGTAGTTTCAATCTTGCCGTCCTTGGCCTGCTTGATGTTGCCGTCGATATACTTCATCAGCAGAAAGCGGTCCAGCACTGTCCAGCGACGCATCATGCGCTCGGCACGTTCGTTGCTGAAACGATTGAGCGCGCCCACCATCCGTGCCTCGTTCTCCTCCTGTGCCCAGCGGTCGGCGTTCTTGCCTTCCTCTTTCACAAAGGCATCCTCCAGCTCACGTTGCGCCGCTATGACATCCTGTATCATGCTGTCGTAACGCAGGTAGCAGAAATTGCTGACACGGTTGAACAACCAGAAAGCGGCCGTCTCGCTATACTGCGACATGGAGCCGTTGCCCTCTTCGAAACAGACCGGCACCTGGGTCACGCCGCAGTAGACCGGACAATAAACGGTGCTATAGGTGTCGTCGACACCGAACCAGATGACACCACCCAGTTTGGAGGGCAGCCACTTGCGACACTGCGCCACAAAGCTGAAACCCGTCTGCTGCGTGCTGATGGCACGCTCGTGGACATACTTCTTGCCGTCCACCTCGAAATCCATCGGACGCCAGCGGTAGGGACAATGGAACGGTCCCGCGCCCACATCCTGCGTCATGTCCATCGGCGTGCCCTCAAAGTGGTCGCGCATCAGCGCCATGACATCCTGCACCGACAGTTTGCGGCTGGGCTGCACCCACAGCGGCAGTCGCTCGGCGGTGGCGTCGCCCATGGCGAATTTCTCGTAGCGTTCCATGCCGTCGGCGCAACGACGGAACATGGCGTAGACACGTGCCTCGCAGGCGCGCAGACCCGAGAAGGTCAGCGGGTTGTAGGTGTCGGCAAAGCTGAAAGCGGCATCGGCACCGCTGTACCAACCTTTGCGACGGGCAAACGACACCACGTCGGCGCTGTAGACGCACTCCACCTCGGGACGGTCGATTTGCTTGATGTTGTCGCTGCTGATGGCCTGATAGGAACGCTTCTGCGACTGCGGGAAGGTGGTGATGCGCGCTTGGTTGGCATGACCGCAGATGTAGCCGTCGGGCACGCGACGTGCCACCCACACGGCACCCTTCTCGTCGTCCTTGCCGATAATCTCGAAGATCCACACCTCGTCGGGGTCGGCGATGGAGAAACTCTCGCCACCGTCGCTGTAGCCATAGGTGGACACCAGCTCGTGCATCACCTTGATGGCCTCGCGACAGTTGCGTGCACGCTGCAGGGTGACGTAGATGAGGTTGCCATAGTCGATGCCGACACCGCTGCCGTGCGCCAGCTCCGAGCGGCCGCCCCAGGTGGTCTCGCCGATGGCCAGCTGGTGCTCGTTGATGAAGCCCACCACCTGGTAGGTGTGTGCCGGCTGCGGTATCTCTATCTGGAACTTGAGGCTGCCGTAGTTGTAGAGCCGCAGCGTCTCGCCGGGCTGGTGGTCGGCGGCGGGACAGTAGCGCAGCTGGCCGTAGCGCGTATGACTGTCGGCGGCATAGGTGATAAAGGTGCTGCCGTCAGACGAGGCACCGCGGCTCACGATAAAGTTGGTGCAAGCCCTGGAAGCTGAAAATTGAAAATTAAAAATTGAAAAAAAGGCGACTACGAGAAGAAGTTTTTTCATAGCTATACTATTAAGTAACGTTTAAAGTTTAAGGTTTAATGTTTATTGTAAATGGGAAGTTATTTTAAACTAAAAAGTAAAAACTAAAAACTAAAAAGCAGTTAGCGGTTAGCAGTTAGCGCATATCATTTGTCCATTGGCTCCACAAGGTCGCCGACCTCAGTTCACTAATCACTATTCACCATTCACAGTATTTCATTACATTTGTCCTTTAACTACTTTTAACTACCTTCAAAAAAAATTTACTCCATTACTTACTTCCCGAGTTTGGTCCAGTGGTGGGAGTTGCCTTGTGGGCAGCCGGTGGAGGAGGGGGTGTATTTGCTGTAGACGGTGACGCCGCATTTCTTGCATTGGTAGGCGACATCACCCTTGTGGCCGAGGTGGCGCCACCAGTGGGAGTTGCCAGCAGGACAGCCTGTCGAACTCGGACTATATCTGCTTTCCAGCACTGTGCCACATTTGCTGCAGCAGTAGTTCTCCTCTCCCACTTCACCCAAATTGCGCCACCAGTGCGATCCGCCGGCGCGGCAGTTGAGAGAAGAGGGCGAAGCGGTCGACCTGACCACCGTGCCACATTTGCTGCACTGGTAGTTCCGCAGGTTGCCACCCACGCCGCTTGCCGCTGTCGTGACAAGCGTCAGGCTCATCAGGAGCGAGAGGAAAAGATTCATCATGATGGGGAGAGGTTAAGGGTTAGAAGGGTTTGAGGGGTTCGAGGCTTAAAGGGTTGGGGGGTTCGCTTCGCTTGAGGGTTTAAGGGTTGGAGGGTTAGCATAAAGCCGGTTTTCAGAACGTTCTGAAAACCGGCTTTGGAATTTCAGATAAAGCAGCAGACTATTTCTCGCGGATGACGTCGCCGTGGTCGCGGACAATCATACGCAGCCACTCGTCGCGGTATTTGGGCTGCATGGGGAATACAGCCTGACCCGTGGCAGTGCGCTCGAAACGGCCGTCTTTCTCCTTCTTGATGTTGCCGTCCATGTATTTGACCAGCAGGTAGCGGTCGAGCTTGGTCCACTCGGTCATCATCTCCTCGGCCTGACGGCTGGAGAAGTCGTTGAGCAGGTTGGTCAGCGCCTCGCCATCATTGGTCTTGGCGCGCTCGTCGAATCTTGCGACAGCCTTGATGAAGGTGTTCTCCAGACGGTCTTGCACCTTCTGCAGGTCGACAATCATGTCGCTGTAGCGACTGTAGACGAAGTTGGTGACGCGGTTGAAGAGCCAGAACGCTGCGGTCTCGCTGTAGGTCACCATGTCGCCGTTGCCCTGACGGAAGCAGAGCGGTATCTCGGTGATGCCGCAGTACATGGGGCAGTAGACGGTGCTGTAGGTGTCGTCGACGCCGAACCAGATGATGCCGCCGACCTTGGCGGGCAGCCAGCCGCGGCACTGTGCCACAAAGCTGAAGCCCGTCTGCTGGGTGGAGGTGGCGCGCTCGTGGATATAGGTGTGGCCGTCGAGCTCGAAGCCCATGGGACGCCAACGGTAGGGGCAGTTGAAGGGACCGCCGCCGAGGTCTTTGCTCATATCCATAGCGGTACCCTCATAGTGGTCGCGCATCAGGTTCATGGCCTCGCGCACATCGATTTTGTGGTCGGGCTTGACCCAGAGGGGCAGCCGTTCGGCCTTGGCGTCGCCCATCGCATATTTCTCATAGCGCTCCATACCTTTGGCCACACGGTGGAACATGGCGTAGACGCGGGCGTCGCAGCCACGCATGCCGCTGAAGGTCAGCGGGGCGTAGGTGTCGGCAAACGAGAAGTCCTCGTCCTTGCCGTCGTACCAGCCGCAGGCGCGGGCGTAGGTGATGACCTCGCTGCTGTAGACGCACTCCACTTCGGGCTCGAAGAGGTAGTCGAGGTGGGCGCTGCTGATAACGGTGTGCAGTCCTTTGCCTTTGGCTTTCTGGAACTTCTTGGGTTCCTGCGGGAACTGGGTGATGCGGGCCTGGTTGGCGTGACCGCAGACGTAGCCGTCGGGGATGCGGCGGGCCACCCACACGGCGCCGTCGGTGTATTTGTATTTCAGCTTCTTGGCCAGGTCGTCCTTCACCGTGCCGGGACGTTTGCCGATGAGTTCGAGAATCCACACCTCGTTGGGGTCGCAGATGGAGAAACTCTCGCCCTCGCTGTGGTAGGGATACTGGCTCATGAAGCCGGCCAGCACCTGGATGGCCTCGCGGGCGTTCTTGGCGCGCTGCAGGGTGAGGTAGATGTAGCTGCCGTAGTCGATGCCGCCCTCGATCTCTTTGGCCAGCTCGTCGCGGCCGCCATAGGTGGTCTCACCGATGGCCAGCTGATGCTCGTTGATGTTGCCCACCACACTGTAGGTGTGCGCCACCTGCGGAATCTTCATCAGCGGTGTGCCGCTGTCCCAGTCGATGACTTGGAACATCGTGCCGGCGGGATAGTCGGCCACCTTGCGGTAGTACAGCTCGCCGTAGAGCGTGTGGCTGTCGGCGGCGTAGGTAATCATCGTGCTGCCATCCTTGGTGGCACCCTTGGTGAACAGGAAATTGGTGCAGGCGTCGGCGGCGCTGGCCGCGAAGAGGGTTAAACCCAGAAAGCCTGCTGCTAAAATACGTGTAAGTTTCATATTGTTTTGTTGTTTGTGAATACTCTGTTAGCAGAAAAAAGGAACTAAAGGGAACATCTAAAAACACGAAAAAATCGAAAAATATTAGTCACCTAAAATATGCTATTCTTGAAGAACTTTTTCAACCCATTTGGCGGTGCGATTGTCAAGCTTGCCACTCTGCAGGGCTTTGTCGAGCCAGAACTTGGCTTGCCGGATGTCTTGCTTGACGCCGTAGCCGTAGTAATAACAGAGGCCAAGGTTGTACTTGGCGAGATCGTGGTTCTGGTAGGCGGCCATGTTGTAGTATTTCACCGCCATCGTGTAATCCTGTTCGACGCCGTGGCCGTTCTGGTAGCAGACGCCGAGGTTGGTCTGAGCTTCCACATTGCCTTTGTTTGCTGCCTTGAAGTACCAGTATGCCGCAGTATCATAGTTCTGTGGCACCCCTTGGCCCCTGTAGTAGCAGGAACCGAGCGTTGCTTGTGCCCGAGTATTACCACGGATGGCGGCCTTGTTCAAGTATTGTACCGCAATGGTATCGTTGTCTTTTATCTTGTCGTCAATGAGCAGGAGGCCCAGCGCCGTTTGTGACAGTATGTTGCCATTATCGGCAGCCTGCTTGTACCAATGCATCGCCTGAAGGGAGTCCTGTTTGGTGCAATGTCCGTCCAAATAACTGCGAGCAAGCATATACTGCGCGTTAGGTATACCGCCTTCGGCTGCGGCGGTGTACCACTGTATTGCCAAGGCGCAATCGTGGATGGCGTTGGTGGTGTCGGCGTAGAGCAAGGCCATGTTGTACATGGCTTTGGCGTGTCCTTGCTGCGCTGCAAGCGTGTACCAGTGAACTGCCTGCGCCAGGTCCTTCTCTGTGCCAAGGCCGTCCTCGTAACATAGCGCCAAGTTGTATTGCGCTTTGAGGAAGCCCTGTTCCGCTGCGAGGGTATACCACGTCACGGCTTGCGCCATGTCCACCTCCGTGCCGTATCCTTTCTCGTAGCATACTCCCATATTGTACTGTGCCTCTTTCTTGCCTTTCTGTGCCTCTTTAATGAAGTTGTCGACACTTACCGACTGACAATATGCAGCATGCGTTATATACAGCATAAGCAGTGCTGTAAGCAGTTGCATTGTTGTCATCCGGTACATTGTGGTCAGGGTATCATACGGCACCGTCATTGCTGGCGGTGCCGTGGTATAAGTGTGCGTTATTTTACAGCAGTTTCTTCTTGAGGTTGAGGATCATGTCGTCCGTCATCTTCTCAAGGTCGTACTGGGGATTCCAGCCCCACTCGTTGCGGGCGCAGGAGTCGTCCATCTTGTCGGGCCAGCTGTCGGCGATGGCCTGCTTGATGGGTTCGGGCTCATAGACCATCTCGAAGTTGGGGTAGCGCTTCTTGATGGTGTTGTAGATGATTTCGGGGTCGAAGCTCATGGCGGTGACGTTGAAGCTGTTGCGGTGCACCAGCTTGGTGGGGTCGGCCTCCATGATGTCAATCATGGCCTTCTGGGCGTCGGGCATGTACATCATGTCCAT
>LXOW01406628.1_pt1 | contig 14386 bp, 10 predicted proteins | sample 1368591 | NCBI WGS metagenome assembly LXOW01 (sample SAMN04884650, study PRJNA319009) | bovine gut metagenome | isolation source: Cow rumen | host: Bos taurus | place: Italy: Legnaro (PD) | collected 2014-07-09
CAACGACACCTATTTTGCCTTCAACCAGGTGCTTACCGAGTTGATGAAAAACAAAATCGTGCCCATCGTCATCGGGGCGGGACAAGACTTGACCTATACGATGTACCAGGTGTACGAGCCGACAGGCAAGCTCATCAACATTGCCGCCGTCGACCCCATGTTTGACATCGGCAACGACAAAGACGCGCTCAACTCCCACTCCTACCTGAGCCATATCATCTTGCATCAACCCAATTTTCTGTTCAACTTCACCAATATTGGATACCAGTCATATTATGTTGACACAGAGAATATTGAGCTAATGAAACAGCTGCTTTTCGATGCTTATCGTTTGGGCAACATCAAGCAAAACATAGAACTGGCCGAGCCGCTCATCCGCAATGCCAACCTCTTGAGTTTCGACATCGCAGCCATCCGTGCCGCCGATGCACCAGGTGTACACAACGCTTCGCCCAACGGTTTCAATGGCGAAGAAGCTTGTCGCATGACGCGCTATGCAGGACTAAGCTACAAGCTCTCCTCCATCGGTTTCTTCGAATACAACCCGCATTACGACATCAACGCACGCACGGCCAACCTCATCGCCGAGATGATTTGGTACTTCATCGAAGGCTTCTCCCAACGCCAGGACGACATCCCCACCCTGGACAGCACCGACTTCAAGCGTTTCAATGTGCAGATTGGCGATAATCAAAATGATATAGTCTTCCTCTGCCACAAAATCACAGGCAAGTGGTGGATGGACATGTCGTTCATGCAAAACGACGACAAGCGTTACGAGCGGCACCATTTCATCCCCTGCTCGAAGGAAGACTACGACCAAGCCATGCGCAACGAGCTGCCTGACAAGTGGTGGCAGTTTTATCAAAAACTGATGTAAAATGGGGGTTATTCCTCGCTTACATCATTCAAGTCAAAATAAAGCAGACGCGTGTCATCGTTCATATCTTCCTCGTTGAGGGGGATAAATCCATTTTTTAAATAGAAAGGTACAGCATCAGCGTATGCATCAACTGTAAGGAAACGACAGCCTGTTTTATTGTCAACGACAAAATAACTTTTAATGAAATCCAGCAAAAGTGTTCCGATGGAATGGCCTTTCAATTCTTCATCAACTCCTAATCGGCACAATTTTGCCGCAGGATAGCTCTTTATCCGTTTCTCGTTAACGAAACGCATTTTGCGAAAACGATTAAACTCGGTTTTATTCTCAAAGTCACTCAATGACACTCTGTCATTTGCCAAACTGAAAAAAGCGACCACTTTCTTCGTGTTTTTGTCTTCAAACACATAAGTAACTGCCAACAAAGCCTTACGGTAAAGTGCAGCCTCATTCAAAAGAAAATCATTCAGGTCTTCATCTCCGCAGTTGAATGACTTAATTTGTTCATCGGCAGAGAGTTTCCGCACCTCATAACGGCTTTTTATTTCAGCATAATCCATATTGTTATGATTTCATTATGCTCATAATCAAATGATATGCTGCCAAGCGCTTGGCTTTTTGCTCCGCTGATTCGGTGCGTTTTTCCTTCATGCGAGCCTCAAAGCGGCGGGCATCCTCACCGAAAAGTATGGGCGTTTCTTTGATTGGTTTTGCCATGATTTCTCCTCCTATAATTATCTAATCTCCAACAAAATCTGTGCAAAAATACACATTTTCTTCATATTCACTTGTATAAACCGATTTTTCTCTATCTTTGCACTGCCAAGTCGGGAGAAATCGATTTGGCCAGAGAAAGCGCATTCTTCGCTTTGTTCCTTGTCAGTGAATCTAGGCAATTCGCGTAAGAGGGAGGTTAAGAGAAGAGGTTGCTTTCGCTGTTGTGTTGCGTTCAATCAAACACAACATAAACAGCGGAGCAGTACCTTTATTCATATTTTCCTTCTTATGGGAGCCTAGACCCAACTGACAGAAATAAGGATAAGTTTGGGAGGCTCCGCTCTGTAGGTGTTTTCAAAACTGTCCATTTGAGCCAAAGGGCAAAAACGGTTTCAAATCATGCGAAACATCAAGACAAAAAAGAAACTGAAAATGTTGGCAATGATGATGGCATTGTCTATTCCGATTGTTACAACAGCCCAAGGCGGATTGTTCCAACGCGGCGAGGAAACAAGTAGTCAAAATGCTGGGTTTCTTCGTAATGGTGGAGAAGCAATTTCCTTAACCAACCAGGCTTTCGGCAATCCGACCGAAGGCGTGAATGTCACCAACCAGACCTTCGGAGCACCACTTGGAAGCGGATTATTTACCTTGCTTTTGGCAGGGGCTGGTTATGCAGCAATGAAATCAAACAAAAGAAACAACAAAAACAAAAAGGAGAATATAAAATGAAGAGAATCAGCGTTATTCTGATGGCTTTTGCATTGGCTATGACGATGTCGCAATGCAAGAAAAACGAAGGTCAACCGACCTCCAACGACGAGGTTGTGACCATCACCCTTGACGTAAAACAAAACAACGGCTCAAAAGTGGTGGTGAATCCCAATACGGGCACGGTCGACTTTGAAACTGGCGACAAGATTTATGTGGGCAGTGGTGGCAAATATGTCGGATTCTTGACTCACAACGGCACCAACTTCAGCGGCAACATCACCAACCCAACCGAAAACCAACCTTTGCAGTTCTACTTCCTCGGCAATGTGACCCCGCAAGAAACCCTTTCCGCAGGCACAACGGAGGAATGTTCGGTCATCATCAGCGACCAAACGGAGCATTTGCCAGTGATTTCGTGCGCCGCATCCAACGAAAACTATGTTTCGGGCGTAACAGCCTATTCCGCTCATTTGCTGAACAAGTGCGCTTTGGTGAAGTTCAATGTGACTACACCTTCAAATTCACCAATTTGCATTACAGGAATGAAAAACAAGGTGACGGTGGATTTCACGCAAAACACGATGACACCCAGCATGGATGGCGAAGGAGTGATTATGCTGCCCGCTGGAAGTGGAGAGAATGTTGAAAAATGGGCGATATTGCTGCCGCAAGAGGCTTTGGAGGAAGGAGAAGAAGGGTCGGCTTATTCAGAAGATGGGAATTATTTAGGAATACGACCAAATATTTCTTCTATTTCTGAAAATGATTATTTAGGAGAAGGTATTGCTATTTCTATTAGCAACTTTAGTATACAAGGTGCTATAAATGGATTGTTTACTATAAACGCATACGGTGACCAAGCGTATTTTTCACAAGGCAATTTACAATACCAAGCCTCAACAAACATTTGGCGTTTTGCTAATAATCAATTCGAGTATATCGGAGAATCCAATAGTAATATATCTCCAACCTATGATGGTTGGATAGACCTTTTCGGTTGGGGTACGGGCAATAGTCCTACACAGACTTCAACAAACAATAACGATTATTCTTCTTTTGGAGAATGGGGCAGTATGCCAATTAGTAATGGTGGTAACACATACAACCAATGGCATACATTAAGCAATGAAGAATGGTTGTATGTTCTAAACACACGTCCAACTGCATCTGGCATTCGATATGTTAAAGCCCGAGTAAACTATGTGAAAGGAGTAATTCTTTTACCTGATGACTGGAATACCTCTTATTATACACTGAACGACATAAACCAAAGCAATGTGGATTTTAGCAGCAATGTAATCAATGCTACTCAATGGAATACGATTGAACAACATGGAGCAGTTTTTCTGCCATCTGCGGGCAGCCGAAGTGGCACTTCAATAGATCTTGTGGATAAATATGGCTACTATTGGTCTGCTACATACGGCAATAACAATAGCTCGTACGGTATGGATTTTTGCGACTCATACTTGAGGCTGCAATATCCTTTCGGTCGACACTATGGGTTTTCAGTACGTTTAGTACAAGATTATAATCCTTAATTGTAAAAAGCATCAAAATGAATGAACTAGATAATAATGAAGATTTGTTTGGCGAAAAGCTTGAAGAAGGTTGGAAATTAGATATTCCAGACTTTTCGGGTGAAGAATTACGTGATGCCACAAGTGAAGAGTATTTAGTGCCTATCTTCGCCAAAGATGATGAAACACTTTCATTTAGAGGTAACGGCGTAATAGTTGGCTCATATTTAATTACCGCTGCTCATGTGGCACAAACAGAACACGGCGATAATAACTATAAAATAATTTGGTATCAATATAAAGGTGAATTACTGGAGGCTACGGATGAAGATATAATTCATGATGGACGCAATGTTGGAGTAATTGATGGTAATAACGATGATTTAATCATCTACAAATTAAAAGATATACTTGGAAGTTTTATTTGTAATGGAGGAGAAATCCATAAATCAATGGAACTAATTACTTATCCATATACTAACTTTGACGGCAAGTTAGTCAAAAGTGGTGGGATATGTAAAATAGACTCGTTAAACGTAGAATCAGGGAAAGGTGATGGTATTATTTGGAAGAATTGTTTCAAAGTTAATTATCCATTCCGTTGTACATATGGCAATAGCGGAAGTGCCGTGTTTGTAAAGAATGTTCTATACGGAATACTAATTGAGAAGTACGATATTGGTGAAGGTGCTTTCGGAAAAGTAATAGATGCAAGATACATCAAAAATATTATTGAAAAGTACGAATTAGAGCAATTACAAGAGGGTTGAGAATTCCTATTTGGCGATTTACAATCTATCCAACCCGAATATAACCCTTCGTAACCCTACTCTTCCAAATTTGCAATCCAGAAGTCCTGAATACCAGCATTTACAACGCGCGAATGAATCATGCGGCAGCCGTGATACGACAGCCCTACAGCCTGGGCGGGGTGGTGTAGGGCTGTCACAAGGTTGCTGAGCTTGTTGAAGCATCGTGGCAGCCGCTTTGTTTATGGTTGTCACGGCCAAATTATTTCGACAATAACACTCAAAAGTGTCCCGTTGTCCCACTGTTCCTTTAGGGACAGTGGGACAACGGGACAGTAGGATGCTTCATTTCCTTAGCCATTTACAGTTGACGACCTTGTCCTTCTTCAAATATGGAATCGATACTTTGTCTTCGGCATTACTAAACACTGATAGACAACCAATTAAGTAACTGTTCAAAATTAAGCTACATGATTTTTGAAGCGGGACTTGGGGACACGGGACAACCCTTCGACAAGCTCAGGGACCTGTCTCACGTCTCGTGTCTCGTAGTCCTGAGTCCAATATGCAAACTAAATTTGCTCATCTACTTATCTCAAGAACAAAAAAGCATAGAATTACTTTTTTTTCTATTTTTGCCGCAAAATTTAACTACATTGAATCTAACGATTTCAAAGCAATGAAAAAAGCATTTTCAATCTTCACTTTATTACTCTTGATGGCTGCCACAGTGAAGGCCCAAGAAACTACGCCTAATAACCAACAACCCGACTGGCAGAGATGGCACTATCTCTCCGAAGCAGAGATGTACGACACTTCGCGTGGCATGAACTTCGTCGAGACCGACCCGCCAGCGGGCGAGCCACGCTTCGTGGCAGAGTTTGAGCCTATGCAGGGTGTGATGATCCGCTATCCATTGGGCATCCCGACGAGTCTTGTGGCCCAGCTGTCGAACAACTGCATGGTGTATTGCATCGTCAGTAACAGTCAGCAAAGCCAAGCCCAAAGCAGCTTCCAAAGCGCAGGTGTCAACATGAACAATGTGACTTTCGTGAATGCCCAAACCGACTCCTACTGGGTGCGCGACTACGGCCCGTGGTACATCTTCGAAGACCGCCACCCCGCCATTGTCGACAACGTGTATAACCGTCCTCGTCCCTATGATGACGAGATTTCAGGCGTGTTCGCTACCTTCTGGAACATCCCGATGTACGGCATGAACCTTGAACACACCGGCGGCAACATGATGGAAGACGGCCGCGGCCACGGCGTCAGTGACGATCTCGTGCTGCAAGAAAACAGCAACAACGAGACAAACGTCCGCAACAAAATGCGTGACTATCTCGGCATCGACCCGTACCATATCACCATCGACCCGCAAGGCGACTACATCGCCCACGTGGACTGCTGGGGCAAGTACCTCGCTCCCGACAAGATCTTGATTGCGCGTCTGCCGCAAACCAACTCGCATTATGCCGACTACGAGGAAGTGGCCAACTACTTCGCCACCACCAACTGCTGCTGGGGCTATCCTTACCGTGTGTACCGCGTTGACGAACCCGGTGGCAACACCTTGGCACCTTACACCAACAGCCTTATCCTCAACAAGACCGTGTATGTGCCGATGGGCAGCAATAGCACCTATAACAACAACGCCTTGGCCGTCTACCAAGAAGCCATGCCGGGCTATAACATCGTTGGCGTGAACTATAACACTTACTCAGGAGGATGGCAGAACACCGATGCCCTGCACTGCCGCACCCGTGGCGTGATGGACTTCGACATGCTCTTCGTCGACCACCGCGATGTGCTCTTCGGTGAGCAAGAATGGCAAGACTCCATCCCCGTCGTCTCCAAGTTCATCGCCTACAGCGGCGCCAACTTGAAGCAAGACTCGCTTCTTGTGTATTATAGCATCGACAATGGCGCCTACCAGGTGGCCCACATGACCGCCACGGGCAATCCCGACGAGTATGTCGGCTACATTAAAGGCTACCAAGGTGAGTCGCAAATCAATTATTATGTGTTTGGTGCCGACGAATCAGGGCATCGCTACACGCAGCCCATCTTTGCCGACCTCGACCCGCACCATTTCACGATGGAAGCCCATGAACCTCCTACACCGCAAGGTGAGTTGATTATTACTCCTGATACGTTGTGGTTCACCCAGATGGGACAGGACAGACAGTTTAATATCATCAACGAAACAAACGAAGCTGTCACCATCATTGACGTGGTGCCTGAAACACCGAGTTTCAATCTTTGGGACAACACTTTCCCGTACACCTTGCAACCTGGGGAAACGCTTACGGTTACCATTAATTTCCAAACTGCCCCTGGTAAAGACACCTACATCCCTTACGAGATTTTGGTTCAGACCTCTTTGGGCGACAGGATTGTGATGGGCATGGTGGTGAACACTTCTCTTGACAGTGGTTTTGTGATTGTGGGTGCGCCCGTCGTGGAATTCAACGACCCAGACAGCAGCCCTCAACAAGTTTATATGCAAAATCGTTTCTTTGGTAGCCAAATTCCCGTCAAAGTATTGTCAGTCACCGAAAACGAAACGAACTACTTACACTTTGAAACTCAGAATACCTTGCCAATTATTGTAGAACCTGCAGACTATTTCTATCTTGATGTGTATGTTAACGCCTTATCAAAAGGCTACGCTCTCACTACATTTACGGTCCATACCGATCAAAACGATTGCACTTATAGCGTCGCTATCAACGAAGACCTCTTGAGTGTCACCGAGCTTTCCTCCGAGGCCAAGCTCTATCCCAACCCCACCACAGGCCAATTCACCGTGGAAGGCGCGAATGTGGCCAAGGTGGAGGTGTATAACCTCGTTGGACAGAAAGTTTGCGAGCAGCAAGGCAGCAAGGTCGTCAACATTGACACCACCCAATGGAATAAGGGCATCTATCTAGTCAATATCATTGAGAAGAATGGTGCTGCTGTGACTAAGAAATTGGTGGTGAAATGATTCCGATATGGTAGAGACGGTGTGCACACCGTCTCTACTGACAACAAAAAACACCCTAAAGACAGCAAAAAACAAGAAATCCCTGGACTTCGTTTCGGGGATTCTTGCTATTTTTGCGACAATAAATCACATTCACAATGAAACGCATCTTACCTATCCTCTTTTGCGGCCTTTTCGCCCTCGCATCCTGTCAAAAAAGCGGTGTACACCTGTTTCGCGGCGACTACAGCTTCAAAACCTCAGGCAGCGTTACCTTGGACGAAATCTTGCCAGAAGGTGAAACCGAGGAGCCTGCTTCGTACACCGTCGGCTTGCCCAACGAAATCGGTCAGCTGGAAATCAGTGCCTTGGGCAACGATAAAGACAGCCTGCTCGTCGTGATGAACACCATGGGCGGCGAAGTCGTCGTCACCCACGCCCGCTGCGAAGGCAACAAGATTTTCTTGAAGGACTTCACCAAAAACACCCTGCTTTTCACCGGTGACTCACTCACCTTGAAGAACGAGGTGCGCGTGCAGGCCTCGGGGCAGATGTACGAGGACAATACCATCATCCTCAACATGATTTACGACGGTGAGGCAGAGACCAGCGAGCGTAACTTCACCATCCACGGGGATAATATTCGTATGGCAGCTACAAGAAATTAAAGCTATGAAAATCAAACATATCCTATGGCTATTGCCGCTACTGCTGACCGCCTGCCACGACGACCCGCAGCAACTCAAGGAGAAACTCTTGGGCAGTTCCGCTGAGGAGCGCGTCATTGCCGTCGGCGTGCTGCACATCGATAGCGTCAGCGGCTTGATACGCAACACCTACCCGGGTTATTTGGAGGAAGGACAGTCGGTAGAGATGGCCTTTAAATATGGCGGCACTTTGGAGCAACTTAGCGTCAAAGAAGGCAGCACTGTCAGAAAAGGTCAAACCTTGGCACGCGTGTCGTCACCCCAGATGGAAAGCACCCAACGCTCGGCACAAGCCACCCTCGAACAGGCCCAAGACGCCTACGACCGCTTAAAGAAAGTACACGACAACGGCAGCCTGCCCGAAATCAAATGGCGTGAGATGGTCGCCAATCTGGAAAAAGCCCAGTCGGCTCTCGACCTCGCCAACGCCATGCTGGCCGACAACACCATTAAAGCACCTTTTGACGGCACCGTGGCTTCGATCCATGGTGAAATTGGAGAAAACATCGCTCCATTGAGACCTGTCATAAGGCTTATCAACACCAAAGGCATGGCGGTAAAAATCTCTGTGCCAGAAAATGAAATCGCCAAGGTGCAGGTGGGCGACATTGCCGATGTCATTATCCCCGCCCTAGGCGACAAACGCCTCAGCGGCAAAGTCATCGAGAAAAGTATGACCGCCTCGCTACTCACCCACAGCTATCCCGTCAAAGTGCTCATCGAACAGCCCGACGAAGAGCTTTCTCCTGGAATGATTGGCAAGGTGGTACTGAAAGCCGATGTCAGCAAAGGCATTATCGTACCTGCCAACGCTATTTTGATTAACCATGACGGCAAGTTCGTTTGGGTGGCCGAAGAGGGTCGTGCTACAAGGCGACAAATCACGATTGCAGGTTATTCCGGCTCGGGTGTTGTGGTTGGCGAAGGCCTCAAGATGGGTGATGTTGTCATCGTGGAAGGGTATCAGAAAGTGAGTGAAGGAATGAAGGTGGAATGCGGAATGAGGAATGCAGAATGAGGAATGCAGAATGAGGAATGCGGGCAAAGCCCAGAGTCGCTTTGCGCCATTCAGCATTCAGCATTCATAATTCAGCATTAAAAAGATGAACTAATGAGTAAACTAAAAGTCAATAAGGGTATCATCAGCGGAAGCATACAGCACCAGAAGATTGTCTGGGCGGTTGTCGCGGTCATCGTGGGCTTCGGCATCTATGCCCTTGTGGACATGAAGAAGGATGAGTTTCCTGCTTTCACCATCCGTCAGGGCATCGTGGCTGGCATCTATCCTGGGGCCAACTCCGAAGAGGTGGAAAGCCAACTCACCAAACCCTTGGAGGAGCTGTTGTTTGTCATGCCCGAAGTGGACCGCAAAGGCACCTATTCCGTCACCAAGGAAGGCATGTGTTACGTCTATGTCGCCCTTGACGAGTCGGTGAAAGACAAGGATGTGGCCTGGTCAAGAATTAGGCACAAGATCAACGAAGCCAAAGCTTTGAATTTTCCTGTGGGCGTGTTGGCCATTGCCGTAATTGACGACTTTGGCAACACCTCTTCCCTGCTCATCGCCATGGAATCGGCTGACAAGACCTACCGCGAGATGCACGAATATACTGACGACCTTTCTCATCGTCTACGCGACATTCCAGAAATGGGCAACGTCCGTGTGATGGGTGAACAAAATGAGGAAATCGCCGTCACCGTTGATAAAGAAAAGCTGTCGTTTTATGGCATCAGTCCCAACACTTTGATGCTGCATTATGCCTCACAAGGCTTGCTGACCACCACGGGTACCATGGAGACCGAGACCTTCGACCTGCCGTTACACATCGAGAATCCCGTTGTCTCGGAACAAGAACTAGAAGAGCAAATCATCTATTCCGATGCAGCGGGCAACACCGTCCGCTTGCGCGATGTGGCCACTGTCGAACGCCGCATGGCGGAACCTTCCAAGGTGGTGAACTTTAACGGCCACAACGCCATCATCATCTCCGTCGAGATGCGCAAAGGCTACAATATTGTGGCTTTTGGCAGGTCGGTGGAAAAGGTGCTTTCCGAATTTAGGGAGACCCTGCCCGACAGCGTGAAGATGTACCGCATCACCGATCAACCCAAGGTGGTGCAAAAGTCGGTCAACAGTTTCCTCCGCGACTTGCTCATCTCCATGATTGTCGTCATCGTGGTGATGCTGCTGCTTTTCCCCTTCCGCACGGCACTTATCGCCAGTTCGGGCTTGCCCATCTGCACTGCTTTCAGCATCGGAATGATGTATCTCTTTGGCATTGAATTGAATACCGTGACCCTTGCCGCCCTCATCGTCGTGCTCGGCATGATTGTGGACGACTCCATCATCAACATCGACGGCTACATCGACAAGTTGAGTCAAGGCTACAAACCTTTCGATGCCGCTGTGAGCAGCGCCAAGGAGCTGTTCATGCCCATAACGATTGCCACCTTGGCTATCGCCACCATGTTTTTCCCGATGACACGCATCATCACGGGACCTTTGGGCGAGTTTGTGCAACTCTTCCCCTGGACGGTATTCTTCTCATTGATGGCCTCGTTGGCCTACGCCATGCTCGTCATTCCATCCTTGGAAATCCTGTTCATCAAGCCGGACGACAAGCCTAAACATGATGGATTCCTAAAGGCACAAATGAAGTTCTTCGCCTTATTGCAAAACCTTTACGACAAACTGCAAAGCCACTGTTTCAAGCACCCGCATTTCACCATTGGGATGGGTATTGGCTCCATTGCATTGGGCGTCTTCATGTTCCTCGCCTTGAATGTGCAGATGATGCCTATGGCTGAGCGAGATTGTTTCGCGGTGGAAATTCGCCTGCCCGAAGGTAGCAGCCTCGAAGCCACCACACGCATCAGTGATTCGTTGCAGCACATGATACTGGCCGACAAGCGCGTTACCTCCGTGACGGCCTTCATTGGCGAGACGGCACCTCGTTTCCACGTGACCTACGCACCGAGCATCCCTGCCAAGAACCTGTCACAGCTCATCATCAACACCACTTCGAAGCAAACCACCGAAGACCTCCTGAAAGAATGGGACGAGAAGTATTCTTATTATTTTCCTGAAGCCCACGTGCGTTTCCGTCAAATGGATTATCAAGCGGTTTCAACACCTGTGGAAGTCTATGTCTATGGAGACGACTACACCAAAACCGCTCCCGTGGCGCAGCAAATCAAGGACTACATGCTCACCCTCGACAAAGAGCTCCGTTGGGTGCACACTGATTATGACGAGTTCCTGCCTTCGGTGAAAGTGACGATGAAACCCGAAGAATGCGCTCGTCTCGGCATCACTAAGGGCATTCTCTCGCTCGACCTCGCTGGCAGCCTCAACGGACAGCCACTGACCACCGTCTGGGAAGGCAATCGTAGCCTGCCCGTCAGGTTGTATGCGGAAAAGAATTACGACCCCAACGACTACGAGACCGTTGAGAACCAACTGATTCCCACGATGGTGCCAGGTACCAACGTGCCACTACGACAAGTCGCCGACATCAGTCCCGACTGGCATCCAGCTTGCTTGGTACATCGCAATGGCAAGAACGCCATCACTGTGGCTGCTGACATGAAATTCTGGAAGCCGCAGACAGTGAGCATGAAAAAGATACAAACCTATATCGACACAGAAGTGCTGCCCAACCTGCCCGAAGGCGTGAGCATAGAATACGGCGGCTTGTCGTCGCTCAACACCAAAGTCATCCCGCAACTCCTGAAGAGTTTGATTGCCGCCATTTTGGTGCTATTGGTTTTCCTGGTCGCCTATTTCAAGAAGTTGAACTTAGCCATACTCACCTTAGGGTCCAGCACTTTGTGTATGTTCGGCGCTTTCTTCGGCGAATGGCTTTTTGGCCTCGATTTCGGCATGACCTCCCTGTTGGGTGTAGTGAGCCTTATCGGTATCATCATGCGCAATGGCATCGTGATGTACGAATATGCCGAGACCCTTCACACCGACGAAGGTCTGCCCACCAAAGAAGCCGCCATGAAAGCCGGCAGCCGCCGTATGAGACCCATTTTCCTCACTTCGGCTACCACCGCTTTGGGTGTGCTACCGATGATCATCTCCCGCAACCCGCTTTGGATGCCCATGGGCGTGGTCATCTGCTTCGGTGTGGTGCTTTCGATGGTGATTATTTTGGCTGTGATGCCAGTGATGTATTGGTTAATCTTTAGAAAGAGCTGATGGTATGAATTATAGGATTATCATATTCTGTATATTATTCTCTGCGATGGCGGCTTTTGGCCAAGACGCCGATACACTGCGTCTCTCCGTGCAGGACTGCATCGACATGGCCTTGGAGAACAATATCGAACTGAAAAACAGCCAATTGGAGATAGACAAAGCCCGAGCCACAAAGAAAGAAGCCCAAGCGGCGTATTATCCCACCGTCAAGGCGCAGGCCATTGGTTTTGATGCCTTGCATCCGATGCTCACTTTCGGCATTGACGACATCAACAACGACCAGTTGCGGCAAATCCTTTATACGCTGTATGCCGAATATGGCGTCAACATGGGCTTAGACAAAGAATATTCTTATATACAAAACGGCATAATCCTCAACGCCACGGCCATGGAACCGATTTATGCCGGAGGGCGCATCCGCAACGGCAACAAGCTCGCCAAATTGGGCATCGAAGCCGCCGAATACCAATCAAAAGTGAAGGAAGACGAAGTGCGCCTGCAAACGGAATGCCTTTATTGGCAAATCATTGCCTTGGAGGAGAAAAACGCCACCTTGGACCACCTCGACCGCCTTTTGGACACCTTGGACAAAGACTTAACGGGGGCCATCGAAGCGGGTTTAGCCATGCCCACCGACCAATACAAGCTCCGCGTGAAGCAAAACGAGAGCCAACTCAACCGCAAGAAGCTGAACGACGGCATCACCTTACTAAAGATGGCCTTGGCACAATACATCGGTGCCGATTGGCAGACCATGACCCTCACCGACACCCTCGGCCTTGAAACGGAGCCTTCGGCCTATTATCAAGTCGCCGAACAAGCCGTGGCGCAACGCAACGAAAGCCACCTGCTCGACCTGTCGTTGAAAGCCGAAGACCTGAAAAAGAAGATGACCCTCGGCGAAGCCCTGCCCTCCCTGATGATAGGCGGCAGCGCCAACTATCATACGGTGTTGGAGAACACGAAACCCAACGCCATGGTCTTCGCCATGCTGCAAATACCCATCACCGACTGGCACAAGACCTCATTCAAGCTGAAGAAGCACGACCTTGATGCCCAGACTGCCGCCAACACCCGCCGTGACCTGACCGAGAAGATGCAGCTACAAACCAATCAAGCCTGGTTCAACCTTGAACAAAGTTGGTTGCGTATCAGTATGGCACAGGCCGCCTTGCAGGATGCCGAAGCCAACCTGAAAATCACGGAGGATTATTATGAAGCAGGATTGGTTGCCCTCTCGGACGTGCTCGAAGCCCAAACCATGCTCAAACAAAGCCGTGATGAGCTCACCGACAGCCGTGTGGAGTATCGTGTCAATCTGGTTACCTATAAGCAGCTAACCAAGGACTGAATTTGATCAATTCAACAGTTTTGCATGATTTTTGTATTTTTGCCAGCGCAAAATACGACACATCATGACAAAAAAACTTCTTTTCTTAATCCTTTTCATTACTTCGGCCACTCTCGGCCAAGCTCAAGTGAGCAAAATGCTCGGCCAATGGAACACCTTCGATGACAAGACGGGCGAGATGCGCTCGTGCGTCAACATCACGGAAAAAGACGACGAGTATTCCTGTGAAGTCATCAAACTTTACGAGAAAGACGCCAACGGACAATACAAGGTGATGCAACCACCCTATCCAAAAGGTTACGAAGGCGTGGTGGGCACACAACTCTTTAAAGAGATGAAAGTCAACGGTGACCATCTCAAAGGCAAGGTCTACGACCCCGAGAGCCAAAAGACCTATTTCGGCAAGATAACATACAAAGAAAAGACCGATGAACTTGTCTTACGTGGATCGCTAGACAAGGCGGGGCTGTTGGGTCGTTCGCAGACTTGGAAACGGAATAAATAAATGATAGTAGAGACGCGCCACGGCACGTCTCTACATGTTTTAAACATCAAATTTGAATTCGGCATCAA
>LXOW01117330.1_pt1 | contig 14385 bp, 15 predicted proteins | sample 1368591 | NCBI WGS metagenome assembly LXOW01 (sample SAMN04884650, study PRJNA319009) | bovine gut metagenome | isolation source: Cow rumen | host: Bos taurus | place: Italy: Legnaro (PD) | collected 2014-07-09
GGTAAAAATCAGCCATTGTAGTACTAGACAATGTATTGATTAATGCATCTACTAAAGCGGTATTATACTTTTCTATGTCGCTTTCTTGTAGATTATCAATGCGCATACTATGAAGTTTTTTTACATATCTTGCATCATGAAGACTTGTAGGCAAAAAACCAAAACCAACAGCACAATGCAAATCGTACTTCTTTATAAATTGATTGGAATTACAAGCCAACAAAAAGAGCCTTTTGTTACATAACAAATCGCATTTTTCTTTTTCAAAGATAACGTTTTCAAAACGACTACCACAAAGCCAGTCACTTGTCCCATGACCAAGAAATACAACACTTTCGGCATCATGAATCTCCGAGTATATCCTATCTAAAGCATTCTCTTCAGTAGTATCATCATGTATGCCAATCGCGTACATATTATTGCAAATGTGCTCATACAACGGCAGCAGAAAATCTGTCGTCTGATCTTTTGGATATATGCAAACATTTTTTTTCATCGGTTGACTTCGGTGAGGTATGCAATGGTTTGGGTTAAAACGGCTTCTATCCATTCCTCGGAACGGGCATCAGATTTTTTGTCTATCATCTCTGCAATTTCTAAGAAGGTTTTTCTCTTTAATTCCGGGCAACAGGAATTGAAAACCATTTCGCCATTTGCCCGTAACAAAGCGCACAAACGATGCTCCATACTCTCTTCGCTATCATGTCGCAAATACTTAAGGAGGTCTTCTTGGTAATCGACCCTACCAATGCAATCTATAATCTTATCATGAATCAATTGATTTATGCCCTCAACAAGTTGTTCTGACGATGCTTTCTGGTAGTCTTCTCCGATAACGCTATTGATCACTTTATTCCAATTGCCAGAGTACACGAAAAAGTTCAAGTTTCTACGGAATTCGTGAACCAGGTGAACTACATCCAATCCATTCAGATAGTCACAATCCAAATCAAAATCTGTAAGAGCTATGTCTATCTGTTTGTCTTGGATTTCTGAAGCTATTTTATCTTTCAGTTTTGCGACATCCAAATCCTCAGAATCATCTTTTTTCAATTCGGCGGAACTTGTTCGGATAAATATGAAATTCAAATCGAATTCTTTCCTTGTTGAAAGTTTGATGCTATCTATGATTTTTGTTTGGTCTTTATCATCAAACAGTAATATGCATTTTGTTTTCTTCATATCTTCAAATTATTCAAAATACAATCTAAATGTGGCACCGGTCTCAAAATGTAAACCATTTCCCACAAACTGAATATCTCCGTTTAGTTCATTTTTCATTCGCTCTTTAATCGTGCTTAGACCTATTCCTGATCCACCTCTACGATTGGTAACGCCTTCCTCGAAAATGCTATCTGACGTAAAATGGTCTAGATCAACCCCAACACCATTATCTGTAAAATCAACGATATAAGTTCTTCCATCTCGAGCAAAATCTAATCTGAACTCCGTGGCAGTGGCTTTTTCCGAGTTGCTTACCAAATTGTCCAGTACAATGGACAAGTCCAAAACCGGAATTTTTTTCTCCAAAACCTCTGTGATGTCGGAATGATATTGAACCTTACACTTTGGCTTGTAATTTGAGAAATACTCTTTGATATAGTTTTCTATGTCAATTAGCTGCGATTCAGCCAATAATGCTAAATCTGCCTTGGTGATCATTTTAGATAGCAGGTGGATTCTATTGATATCATAATCAAAAGAGTCAAGCGATTCTCTTAAACCGACAAGATCGTTGTCTGCAAGNNCTGATGGAATTTGTAGAAGATATGAGAACCGTATGAATTAAATCCAAAACATCTTTGGAGGTGTTTCTGGTTGCTGCCAGATACTTGTTTTTCTGTATCTGAGAATCACGTTCACGCTCCGCTTTCTCTCTCTTATCTTTCTCTTCTTTCGCTTTTTTTATTGCCGCTTCCGCTTTTCTCTCTTCCGCCTTCGCTTTTTGTTCAGCTTCTTCCTTTTGGCGGCGCAACTCATCCATGTGCTTCTCGAACTCCGCATATCTGTCTAACAAGTAGGTGTCATTGGTTTTCTCGGCCAACTTGCGTACATCGTCAATCATTTGCGCTTGAATGACCTCGGTGTCTGTTGGGTCGGCGACGACGTTGGCCAGATTCTCGTTATATTGCAATACTGTTACGGACTTGTCGTTAACCAAGGACTTTATGAGTTGGAGGAAGTCTACTTTGCTACCAATGTTCGAGTATAAGTGTTTTGCGGAATCAGAATCCTTGTCTATCCCTTGCAACCTTTTCCGGGCATCTTCTGCAATGCTTTGATTGATAAAATAGTCTTTACGTAAAAAACTTCCACCCCACAATACACCAACAACATAACGTTCCAGCCTTTTATAGATATTCCAGAAGTAATCCATTAATTGTTTGGATGCTTCTGTTTTTATCAAACCGCCATCTCTGCTAGAAACCTCTTTGATTAAATCTATTTTATCAGTCTCAACGTCAACCCTTCCAAATAAATTACGTGTACCGAGGGAACGACTACGTCCTTGCTGGAGATGTTGATTCAGTCCCCAACTATCATCGGTTGGCTCTCCAAATGGGAAAATCCTAAAGCCATTTCTAAATAGAAATACATTGCCATAGTTCACGGGCTCTATGCCCATTTTTGCCGTAAAATTATATTTTGCCGCACGATTCAAGAAGAAGAGACTGACTGATGCTGATTCTAATTTAGAAAACTCATTATTGGGTTCTTCGATTTCGTACATCAGGATTCCACGATCTTTCAATAGCGTGTGAATCGTACCTCCTTGAATATGACTTTCTATTTGGGTGGTTTTTAGTTTTAGTATATCTGCTATGGAGTTCTCTATTACGCCATTTACTACATCATGATTTGAGTCTGCCTGAGCATCAGCCATCCTCATTTGAGGAGCAATAATCTCNNCTGCTATGGAGTTCTCTATTACGCCATTTACCTTGTTGTGTTTCTCAGCCGTGGAGTCATCATTTCTCATTTTTGGAGCAATGATTTCAATCTGGAAGTCGTCATCTGTTCCCGAAAAAGGATTGATCATCTTTTCCAGGGACTTCCTGAGCCGCTTAATGTCATCACGGTTCCATGGAAGATGTAATCCCTTAAACTCTAATATGGTGCCAGTGGGGGATTCCAATGGGAACTGCGGAATGGTTTCTAATGTCTCATGAGGGATATCTACCGTGTCGAACTCTGTTTGTTTGTTGATTTCAAACACACTCCAATCCACATGAAGCACCTCGGTCTTGTTTTCCGCCGCACTACGTGTGGTGAGGGTCAGGTTGCGAGCCAGACGGTCGCACGACATTCTACCAATGCCTTTTGCTCCCGCATAATGACGCTTGAACTTGCTGCGATAGGATTTGTCCTCCGTGCCATCGCTCTTGGCGGAATAGGCGACAAAAAGCCATTTGTTGATCAAGTCGTCTTTCGACATACCTTTTCCATTATCGGCAATGGCCAGATAGTCGTCATCGAAAGTGATTTCGACCTTGGAGGCATGGGCATCATACGAATTCTTGACCAACTCCAATATGGCGATGTCGGGACTTGTTATCAAATCCCGACCCAGAATATTCTTCAGTTCTGCACTAACACGGAATTGTAGATTATCTTTCATCCTGCAACATCTCCTTTAAAATGATTCCGGCTTGTTCTGCAAAGAGTGGCGGTATGGCATTGCCGACTTGAGAGTAGCGTGGCACCTCAAGCTTGCGCATATCTCCTCCCGTGGTGTATTTTGCTCTTATCTCGTACCAATCAGGGAACGACTGGATGCGGGCGCACTCCCGGACGGTCATAATGCGAGGTTCGGCATAATGCAGATAGTCGTCGGGCTGTCCTGTTATGGTTGGCGAAACAGCATTAGGATCTAACACCGTTATCCCACGCTGCTTGATGCCCCAAGCCTCACGGGCTTTGCCATCAATGCGCTTGCCTCTGGGTTGGTATTCTGACAGAAGGCGTTGGAACAAGGCCGTCTTGTCAGGTGAATGATGGGCAAAGCTATGACTGTCGGGAATGGTATGCGTCTTGGGATAATCACCACGCATCATCTTTGCGTAATTGCTTATTCTTCCTTTGCCATATACTCCCGAATTAAATCCCTTTCGATCTGGCGTAGGAAGTTCACCATTGCTGCGAAGCAAATCGGATATGGCCTCCTGCAGTGTTGCTGTAGGCTTCAACCCTTTGCTTTTCAAGAAAGCATCACGATGAGCCAATAACTGTTGTTCGAAGTTGTCGGGGTTGCCTAACCCATCTTGAACGCCCACTAAAATGAAACGTTTGCGACGTTGGGGAACACCGTAGTTGGAGAAGTCAAAGACATGTGGTTTGACTTTATACCCCAACTTCTGCAAACCTCGAATCACCTTATGCGAATAAGGCTCTGCCTCACTATCTTTCTTTTTGTCGAATGCATAGGTGAATCCTTTGACATTCTCGAAGAGGAGCATTCGAGGACGTACCAAATCGATGAAATTGATGTAGGAAAAGACCAGTTGGTTGCGCACATCGTCTTCGACACGCTTCCCCGCCATAGAAAATCCCTGGCACGGAGGCCCACCAGCCACCAAATCCACTTTGCCCCGCAAGGCTTTCAACTGGTCCTGATATTTCTCAAGCACCTCGTTTATATCGTGATTGGTTTGAGGAAGCCAATCCGGCCAGTCGAAGTGTTTTTTGTTGTCGATAAGGTTGTGTTTCAGCGTCTCGAAAGGGAACGCATTCTTTTCAATGGCAAAAAGTCCCTGCCAACCAGCCAGATAAAGACCCAACGAGAGGCCACCACATCCAGCGAATAGATCTATGCAAACAGGCTTTGCCATATTACCCCATATCTGTTATAACAGAGAAAACGAGGGAATTGGATTTTTATTGTATAATACTATAAAAAATGAGGCTGTTGTAACATCAAAATAAGTACACCATTTAAAATCACGATATTATCGGAATATAGATAGTGTCGGAGGTATAGCCTCGGCGAGAGCGGAGGAAGGCGTAAAAGTGGAGGTTGTCGGCGTGCCATTCGGCAGGAAGTTGGACGATGAGGCTTTCGGCACTACGGGGAACGGGGTCGAAGAGGATGCCGATGCGGTGAGCGGGGCTGTAGGCGAAGAGGTAGAGGTTGTCGGTGGGGGCGGCATTGCCGAAGTGTAGACAGGGGTCGAAGGTCAGGTGCAGGGTGTTGTCATCGTCGAAACGAACGGAGGTAAAACAGACTCTTGCAGCGGAGCCATAGCTGAGGACAATACGAGGATAGTCGATGTCGCCGTTTGCGGTGAAACAGTTTTTGTTGAGCTTGCGGAAGTCCATATAGGTGCGCAGATGCTGACGTTGCGCGTGGCGATGGAGGCCGATGGCGTGGGCCTCGGTCATGTGGGAGGAGAGTCGCACAATCTCGACGAAGGCGCTGCGGTGGGCCTGCTGCGCCTCGGTGCGCGGATTGGCCACTTGAACAGGCATGGAACGCTCGCATTGGCGTCCATCAACGACGTAGAGAATCTTGTAGCCTAACTTTCCGCTTTCGTAGGAACCTTGTTTTGTTGCCATAAGTATTTCGTTTTGTATTCACAATAACGTCGAAGGCAGGACGATATTGCCTCGGGGGCAGATGCGAGCCTGGTCGTAGGAATCTCGAAGAAGTCCCGAAGTTGACATGGTGTTACTACGGAAGCACTATAGAGTTGGTATAGAGTTAATATAGACTTGGTATAGGGATGGTATAGTCTTGTTGCGGAACTAATTGCTTGATATATATTCTTCAAAGAAGAATATATAATGCTTGGTTAAACGAGGTTCAGATTGTGGAGTCTAGCGGTGATGTTTTAAACAATAGCGAAAAATAGCATCTGCGACTGTTTTTTCAAAGTTACAAAAGATACGAAATAAAAACCAGATAGTATTTTATTTCGATATTTTTGAAAAAAATGTGTATCTTTGTTTCGCTGCGCTCACGAAGATACTTTATTTGACTTCGTCCACGTTGCTTCATCTCGGAAAAGAAAACAAGTTTTCTCTTCTCTCGACTTACGCAACTTTCGGGAATGATAAAATAAATTTTGCCATTCCGCTCAACTTTTGTATCTTTGCAATCAAAATAACAACTTTATGGCGCTACTGAAATTCCCCACCCATCGCGAGAATACCCGCACGCAGGAAGAGCGGCGGGAGTCGCTGGAGTTTGGTAAACTTGGGGAGCAGATGACGGCGAAATACCTGACCGATAAAGGGTATATTATCCTTGAGCACAACTACCGCCGGGGACATCTGGAGATTGACCTCATCGCGCTGGATGGAGACGAGCTGGTCATCGTGGAGGTGAAGAGTCGCGCCTACGACACTATCCTGCAGCCAGAGGACGCGGTCGACCATAAGAAACGACTGGCACTTATCCGCCTGGCCAACGAGTATGTAAAGACACACAACCGCAAGGAGAACGTTCGGTTCGACATTGTCACCATTGTTTCGAAAGAAGGTAGTGCTGAAATCAAGCACCTCAAGAATGCCTACAGCGTGATGAGTTTCTGATATGAAAGACGCCACCACATACGCCATTCCCGATTTCGTCGACATCATCCTCGCGGGTGGTGAGCGGACGGACGAGGCGATGTATTATCTGCTGCATGAGCGGCTGAACAAGCAACTGAAAGGGAAATTCGTGGTATACCAGCACCAGCTGATGGATGAATTCGAGGATGTCGTGGAGGATTTCTTTCTCTATCTTCGAGAGGGGAAGGACGGGAGAAATCGTACTCCCTACCAATCGCTCCAGCGCATCCAAAAACGGGAGGCCTTTGAATCGTGGATGCTCAGCACCTTCCGCAACTATCTCACGGTGCGAGCCGACAAAGAGGACAATCGGACAATCATATTATCGGATAATCAAAACATCCAAACATCAGAATATCCTAATATCCTCATCGAAGAGCACAAACTCGCCATTGTCTCCCACCTTATCGCCTTTGCCCATCAGGTGTTCTATCCTCGTAGCCGCTTCATCTTCCTGCGCTCGCTGCTGACGATGCTCAACAAGCAGCAGGCGTTGCCCAACGAAGAAATGGCAAAAGCGCTTGGAATGACCGAACTCTCCTACCGCGTGAGTGTCCACCGCATGAAATGCCGCCTCGCAAAATACCGCACCCTCCTACTACAAGGCGAGCAGCTCGCGCTCGACGACTCGCATCAGCAGATGGCGCAATGCATCAATGATGATTTCGACCACCTCTATCCCACGCTGATGCACTACTATGGTCAAACCATCGACACCTTAAGCCGCGCCGATGCCGTCAAGCAACTGCGTCAGGAATACCTCGCCGCTACCGGCACCCTCCTTCACGAGCCCGATACGCCCTACGCCCTCGCCCCTTCCATCTCCTACTACTGGACACGTCTCGAGAGGTTCCTTATCGTGTAATTAACACGCCTTCGACAAGCACTTGTCGAGGGCGGAGGTGATGGCGTCGCGGTCGAGGTTCTGGCCGATGAAGACGAGCTTCTGCATGCGGTCGCCATAGGTGTCGTCCCAGTCGCGCTGCAAGTCGGGGTTGCGGCGCATGAAGTCGAGCAGCTCGTCGTCGGGCATGGTGGCGTACCACTGGCCGCTGTCCTTCAGCGAGACCTGCGAGCCGGCTTGCTCGAAGAGATAGCAGGTGTCGGGCTCCGACAAGAACCAACAGATGCCCTTGGCACGGATAATCTCCTTCGGCCAATGAAGAGCCACGAACTCGTCGAAACGGCCGAGGTTCATCGGCTCGCGACGGTAGTAGACAAAGGTGCCGATGCCGTATTCCTCCGCCTCACCCTCGTCGTGGTCGTGATGATGGTGGTGCTCATGGTCGTGATGGTGTTCATGCTCCTCATGCTCATGGTGATGGTGCTCCTCCTCCAATTCCTCATTACTCATTCCTAATTCCTCATTATCATGGTGCCCTTCAATCTCGTTAATCCACGCTGCCGATGTCGCCACCTTGTCGAAGTCGAACATGCCGGTGTAGAGTATCTTGCGGAAGTCTATGTCGCAGTAGTCGCACTCGATGATTTCGGCCTTCGGCTGGATGGCGCGGATAATCTCGCGGATGCGTCCCAGCTCGTCGGGCGACACCATCGAGGCCTTGTTCAGCAAGATGATGTTGCAGAACTCAATCTGCTGGATGACGAGGTTCTCGATGTCGTCCTCCGCCAATCCCGGACGCAGCAGGTTCTTGCCGCTGCCGAATTCGTCCTTCATGCGCAGGGCGTCGACCACGGTGACGATGCTGTCCACCACCGGCACGCCGTCGGTGATGTATTCCGGCCCCATGGTGGGGATGGAGCAGATGGTTTGTGCGATGGGCGCGGGCTCGCAGATGCCGCTGGCCTCGATGACGATATAGTCGAAGCGGTGCTGACTGATGATGTCGCGCAGCTGCTCCACGAGGTCCATCTTCAGCGTGCAGCAGATGCAGCCGTTCTGCAGCGCCACGAGGCTCTCCTCTTTCTGCCCCACGATGCCGCCCTTCTCGATGAGGTCGGCGTCGATGTTCACCTCGCCGATGTCGTTGACGATGACGGCGAACTTAATGCCGCGTTTGTTGTTCAGTATGCGGTTGAGGAGTGTCGTCTTGCCGCTGCCCAGATACCCTGTCAGCAGCAGAACAGGAGTGGATTGTATGTTCATTTAGATTAGTAGTTCTGCTTGTTGATTTCGAAGAAGGCTTGCGGGTGGTTGCAGACGGGGCATACCTCGGGGGCTTGGGTGCCGACCACGATATGGCCGCAGTTACGGCATTCCCATACCTTCACCTCGCTCTTGGCAAAGACCTCCTTGGCCTCGACGTTATGCAGCAGGGCACGGTAGCGCTCTTCATGGTGCTTCTCGATGGCGGCCACGCCACGGAACTTGGCGGCCAGCTCGGGGAAGCCCTCGGCTTCGGCGGTGCGGGCAAAGCCTTCGTACATATCCGTCCACTCGTAGTTCTCGCCAGCGGCGGCAGCGGCCAGGTTCTCGGCGGTGGTGCCGATGCCGTTCAGCTCCTTGAACCACAGCTTGGCGTGCTCCTTCTCGTTCTCGGCGGTCTGCAGGAAGAGGGCGGCAATCTGTTCAAAGCCCTCCTTCTTGGCCTTCGAGGCGAAGTAGGTGTATTTGTTGCGTGCCTCGCTCTCGCCAGCGAAGGCGGCGTGCAGGTTCTTCTCCGTCTGAGTGCCGGCATAAGGATTTGCAGCCTTCACCTCCTCAACGGGTTCAAACTTCTCCTTGCCCTGCTTGCAGCGCGGACATTTCCAGTCGGCCGGCAGCTGCTCAAAAGGTGTTCCAGGGGCTATGCCCTGTGTGGGGTCGCCCTGTGCCGGGTCGTACTCATACTTGCAAATGGTGCATTTGTATTTCTTCATTGTTTTAGATTATTATAGATTAATCGTTTGTATAACGTAAATCGGATGAAAATATTGTATTTCTTTATAAAAACAGAAAGGCCGAGACCATTGCTGGCCCCAGCTTTTTATCGTTTTGGTGTGTCTATGCAGAATTTTATCTCCGAGAGTTTTATCTGGTGAGTCCCAGTTTACGAAGTCTTGACGCTATCCCACCACGGTTGCGTTGGAATAATGACATCAGTTCTTTCATAGAAGTTCCTTCTTTATATAACTTTGTCAACAGGGCATCGTCAGCTTCGCTCCAAGGTTTATATGCGTTCGTGTACAATGCCTTTTGTTCTTGCATGTGATTAGAGTGTTTGGCGGTTAAGAATAGGACGCCTATCTTTTCCATCATACACTCTTTTGAAGGAATAATGTTATTGAGTAGCGACTCTATCGAGAATTCTTTATCAATACAGGTGAAATATAGGTTGTCGGGATCGTTGGGGAGGCCGCCGATGCCAAGGAGCAAGTAGACGGGCATGTGTCGGTCGGTAGAGAATTGCCAGAAGGATGTCATTCTCTCTGCTGGGAGCAGTTCCTTCTCTATGTCTTTCGGCAGATGATTACGCCATTTGCACTCTACGGCAAACGGTTTTCCATCATACTCAAATACAAGATCAGGTGCGCTGTTGTTTTTAGGATAGACATCCGGCAGTGATTTGTCGCCGCGCCATTCTTTCAGCGTAAGTTTTTTATTGTTCGGCAAGTCAAAGAGATCTATCACATAGTCTTCGAACTCTCTGCCTTTCAGCACCTCGTCATTCATCGTCAATGCCTTAATACGTTTGTATATAGTGCTGTAAGGTCGGTTGATAGCCTTGTGTATGGCGTGAATGCCCATATCTTCGTAGAACATACGCAGCAGCCGTTTGTCCTCGGCCACCGTCCAGCGGTAGGGTTTCTCTACGGCTTCGGCGGCTTTCATGTCGGCTTTGTCGAGCAGGTGAGTGACGTTGCTGTGCCCCGCCAGCAGGCCGAAGATACTGCCGTTGGTGTTGATATAGCCGCAGACGATATGTTGTACTTGGCCGATGACATATTGGTTCCGCAGCCGAGAGGTATATCCTTTATCTTTTTCCTCTCGTTGCAACACTAGAATAAGTAGGCGGTTCTCTTTCAACGCTTGATCTATCTGTACATTATATGTGTCATGAAAGCACCCCGTGACTACTAACGTCGTCGGCACATGACATACCAGCAACGCCTTCAGCACCTCTTCCTCAAGCTCAGACGTATTAAAACAAACAGCACAACCATTGAACTTGTCGAAACTCTCCACCCATAGGAACACCTTCCCATAACACCCCATCGGTGCCATCCTCGACGTCAAGAAAAGCGTCTTCTTCCGCCCCCAAAGTTCCTTGTTGCCAATGGTTTGCTTGATGTGCATAAGACTATTTTTCAGCAATTCAGAATGCAACTAGTTCTCCCTGAAGTGAAAATATCAAATGGACTCATAGTATTTGGCAAGTCCTCTACAAAATGTTTTACCAATGGTTACATCATTTTTCCCATAGTTTTTCTTAAATAAATCTGCTCTTAAGTTAATATGAATATCTTTATTCAGGGTAGGATAACATTTATGGTATGCAAGTATTGATTGGTATTCGCCAATATGATTATTCAGTAAGAAATCATCAATGCTTTTAACAATATTAAACAAGTCTCGTAGATACTTTATGACTCTCTTTTGGGAAACACGTTCTGCAGGTTGTATTTTATTAATATCAATACTTCTAGACTGTTCGATGTCTCTACCGAAAGCATGACCTACTTTATTTCGTAATGTACGAATTTGATCTAATAATGCAATATTGCTTTTCAGCATGGGTGGAATTGTTCCAAATATGGAGGAAAATGCATTGCATCTTACAGTCCAAGTACCTTTTGTACATTCATTTACCCTTTCTGTATAGACCTCTTTTCTTAAACTGCCATTTTTTAATAAGATGGTTCCGTCTATTTGATGAGGCGCTCCCAATAAAACTCCGGGATCAGACTCTATTGCTAGAGTTACAACGGAATTCAAATATGTCTCAAAGAACGCTGACATGGCCATTACACAATTAAGGTATATCCAATTTTGGAGTTCCTCATAACCATTTGACCAGTCTTTTAAAGTTTCAAAATTGTTATTATGAGAAGGAACGATAAAGTGCTTTGATGGGGTGTCATCCCAATCTGCTTTCGACAAAGCCAATTGTTTATATGTAAATTGATGCGCAAACTTATCTGCCCAAATCAATCGGCTCAACTCTTCATTGTATTGTTTATATACTTTGAATGGCCATGTGTTATTTTGGACATGTTCCCATCGAGAGAATTGAATGGTGCTGTGCATTTTCTACTTTGCTTTAATGTTTATATTTCAATTAAGGTTGTCTGTTATTAGAAACAGGGGGGGGGCTTTCCAGACTTGATGGGAGATTATTACATCTCTGAGAGTTCCTTGTAGCTTTCGTAGCTCAGTTTTGCGTTGTTCAATGCATCGCATTACTCACAGCCTTTATAAGCGAGGGCGATGCTGATGGCTTCGATTTGAATGGGTAATTGCATAATATTGTATTTTTGAGTTTTTAGTCTTTTGTATTATTATACTATACTTACGTTTAATGATTAAATAGTAACCTCACCAATACTTTTAATTAGGATTCTAGTTATTAATACAAAGTTTTTAGCTTATTAACTTGTGTATGTCAGTATTATTTGCTATCTTTGCATAAAAATTTAAAGTTATGAATATGTATAATCTTGTTAATTCAATTTCGTATGACGGTTTTCCGTATCTAACAGTGAATGGAAAAGATTTTGTGTGGAACGGTTTCTTTTGGCAGCTTACCTGCTTTGATTAAAGCTCAAACTATAAGATGCGTTTCATATAGTAGAAATATCGGATTGCCATGCATCATAAGATTGCTGCTTTCTTACACGAGAAAGAGAATCTGCTATATGATGGTTAGTGATTATTATTACAGAAAATGCATCTACCAATTCTTTATGTCTCCGTGCATAGAATTCTTCAATAAGGTCCCTCTCATATTCCTGCCCAAAGGCAAAAACAGAGGCCGTAGGATTTATTGGGAAGTCATCACGAACATAAATATCTTTCCCATGAATTGTTGTATCCAGCGAACCATATTTGTGTAAATATAGTGATGACCAATAGTCATATTCACATAAGTGATCGAAATAGCCGAAACTTCCCCTCCAATCATTGCCAGGATATTTGTGTATCTTGCTTACAACAATGATTCGCTCTATTTTATTATTGTTTAGAATAGGAATTATTTTTTGAATTGTCAGCCCATTAAGAGTGGGATTATGCTTTAAGAATATCTTTTTTGCAGACTCAAATTCTTGAGCATTGACTCCCAAATATAGATTGCCAATGGCAGGTGTTTTGTATGCATTATCTGGGGTAGATGCGGAAGAAGACACATTTAGTTGTTGTTGGTCATTTCCTGTAGTAGTCTCTACACCTGACTCCTTTGTTTGTACTGTTGGTTCTGATTGTTGGTTATAATTTCCACATGAAATAACAAGGCCAAGAGTGGTTAATGCCAAGATGTACTTATTGAATCTCATATTATCATATCTTTTTTTGAAGTTGTGGAGGCCTCTCGACCTCCACAACTTGGGTTTGCAATCTATATTAGATTACATCTCCGAGAGTTTCTTGTAGCCCTCGTAGCGCAGTTTGGCAACGCAAACACGTCACTTCTTCATTTCAAGTTTGTGGCGGATATTTTCAGCGAGGAAAGAGGCTACTTTCTCGGGTTCCATTCCTGTGACGTTAAAAACGAAGTTATAGTTGCGAGCATCGTATCGCGAAGTGTTGGCGACGGTCTTGACGAATGTGTCACGTTCGCGGTCGATACTGTCCATGAGTTTTTCGGCTTCTTTTGGAGAGAGATTGCGTGAGGCTGCCATGCGTGCAATACGAGCATCCCTGTCTGCAATAATGAGTAGGTGCAATGCGTCGGGATTGTCACGGAATACGTGGAATCCGGCACGACCAATGATGATGCAGCTCTCCTGTGCCGCAAGTTCTTTTAAAGCACGGGCTTCTGCATAGTAAACGCTCAGCGGAGTGGCCTCGGGTTTGGTCGGTGTGGTATAGCTGGCAGCGTCAAACTGCTGATAGAAACGGCAGAAGTCGCTCCACCAGTTGGTCTTCTGCGCTTTGACTTTCTCGATATTCTCGATAGTCATGTCAAACTGCTTTGCGATACCCTCTAGCATGGAGCGGTCGTATACTTTAAGACCGAGTTTTTCTCCGATTAGATAGGCAATCTCCCTACCGCCAGTACCGCATTCGCGGTTTATGGTTATGATGATTTTGTTCATATAATGGCTATTTGTTTTTAGAAGCCTGGAAGGCCTCTCGACCTTCCAGACTTGGTTGAAGAATATTACATCTCGCTCAGTTTCTTGTAACCCTCGTAGCGCAGTTTGGCATTGTTCACTGCATTTGATTTTATTTCAGCGGTGTTCACAGCCTTTGGAAGCGCTCGAAGAAATGCAAAACCATTAAAGTTCGGAAAGCTTTTTATAACCTTCATAACGGAGTTTTGCATTTCTTTCCGTGGCGACGAAGAGTTCTTCGGCCTCCTGGGGGAAGGTCTTCATCAGCGAGTTGTAGCGCACCTCGCCCATGATGAAGTCGCGGAACTTGCTCCAGTCGGGCTCCTTCGAGTCGAGGTGGAAGCCGTTCTTGCCGGCCTCTTCCTCGGCGGGGTTGAAGTGCCAGAGGTGCCAGTAGCCGCACTCGACGGCTTTCTTCTCCTCGTTCTGCGTGCGGCCCATACCGATCTTGATACCGTGGTTGATGCAGGGTGCGTAGCAGATGATGAGCGACGGGCCGTGGTAGGCCTCGGCCTCCTTGATGACGTTGAAGTACTGGGCCTGGCTGGCGCCCATAGCGACCTGGGCCACATAGACGTAGCCGTAGCTCTTGGCAATCATACCGAGGTCTTTCTTGCGGAT
>LXOW01061086.1_pt1 | contig 14383 bp, 12 predicted proteins | sample 1368591 | NCBI WGS metagenome assembly LXOW01 (sample SAMN04884650, study PRJNA319009) | bovine gut metagenome | isolation source: Cow rumen | host: Bos taurus | place: Italy: Legnaro (PD) | collected 2014-07-09
GTTATCGTTCCCGTTATCGTCCCCGTTCCCGTTATCGTTTTCGTTATCGTTCCCGTTATCGTTATCGTCATGAACCTTCTTTTCTTCGTCGTAGGCCCAGCCCCCATACTCCACATGCAGGCAATGTACGCCATTCGTACTGCCTATGCCCATGCACGTCCCGATGACAGGCTATACATCCTCACCGATGCACCAGCGCTATATGCCAGCCTGCCCATCGTGACGGTGTTACCGCTGACTGCCGAAGAGATAAGCCGTTGGAAGGGAGACCAGGGATATTTCTTCCGCGTGAAGATCAATGCTATACGCAAGTTTGTTGCGGCTCATCCCGACGAGGATGTGATGTTTATGGATAGCGACACCTATTGCATACAGGACTTCTCCGGCATCCCAGCGTTGCTCTCACAGGGGTATGGCGTGATGCATCTTGACGAAGGGAGTATGGAGCAGATGAAGGGACAGTCAGGGGAGATGTGGCAGCAGACCTGCGGCAAGACCTTTGCCGGCATCACCATAGGTCCGCAGCACCACATGTGGAACAGCGGCATCGTGGCTATCCCTGCCGCAAACGCAGTAACTGTTATGGACAAGGCGTTAGAACTGTGCGATGCCTTTCTTGCTGCTGGAGTAACATGCTTTAATCTTGAGCAGTGGGCTGTAGCTATTGCCCTGCAGGAAGAGGTGAGGCAGCACACCATACGTGAGGCACACCGGCTCTTCGGTCACTATTGGCATCACAAATATGTTTGGTGTGAATACATCACGCGTTTCTTCACATATTCCTATGCATACGGACGAACCCTTGAGCAGGAACTGGAAGCGATACGCCACACCAACCACCGAAGCCTTGCACGCAAACTTGCAATAAAGAGGACCCTCCTCAAACTGCTGCACTAAGCATTTAGCTTATTTAAAGCTTAAAGGGACGTGGGCGTCTCGCCCGCGACAATGTTCAATGTTCAATGAAAACAAACCTTCTCGTTATACATGTAAAAGGTCAGCGCTCGCGTGAGGCGTTCATAGAACAGCAGCTCGCGGCTCTTGATATGCCTTACAGCTACATCCTTGATGGCAACAAGGAGGACCTCACGCCTGAGATACTCGACACTTGGTTCAGTGGCGAGATGCATAGCGTGGGCCCTGCTGCCAGCTGTACCTACAAACATCTGCTGGCTTGTCAGCATATTGTTGATAACGACCTGGATGGGGCATTGATAATAGAGGATGACCTGCGTTTCTACTCTCGTTTCAAGAACTTTTTTATGAAGAGCCTTGACGAGATACGTACCTTGCATGCTGATGAGCCGCTTATCGCCAACTATGAGGAGAGCAGTCTCATGCTTGTGCCACGCAGCAAGCGCATCAAGGGCAAGGTGCTACATCTTGCCTCACGCGACCGTTTCGCTGGCTGCTACTATGTTAACCGCACTGCCGCTCTGACGATCCTCTCCTTTGTCAGGGAGCATAAGACCGACGTGCCCATCGACCGTCTGCACAGCCTCTTGACGGAGAAAGGTCTGATAAACTATTACTGGAGCTATCCCTGCCTTGCATGCCAGTGTAGCTGTGACGGCACTATGCCCACCATGATACCGACGCGGCCACGCCCGCTCAAGCGACTCAAATGGCTCTATAAGCGCATCTATAAACACCTGCTTTACTCTCTGCGTTGAAACGTTTTTATTATACATACTTTCGCCATACCCGCAAGAACAGCCACCTGAGCTATTTCCTGCGTAGCATCATCAGGTATATCATGCCGCAATGGTATCTCAACCTGAGAGTGAGGGCCATACGTCGCCGTTACTCACGTATGACGGAAGAGGAACGTAAGTATGTTGATGACCGCGTTGACTACTACTGCAAGTTCTGCGACAGCATACTTTTGCCCGATGATGCTCCGCAGCTCTCTGGGTTCACGTATAAGCAGCGGGAGTCATATGTTCATGACTACGTCAACAGCACATATTTCTTTGATGCCTACGAATACATACGCTTCTATCCCAAACATCTGCGTTGGGCCTATAACCCAGGCGACGTGAACTATCTCTTCCCCGTTCCTGAGATAACGAAGAGCCGTCCCGTTGCCTCTCCCCCCGCTGGAGAGCCAGAAATGCCTCTTCCCGTTGGAGAGTCTGCGATACCATCGCAGACAAACCGCAACAACATCCTTCTCAACCTCGACAAGGTGCGCCACTTCACTTGGATTACCGACCCGTTCTCGTGGGAGGAGAAGGAGTGCCGCATCCTCTTCCGTGGCGATGCCTCGAATAAGCCGCGCCGTCTGCGTTTCATTGAGATGTGGAAGGACCATCCTTGGTGCGACCTTGTCAGCACGGGCAATATGTCGCTCTACGACCATCTGTCCTATCGTTACATCATGGCCCTTGAGGGCAACGACGTAGCGAGCAACCTGAAGTGGGTGATGAGCAGCAACTCTGCTGCCGTCATGCCGCGTCCCACGTGTGAGACGTGGTTTATGGAAGAACGCCTCATCCCCGGCTATCATTATATTGAGATAGCCGCCGACTATCACGACCTCATTGATAAGATTTCTTATTATGAGGCACACCCCGGGGAGGCAAAAGAAATCGTGGAACATGCCCACCAGTGGTGCAAGCAGTTCCACGATAAAAAGCGTGAAGACCTGATTTCAGTACGTGTCCTTGACAAGTACTTCCGTCTTACCGGACAATCACTCAGCTAATTCTACCTGAATACCGGCAGAGATAAACCAGTTTGCAAGAATCGACTGGTATTGTCGCAGCAGGTATGCGGGCCCGTCGAGTTCTCTTGTCATTATGGTGTTATACGCCTCATCAACGGTGGCTACTTCTCCCTTAGCACCAGAAGGCGCGGTGGTGAGGTAGTTATACACAGCCATAAGGTCGGTAATGCTTATACCAGAGTCATCCAGCATCTCGTAGAGTGCCGTGATGTCCAAGCCCACCTTCTCCAAGGCGTTATTCACCTTTGTCAGTATTGAGAAGAAATCAGGGGCTTGACCAGAGTCGCTGCCGTTGCCGCTGGTGGCGTCTTTGATGATTTTCCTCAGGTCGATGCCCCAACTCTCAAGGGCCTTTATCGCTTTCATCAGGTCAAGATCCTTCACTATAGTGTTATAGCCGCGGTTCAATTCACCTTCATAATACATCACAGGCCACAACTGCAGCGCCGCAGCTGTCTGTATGAACCATGTTACTGCCGTCACACCGTGATCTACCTTGAAGAGGATGGTGTTGGTCTGCAGGTTTGTCTTTCCGGGCACTATGCTTGGCTTGAATCCCTGATCCTTCATCCATGAGAAGACACCGCGTACTGACTGTATGGGCGTATAGGTGTCGTGACGTGAATTGGTGATGAAGAATTTCTGTGTCTTGTCGATGTCCCAGCCCTCAGTGAGGCTTATCTCTTTCAGTTTATTGCGTATCACCTTCGCTTCTTCGCTGTTCACGTCAAGGTAGAGGGGCTGAAAGACATGTTTCAGGCTGTCGGTGGCAATGAGTGTCTTCAATGCGTCTGTGTGGTACTTCTTCTGTAGTATCCACTCATTGATGTGGGAAGCCACAGGGTCCTTGAAGACCTTGGTATAGTCCAGTCCGAGATGGTATGTCTCGTTGAGACTTACAATCATCAGCACTATGCCGGGCATGTAGCCTGCTGTGGGCTGTTTCACCATCTCTGTATAAGCCTTTTCGAGATCGAGGGGACCGCCTCCAGCGAAAGTCTTGTCGAAGACAATGCCCTTGTCACGATACTCATTGTCGCGTACCTTGGCAACAAACATCGCCTCGCTGCCTCCCTGTGAGTATCCTATATTGAAGAGGTATTTACCCTGGTCTATGTTACGGTCCTTCATGAGCTGTCGTGCCGCCAGCAGTCCGTCGAGCGAGTTGCGGGCATTGACACTACCGCAGAGGAAGGCCTGTGGACGGTCTGCTGAAGCACCGAGGCCGATATAGTCGCTCATCACCATGATGTAGTTGGGCTTCAGGGGGTTGGCTATGATGCACTGGCTCAGGTCTTCGCCTCTGACCGTAGGAGCAGCCTTGGCATCGGAATGGGTGTAGTGGTTGTAGAGTATGACACCGTCGCAGGGCACTGTGCGCGAATATATCTCAGAAGGGATGAGGATGAGTCCGCTGATGGTCAGGGGCTTGCCGTCAGCATCCGTTGAGGTGTATTCGTAATGTATGCGGTGAACGTCGCGTCTTCCCATTGTTATGGGAATGGTATCTATGAAGGCACGGATGGAGGTGTCATTCTCCATTACTATTTTATAAGAGGTGTCCTGCGCTGACAGTTTCAGGACACTAAGCATCATTATGAGTAGTATTGCTGATATCTTGTTCATGTCATTCCTCCTTTCATTCAATAGTTATTTTTCTCGCCTTCTTGCCGTCAAACACTATGAACATACCCTTCGTAGGCTTGTCCACGCGCTGTCCCTGAAGGTTGTACCAAACAGTCCCGTTAGTGTTTTCGCTCCCGTTCCCGTTAACGTTGATAATCCCGCTCTTGCTGTCAGTCACTTCGAATGTGGCGGCAATAGGGAAATGATCACCTAAAGGTGCACCATTTACCATGTAACCCTCTTTGTCGCAGCTGAAGCTTACGGCTTTTATCTGCTTGCCCACTGTGGGGTTGATATACAGAATTTTGTCGAGCGTCTCGCCTGTCGTCACTTCATGGTCGAGGGTGGTGTTGCCCTCCTCGTAAGTGGGATAGACACCACTGTTCTTCAGTTCTACCCACACGTCCTTCACCGTTGCCTTGCCGGTAGCCTCGATGGCATCAATGAAGATTTCCTTCACACGGTCGCGCAGATAGAAGGAGTTGACGTCACCCAGCACTATCACGGGTCTCTCGTCAAAATGCTCCATGATATAGTCGCGCAGCTGCTCCCACTGTGCCTGGCGTGCCTGACGGTCGGGTGTGGCCTTGCCCTCAGCGGTGTCAAGTTCATTCTCGGAATCCATGTGCATGTTGTACACCACGATGCCTGTGCCGTCGGTCAGCGTGGCCTCATAGCGGCGAAAACCCTTGGTCACCATCATGTCATTGTCGTGACTGAACTTTCCGAAACCGTCGTTCCATGCTGTGCGCTCACCGCTGCCGGGCTGCATCGTGATGTTGCTCCTCCAGCAGGCACCAAGACCGTCACATGGGAAACGGAGGTTCTGCAGGTAGCGGAAGTCGATGGAGTAGCCCTCCAAACCAATGCTGCCCGACCATGTGTCGAAGGTGTAAGTGTCTTCCAGCACCGATGTCAGTTCATCGTGATAATTAAAGTCCTCCTGCATGAAGACCATGTCATAATTCTTCCTTGGTGAGGTACTTGCTTATCCTTACGCTTCCGGCACTACCCGGACCTTCTGTGTTCACGTTGAACATCAGAATCTTCTGTGGTAGGCCGTCAACATTCAGCGTAGCAAGGCTAAAGTTTTCTGCCCTTGCAGAAAATGGCAAGCATGTCGAAATAATTAATAATGTAAGTAAACGTAGAATCATATTTTTTGTCTGTTTATGTGATTATTTATTGGCGTCCCCGTCCCCGTTTTCGTTATCGTTATCGTTCTCATGCTTCCCTCGGTGAAGGTCAAAGCGGTGCAGGAAGAAGTTAAATGCCTCCAGACCTATCAGCACGAATACTGTTGATGCTATGGCGAGGAGATACATTCCTCCGCCGCAGGCCATTCCGATGGCAGCAGTGACCCATACGCCAGCTGCGGTGGTGAGGCCGCGAACGGTGTTCTTGTGTATCATGATAGTGCCGGCACCGATGAAACCGATGCCTGTTACCACCTGTGCAGCGATGCGCGACACGTCGAGACGGATGGGTGACTGGAAATCATCGCTCAGCACGCCCTCAAAGCCATAGGCTGATATTATCATGAACAGCGCCGAACCGAGGGCCACGAGGAAATGTGTGCGAAAGCCTACGGCCTTCTCACGATATTCGCGCTCAAGGCCAATGATGCCGCCTAAGCACGAAGCAATAAATATTCGGGTTATAAATGTTAGTTCCACTTTTCAATCTTAAATTTTCAATCTTTAATTCGTCTTCGTTCCCGTTCCCGTTTTCGTTTTCGTCTTCGTAGGTGCAAAGCACCGTTTCGTACCCAGGGACGTGGGCGTCCCGCTCGGGGTTCAATCTTCAGTGTTCAAAGCTTTATTCTGTTTCAGGGCCTCAACAAACTCACTGATTTTATGCATCTCTCTCGGTATGCGTATTCTCTGTGGACAGTGAGGCTCACATTGTCCGCATCCTATGCAGTGGTCTGCCTGACGTGCGCGAGGCACGGCACGATCCAGCCCTATGAGGTATTTGTCGCGCAGTTCCCAGTATTGTTTGTTCATCTTCAGGCGCGGCAGCGTACCGTCGTTCTTGCATTTGTTATAGTGCACGAAGATGCCAGGTATATCGATGCCGTAAGGGCAGGGCATGCAGTATTTACAGTCATTGCATGGTATGGTCTCCAACCCCACTATCTGCTCGGCAACGGTTGTCTGCAGGTATTGCATCTCAACGTTGGTAAGAGGTTTCAGTGGACAGTAGGAGAGGAGGTTGTCCTTCAGGTGTTCCATAAATGTCATGCCTGAGAGTACGGTGAGCACCCCTTCGGGCGTACCGGCATAGCGGAAGGCCCACGATGCTACGCTGCGCTCAGGGTCGCGGCGCTTCAGCTCCGTAGCGAGATACTGTGGCAACTTGCTAAGACGCCCTCCCAGCAGCGGCTCCATAATGACGGCGGGGATGCCCAGCTTCTGCAGTTCTCCATAGAGATAGCGAGCATCGGTGTTCTGGTCGTTGATCTCGTCGGCATAATTCCAGTCAAGGTAGTTGAGCTCTATCTGCACAAAGTCCCATTGGTATTTGTCGTGATGAGCCAGCAGATAGTCAAACACCTCTATGTCGCCGTGATAGGAGAAACCGAGGTTGCGTATGCGTCCTGCCTTGCGTTCTGCGAGCAGGAAGTCGAGGATGCCGTTATTCAGGTAGCGCCCCTCAAGGGACTCCATCCCACCCATGCCGATGCCGTGCAGGAGGTAGTAGTCGATGTAGTTCACCTGCAGCTCCTTCATGGAGTTGTGGTACATCTCGATGCTGGCCTCACGGCTCCAGGTGTCAGGCGCGAAGTTCGACAGCTTCGTGGCCACATGATATTCTGACCGCTTGTGGCGGCTCAGGGCTATGCCTGTGCTGCGTTCCGATAGTCCTTGGCAATAGGCTGGGGAGGTGTCGAAATAGTTCACGCCGTGCTCTATGGCATAGTCCACTTGGCGGTTCACCATCTCCTGGTCAATCTCATCGCTACTCTCGCGCGCTGAGGGACTGCTGCCTTTGGTCGGAAGACGCATCATGCCAAAGCCCAGCAGCGACACCTCCTCGCGAGTCTTGGGGTTGGTGCGGTAGGTCATCTTACCCACGGGTGGCTCCACCTGACGAACATAGTCTTCGGCAGCGGGGTTATCAGCCTGCTTCTTGCAGCCTGTCAGCAACGCCGCAGCACCAGCGGTGCCACCAGCAAAAAGTTTCAGGAATTGACGTCGGTCTATATTGTTGTTGTTCATTGGACGTTGTTTTTTGTCGTTATACCGTTATTACGTTATACCGTTAATATTCAATATTCAATTATCAATCTCTCCCTCCCCCAGGGGAGGGCCGGGGGGCTTTTATATTTCTTTGTGAACCTCATGCCCCTCAACGTATATGGCAGAGAAAGGTCGTGCCGGACACAGATACTCGCATGCTCCGCATCCTATGCATCTTTCCTCGTTCACGGCAGGCACGTATGGTCCCTCCTCATCGTCGGGGTCGAGTGGCACCATCTCGATGGCCTGCACGGGACAGTGGCGGGCACAGTTGCCGCATTCTACACCGTCCGTGACGGAGACGCAGTTCTTCTTTATCCATACGGCATGTCCTATCTGTGTGGAGGCTTTGTCCTCCTTCTTGATAGGTTTGATGGCTCCTGCCGGACATACCTCTGAGCAGCGGTTGCATTCGGGGCGGCAATAGCCGCGCTCATAGCTCATGACGGGTTGCATGAGGTGCAGCAGGTCGGTAGAGGGACGCAGCACCTGGTTGGGGCATTCTGAGATGCACAGCTGACATCCCGTGCAGCGTTGCTGCATATTGCGCAGGGAGAGGGAGCCTGGAGGCGTGAGAGGTGTCTGTCGCGTCGGAGCAACCTTGTCGGCTATCTCGGCAAGGCCACCGTCAACCTTCTTTTTCTCCTGAGCCATAGCAGCCGTTGCCAACAGCGCACTCGATGCAAGGAAAGTGCGGCGGGAAGAGTCGGTATTGCTTGCGATACTTGATTCGCTGGAACCTGTAGAATCCATAGAATCTGTAGAATTTCTTGAATCTATAGTACCACTAAATCTCATAGAATACTTCAGTGCCCCGTGGCGGCAGCTCTTCTGGCAATCGCCGCATACTACGCAGCGCGAGGCATCCACCGTGTGTGTCTTATAGTCGATGCAGGCGGCCTTGCAGTTCTTGGTACAGAGGGAGCAGTTCTTGCACTTCTCCACGTCGAAGCGTATCTTCAGCAGCGAGAAGCGTGAGAAGAACGATAGTATCGTACCCACCGGACAGATGGTGTTACAATAGGTACGTCCGTTGCGCCACGCCAGGACAGCCAGCACGATGAGCGTTACTGCTGCAATCACCAGTGAGGGTAGGGCCCGCAGCCAGATGTCGGAGTGGTAGAAGGCGTAGCTGTCATAATGCTCGGCAATAGCAGCAAGCACATTGTTGCCAGCCTGATAGACGGGTTGTAGCAGGTTCGTGGCAATGCGTCCGAAGGCAGAGTAGGGGGCCAGCAGCTGTACGATGGTTCCCAATCCCAGGAAGAAGCAGGCTATGAAGCCTACCAGCACGCCTATGCGCAGCCACCTCTTCTCCTTCGAGAAGGTGTAGCGGTTTTTCTTTGCCTTCTTGCCAAACCACCCGAAGATGTCTTGCATGATGCCCAAGGGGCAGATGACGGAGCAGTAGATACGTCCGAAGATGAGTGTCAGCACCAGCAGAAACGCAATGACGATGACGTTGAGGGCAAGGATGGCCTCCAATAACTGCAGTTTCGCCAGACCTCCCACCATGTGATGGGCAGTGCCGGTAAAGTCAACAAACAGCCACGTGATGCCAATAAACACCAGCGAGGCAAGGGTTATGCGAATTTTTCTTAACATATAGTTGGTTCCAATCTTCAATTTTCAATCTTCAATCTTCAATGGCTAACCGCCACCACAAGGATGCTCATCTCATAGAGCAGGTATATAGGCAGGGCCACCACGAAGAGTGTGAAGGCATCTGCCGTAGGTGTTATGATGGCTGCCACGATGAGAATGGCCACGAGGGCATGTCGGCGATAGTCAGACATCATCGAGGCATTGATAAGTCCCATGCGTCCCATGAGGGCCGATACTACGGGCAGTTCGAACACCACCCCCATCACCAGGCTCATGCTCAGCAGCGTGTCGATATATGACTGCAGGGTAAGCATATTATCGACGTCGGCACTCACCTGGTAGGTGCCCAAGAAACGCACTGTCAAGGGGAATACCACGAAATAGTTTACGATGGTGCCGAGGATGAACATCACGTATGCCGCTCCGACAATCCACACGGCGTAGCGACGCTCGTTCCTGTACAGCGCAGGCGAGACGAAGCGGAATGCCTCATATATAATGTAAGGTGAAGCCAGCAGCAGACCTGCATACATCGCCGTGCGAATGTGCACCATGAACTGCTCCGTCAGACCTGTGTTCATCAGGTGCAACTGGAACGTCTCCGTTCCCAGCAGCCGATAGGTGATGAAATCGCTGCTACGGGGTGCCAGCACCACGCTGAACAGCCAGTCTTTCATCACGAAAGCCGCTACGGCAAGCAGCGCTACGGCAAGCAGCATACGCATCAAAGACGTGCGCAGAGCATCAAGATGATCCCAGAAAGTACCGCTGTCACTTGACATCGTTCCCGTTATCGTTTCCGTTCTTGTCTCCCCTCTCTTCTGGAGAGGGGTCGGGGGTGAGGTTCCCGTTTCCGTTCATCCCATCCTTGAAACTCTTTACACCGCGTCCAAGTCCTTGCATCATCTCAGGAATCTTCTTGCCTCCGAAAAGAAGAAGGATGATAAACGCAATGACAAGTATTTCCTGCATGCCTAATCCAAACATAATATTGTCGATTAAATTATGGTTAAAAGATAAAGTACGTGGGCAAAGTTACGAAAAAAAACTTTCACCACCAAAAGAAAAGCCGAAAAAATGCATCAAGCCCTTGAGCGCTATAACAAATTGAACTTTCTATTTAATAAAATATGTGTTATCCTGTCATTAGATGATAATTTCTGATAGGAATATCGATTATTTTGACTAACTTTGTCCCCGAAAGAACTAAAAAGCGAACAATCAACTCCAACAAATGAAACGGATTCTTCTCTTATTGTTAATGATGCAGAGCGTTTTACTGGGCAGTGTAACAGCCCGTCGTGTGCTCTATATCGGCGACTCCATCACCGATGGCGGTTGGGGACGCAGCGGAGGTAGCGCCCAAGCCTCGAAAGACCGTGTCCACTGGGACCTCAACCACGTCTACGGACATAGCTACATGCTGTTCTGTGCTGCCTATTACCAGAGCCAGTGGCCTGATGCCGAGTGGCAGTTCTGGAACCGAGGCATCTCCGGCAATACGCTCTTTCAGATGGCTGACCGCTGGCAGGAGGATGCCCTCGACCTTAAGCCCGATGTCATCTCCATCCTCATCGGTACGAACGACGTGGGAGCCTATCTTGACGAATGTAAAAAGAACGGCAGGACGTTCTCCGCAGAAGGCTTCGACTACAGCCGCTGGGAACAGAAATACCGCCACCTGCTCGATACCACCCGTATGGTGCTGCCCAAGGCAGAGATGGTGCTGTGCACACCCTTCGTGGGCAAGTCTAAAGAACGGGAGCGCCAGACCATCACCGATAGCCTGGCGCAGATAGTACGCCTTATAGCCAGCGACTACAAGGCCGTACTCGTGCCTTACGACAATATGTTTGCTGAGCTGCAAAAGAACGAGCCTTGTAAGAACTACTGGATATGGGACGGTATTCACCCCACAGCGGCAGGTCACCAGCGTATGGCCGAGCTGTGGGAGAGCCTGTGTCGCGACGTGATGATAACCGATGATCGCGTCACCATTTTCTCTGCGGACAACGCTGAGGGGGACGCAAGAGTTCAGAGGGTCGGCGAAGCCAATGCTCAATCCCCAGGGACGTGGGCGTCCCGCCCGCGATAACCCCTCCCTCCCCTTGGGGGAGGGCCGGGGGTGGGGTTTCAATCTTCAATCTTCACCTTCTGCCTGATGTGCTCTTCGTATTCAGCTATTTCACGTTCACCGACATGAGCCAGGCCGTAGTGCTCGTCGTGCTGGCTATAGTCGAGTCCCACCTTCTCGCTAAAGACGGAGACACGCATCGGGATAAGACGGTCGATGAGCGAATAGCCAATCCAGCTCATGACGAAGGTATAGCCAAAGACTATGACGATAGCCAGCAGATGGTAGAGGAAAATTACGAAGCCGTCCCATGTGCCTGCGATGAGTCCCTCTTGGATGAAGATGCCCGTCAACACCGTGCCGAAGATACCGCCTGTGCCATGTGTGGGGAACACGTCGAGGGCATCGTCGATGCTGGTGTGCGAACGCCAATAGACCGCGATGTTGCATATCAGCGTGATGACGAAGGCGATGAAGATGCTCTGCCCTACGGTGACATAGCCTGCCGACGGCGTGATGGCCACCAGACCCACTACGCAACCCACGGCGGCACCCATCGCTGACGGCTTGCGGCCACGCAGGCAGTCGAAGAATATCCACGTCATCATCGCCGTTGCCGAGGCCGTATTCGTGTTCAGGAACGCCTTGACGGCCTGCCCGTCAGCATGCAGCGACGAACCCGCATTGAAGCCGAACCATCCCAGCCACAACAGGGCCGCTCCCAGAAGCACAAAGGGAATGTTGGCCGGTTCGCTCCTGCGCGTCTCGGCCTTGCGTCTGCCTAAATAAATGGCTCCTGCGAGGGCAGCCACGCCGCTCGATGCGTGCACCACGATACCACCGGCAAAGTCGATGACGCCCCAACGGCAGAACAGCCCCTCGGGATGCCACGTCATGTGGGCCAGCGGACAGTAGATGGCGAAGAAGAAAAACATCATGAAGAACATGTATGCCGAAAATCTCACGCGCTCGGCAAACGAACCCGTTATCAGCGACGGCGTGATGATGGCGAACTTCATCTGGAACAGCGCATACAGAGCCAGCGGTATCGTGGCACCACCCAGCACGTTGCCCGCCGGAGTGGTATACACCTCTGCTCCCACGTTCCGGAACATCAGGAACGTCAGCGGATTGCCTATCAGCCCGCCGATGTCATCGCCAAAGCACAGCGAGAAGCCTATCACCACCCACAGCACCGAGATCAGTCCCATGGCGATGAACGACTGCAGCATCGTCGAAATAACATTCTTCGCACCCACCATGCCGCCATAGAAGAACGACAGTCCGGGCGTCATCATCAGCACAAAAATTGTAGCGGTAATCAGCCACGCCACATCAGCAGCAGAGATTACCGACCAGTCACATTCAAACGTAGGCTCCCCTACGCCAAGCCCTGCAACGGCTATCAACGTCATCGCCGTCATCAGGATTATCCAACGCTTCTTAATCTTCATACCTTTTTATCTTTTTAATAATACATTTTCTGACATTTTGTAAGATTTTGGATGCAAAATTACAACATTATGTCGTAAAACCTACCACAAACACTCGCTTTTTGTTTGTTAAAAACTACAACACCTTACAATATGTCAATATTTCAACTGCTTTTTCTCCTCTTTTGCTGTCACTTTGCACTAAAAACATATCATTTCGTTACAATCTGTAATCGAACAATATCGCATAGGTGGGCACCTAAGGGCACGCATCCTACCTGTCACATGAATCCCAGCCATTTCGCCGTACATACGGCACGGCTGTATGGCTGGCTACCATTATCTGATGCCTACGGAATCGGCTGCACAAAGGGTGGGAAACTTTTGTAAGTTAGTAGCTGACCGATTGTTATCTACGGGGTGCCTGCGAGTTCTGTTATCGTTTGATTCGGACTGTCTCATTCGGTAATCTCCTTGTGTTCACAACAAAACATAGCCTTACTTGTCGAAACTGTCCTTATCTTCCTTTTTTTGAAGATTGTCAAGCTTCCTTTCCAATTGTGACAGTTTCTTCAAAACTTCGTCATTGTTGTCCGCAGCCATTGCGTCAACAAAAATGCTATTCACCAAACTCATGCCAATGATTCCTCCAAAGAACAGAAGGACCGAGAAATAGATTCTTGCGACTACGGCCATTGCGGACCCGCTCTGTGATGCTATAGCTTCAGGCATGTCATACCATCCCTCGATAGTAAAGAGGCGGAAGATAGAATATACGCTAAGCGCCGGATTTCCAAAGTACTGTGGCGCTGAACTCCCGAATAGAAATGTTGTCGCGATGCTAACAACCAACAGCAGGACTCCTAATCCAAAAGAGACTATGAAGGACGCTTTGAATGCTAGTTTGAGGCCGTTTACCAAATTATCGATATTGGGGACAAACTTAAGTAGCCTGAACGATTTGAAGGCTCGCAAAGTTCTCAACGATAAGAGAACACCAGTTCCGGGGGTGTCTAATCCGAAGATGTTGAGGCATGAAGGCACGGCCAACAGTACGATTATAAAGTCGAAACGGTTCCAGCCATCCGACCAGTAATGTGCGAATCCCTTGTCTTGAATTTTTACCGCAGCCTCAAGCAAGAACAGCATGGTGAACACACTATCAGCAATAAGGAGTATTCCTGAATGATTAGCGCTGAAACCACTGATAAAGATAATGCCAGTATTGATAAGCACCAACACCAGCATTATACTGTCGTTTGTAAAGAAACGTTTTATGGTATTCATTCTATACGTACCGTTTAGCGGCTTCTAATAGTTGTTTCTTGAAATTGTAGATGTCTTCCACTTTGTCGATACTTTCCATCTGCTCATTACGATTTTCATCAACGAAACCAATGCGCTTGTTATTGGGGTTATTGAAGTGAAGCCTGCATATGGGCCTGCGATTGTTGTCATCTGCAAAGATGGCAAAGTATGACTGGGAGTCGCGGTGTGTTACACGTTCGGCAGCTATAACCTCACATACAATGCTCTTTACAATGTAATAGCCCTCCAGTTCCTGGACAGTAGTTACAATCTTTGAAGCCTTTTCTTCTTCCTTCGAAGTCTCTTCCTCTTTCTGCTCAACAGCAGCCGGAGTGGTTTGAATAGGAGCTGTCTCTTATACACATCT
>LXOW01305942.1_pt1 | contig 14381 bp, 12 predicted proteins | sample 1368591 | NCBI WGS metagenome assembly LXOW01 (sample SAMN04884650, study PRJNA319009) | bovine gut metagenome | isolation source: Cow rumen | host: Bos taurus | place: Italy: Legnaro (PD) | collected 2014-07-09
GTACCTAATTAAAAACCAGGCGGTCGCCCATCTTCCGCCTGGTTTTTTAGTCTTGCCAAATTAGTAATGATAATGTATTTTTAGTTTGCAATGTGAAAAATAACCGAAGGTGAAATATGGTAGTAGAAAATTTAAGTGATGAAGAGTATGTCCTGAGGTGTTTCTTTGAAGATGAAAATGTCCGTCTGCGTATTACGGACAAAATGCAGGAAGAGTATTTCGAAGACAAGGGTGATAAGCAGATTATCTACCTTATCAATGCGTTCCGTCGTAAATATGACCGTTATCCGACAGCGCAGGAACTCGTAACTGGATTAAATCAAAACCCAGGTTACAGCGAGGAAGCAAAGGAACAGCTTCTCAAAATTACACGCCCTATTGGCGTAATCGCTCCCGATGTAAAGAAGAACATTATTGAAGATTATTTCAAGTTCAAGGTTTCCCAGAGGCTTATGGAAGAGTACGCTCTCCACATGCACGGGAAAGACCCGTCCGCAATGCGTGGAATCATGCCGAAATTGCAGGATGCGTTGAACTTCAAGCTTACGACAAACTTGGGTATCCATTACATCCGTGACGCAAAGTATGCAAAGTCGAAGCTTGGCGACATGAACAAGAGTATTCCGTCGAAGCTTGGTGAAATCAGAAAGTTTACTAGCGAAACCCCAGACGCACAGGGTACTTGCGGTGGTTATTTCCGTAAGTGTTTGAGCATTGTTGGCGGTACGTCTGGCGGTGGTAAGTCGATGTTCATGGTCAATGAGGCAGCCTTTGCTGCCACTCTTGGATACAACGTAGTGTATGTCAGCCTTGAACTTGATGCAGCCAAGATTTGGGAACGTGTTACTAGCGCCATCCTTGATGTTTCCCGTTACGATATCTCTAAGATGAGTGACGAGGAAGTGATTGTCAAGCTACAGGCAGAACACGACCCGTCGATACCGACCCCAGGTAACCTGTTCATAAACTGGATGCCAACGAGAAAGACTACGCCTGACGACATCGAAGGCTACATCAATGAACTGGAACAGGTGGAAGGAATTAAGATTGACTTCCTTGTTGTGGACTATATTGGCATTATCAGTCCGAACGCAGGTACGTACAACAAGACCGATGGAAGCTACCAGAAAATCCTGTATGCTGCTGAACAGTTGAGAAACATGGCTGTTAACCGTGATATGGCTATCTTGACTGGAACACAGATGCAACGTGCTGGTTACCGAATGAAGGATATCGGTATGGACCAGACTGCTGGTTCAATGGGTCTTGGTGATACAGCAGACTTCTATTACATCATCGTTCACGATGTTGCCTTGAAACGGGCTGGATTCCTGACGGTGACGATAGGAAAGAACCGATTTGGGTCAAGTGATGTTCAGTTCAATGTCAGGGTTGATTGGCCTCACATGCGACTGAGTGATGTACAACCAGAGGACATGGAAACGATTAACAGTATTATGATGGAATCCATGGCTCAGGAAGCGATGGCTGCAGCAGGACAACGGAGACCTCCGCAGGCACAACAGCCCACTTTGCTACAACAACAGCAACAACAGCCACAGCAGCCTAGGCAGAAGAAGGAAAAACCCATAGACCCGTCGTTCTCGTCAATGGCCCAACTCTTTTAAAAATGTATTTTACCCAGTAGATTGAACTACTGGGTATTTATGTTTACCATTTTGGACGAAAACCAGAGGCAGACGATTTGCGGCAAGATTGAGGCGATGTTTTCCACACCTTCCGCTGTTGATGGCACTTGTGGCCTGTTCAGCATGCCTGAACCGTTGATTAAGGATAGGGCGGCATACTTTAACGAATGTGTCGAGTCCGTCTACCAGCTCTTGCACGAAAGGGACTCTCAAATCGGGATGTTCGAGGTCGTGTCTAGTCTGGATGAATACTTTGACATTGATTTCCTTGTCAAGAACGTCTTTTCGGACGATATTATCGAGGCGATAGTTGACCAGATTGCCGACTGTTTCGACAAGGCGAAACGAGACGGTAGGGTTAACTTGGAAAATTCCAGTTTGCCACCTGGCTTGAAGGAAAAGATTATAGCACGTTTGGAAAAGAGGGGTTAGTATGAAAAGATGTGCACTTAGCGATACTGATAGGAAGTTGTTGGATGCCAACAAGCAGGAAAAGAAGCAGCAGTTGGCGGCCTTGAACGCAGACATGCAGAGGATGGTTGCCACAGGCCACAGCAAGATGCTTGACGAAACCCCGTTCCTGCCTACGGGCCCTAGGGCTTACCAGCTTGTCGAGACCGAGCATTACAAGAAGTGGATTCAGAAAATCCGTGATAGCGCTCCCGAAAAGAAGTGGGTCGGAAAGAGCTACTTCGGCATTGCCGACGAATATACCGAGGCATCCGAGAAGGTTTCAGAGAAGCTGCTTGACCAGAAGGAAGTTGAACAGATTACCGAAACTTACGTTGACGAAAACGGCCATCAGCAGGTCAAGATTCGTGACGACTACGACCCGAACCACGCAAACGAGGTCGAAGATTCCGAATTGACCAAGGAAGAGAAGAACGTATTCGACTTCGCAACAATCAAGAACAAGGTGGTCGCCCACTTGGAATGGAGCCTTGACGACCTGTTCGACGATATCGAGGAGTCCTTGAACGAACTCCATGCTGGCGAGGAGGATTACCAGCCGCCTGAGAACTTGAAGGAGGTGGTCGCCACCATGCAGAAGACCGAACAGACCAAGATGCTCGAATACAAGCGTCAGCAGGCGGAGGCCTTGGAATACCATAAGAAAAAAATGCAATAAAGGCTTGCATTTGCCGTTGGGATAATGTATATTTGTTAAAACGATTTACATTATAAACTTTAATCGAGGAGAATTCCTCATTAATAACAATGTGAATTAACAATAGGTAATAACATGACTAATAACCTTGATTTGAACTATGTCCCAGCGGCTGCTTCGGCTCCGCAATCCCCCTCCACCGAACCAACACGTCAGGTAGATACCCGTGTCTGGAAAACCAGATTGGACGACACCCACAAGTCGTATTCTGCCCAGGTTCGTATTCTTCCCAACATGAAGCGTGATGCCCAGGGCAACCTGGATTACGACAGGGCAAATCCGTCCCCGTTCCGTAAGATTATGGTCCACTATCTCCGCATCGGAAATGGTGAAAAGAAGTACTTCAAGTGCTTGAAGACCTTGCATGACGGTATCAAGCAGAAGGGTATTTGCCCGTACTGCGACTGGACGTTCAACCGCTACTACATGCTCAAGAAGGCCGCTGATGCAGGCGATGCACTTGCAGCCGATGAATTGAAGATTAACCAGCGTAACCAGGCTTCTACGAGCTATGTTGCAAACGCTCTTATCCGTACGGATATGGTTCATAACGAGTTTAATAACCAGGTGAAAATCTGGGAACACTCGATGAAGGTTAATGAAGCTCTTGACTATCCTCGTGAACCAGAAGTCGTTGCACTGAGAAGGTGGAAAAATACCAAGGAAGGCCGCAAAAAGCCTGATTCCGAATTTGTTCCGAACGAATTGGAACTCAGAACCGCCTCCCGTTTCTTCCCTGAACAGATTCGTGGTGGACGTGACTTTATCGTTACGTGTCAGGAATCCGCTAGCGAAATTGACGGCAAGCCGATTAACTCCTACGATGCCAGCAAGTTTGTTGACACGCCGAGTGATGTTGCCGCAACAGACGCTGAAATCATTTCCTACTTGAACCAGTGCGTTGACCTCGACGAATATCAGAAGGAAGACCTTCCTGCTACTTATGAAGAAGCACAGAAGATGCTTAACGAGTGGTTGGCATCTCAGACTGGAAATGCTGCCGTCAGCACTCCTGCTGACATCACTCCGAATGCAGCAGCTCCTGCCGCTAGGCCGAACCCGAATGTTGCCCACATGTCTGGTGCTAGCTTCCTCGGTAACGGTCAGCCGCAACAGGCAGCTCCGCAGGCCCAGTACAGCAATCCTGCCATAATCAACACTCAGCCGACGCAGCCTGTTCAGCCCGCAGCTCCTGCACAGCCGTCTCTCAACCAGATGGCCGCACAGCAGCCCGCACAGCAGATGGCTCCTCAGCCGACGATTGCTCCGCAGCCTCAGGTTCAGGCTCAACCGCAGTATACACAGCCTCAGCAGCAGTATGCACAGCCTACGCAACCGCAATATGCTCAACCGCAGTTTGCAGCACAGGCTCAACCCGCAGCTCAACCTGCAGCTCAGCCGATGCCTGCACAGCCGACGATGGCTCCGCAGCCGACAATGGCTCCTCAGCCGCAGGTTCAGGCACAGCCGCAGTTTGCACCTCAGGCCCAGCCTCAGATGCAGCCCGCTGCTCCGACTCCGAATGCCGCAGGCTTCCCTGACGATGACCTTCCGTTTTAATCGTTAGTGATTTCTTAAAGGGCGTGCCGTTTGGTACGCCTTTTTTATTGGAATAATGTATTTTAANNCCTTATGGAAGTCCTATGATACTTTTTGATACAAATTCTCCTGCACTTCGCTATGCCGCTTCACTCATTTCTGGTGTTGAAAATGAAGATGAACCAGTGAAGGTTGTCATTGGTGACGGCGAGGTATATTTCACCTTGAAATGTGGTCTTAAAATTAAGACGCCTGTTTGGAAAGGTGATTACGACGTTTCCGATTTTGACGACTGTTCCGAATTCTACTTCAACGCACGCTTCCTCGGAAAGGCGCTTAACACTTGCATCAACAGTGAGCAGATTGCGTTCATGCGACAGGATGACAAGGTTCATATCGCTGGTTTCCTGAAGAAGCCCGATGTTCCCGCAGTTAAGGATGAAACTGATGTTCCCCCAGTTGAAGGTGGCGAGACTGGTAAGGAACTTGCTGAGGTAGAAGAACAGGAACCGATTTTCTCTTACGAAGCAGAACTTGTCAATGTTGAACCGTTTGATGAAGCTGTGTTCGGTAATTCTGACGCTACCTTCAAGATGGAACAGAGCGACATGGTTGAACTGTTCAGCCTTAGCGACTATTTCTCCGATGTTGACATTTGCCGCAAGTCTGGCGTTGTATCGTTCCGTGTCGGTAATGATGATATGTCCGTGGTTACCCGTTACAACATGAGTAATCTTGGCAACTCCAAGAGCGACCCGAACTTTGCTTTCAACGTAAGCAAGTCCACGATGAAACTCCTGTCCTTCATCGGTACTGGAACCGTAACGATTGACTATGACGAGAAGAATAGTTCAATCGCCGCAAGCGATGGTTCAATCACGGTAATCGCTCAGGTGTTCCCGAGCAAGTATGAGACATTGGTGTTCAAGGATGGCGAAACCAAGTTCATTACCCCTGGCACGGCATTTGACGAAGCCATTCCGAAACTTTGCGAGAGCTTTGGTGCTACGAACAAGGATGACGAATTCTCGTTTGAATACATCGGCCCGTGCAATGTTGGCATCACTTGGAAGGAAAAGTACGGCGAAATCTTCAAAATGATTTCAGTTGGGGAAGCGAAGCCGTTCGAACCGTTCTCCATCAAGTGCCGCTTGCTCAACATCCTTATTGGAAGCATTCACGACAGTTCAGTGGTTTTCGCTGAAACTAAGAATGGCAAGCAGGTTGCCCTGTGTTCCAACGCAAGGTACAAACGAAAGGTGATATTCTAGTCCACTGGCCAGCGAAAAGCTGGCCTTTTTTATTACCCTTGCCAAATAAGAGGACTTGTACTATATTTTATTGTTAAAGAAGTCTGTGTCCCAAATAGAGAGGTTTAATATGGGCGTCGTTCGTATGAGCCAAGAATACTTCAATGTATTGAAGACAATTAACTCGATGATGAAAATGAAGGCTGGCCTTATCTTCAAAGGCAAGGGCAGCGACGGGCAGTTTAACGGTAAATACTATTTCAACGGTATTTGTGACAGTGCGATGATACNNATCAAGTATGCTGAGGCAACAGGCTTCCCGAAGTGTGAAATCAAGGTGGCTCGTGAAAGAACCATCCGTGGCCTTGAATACGACAATATCATCTTTACGGGCAAGGAAAAGGATGCCCGTATCGGCGTTGCTGACGACTCTGTGTATGCAGACAAGAAGTACATGAAGATTTTCAACGAGCAGTTAACTCTGGTTGCCCGTCTTGGTTTTAACGAAGAAATCCTTCATGGCATTGTTAAGGACATTAAGCTGATTGCGAGCTGCAAGGCCCTTTCGTTTACGGTTAGCCCTGACTTCCAGTGCAAGATTCTCATTAAGGGAAGTGGCACACAGCAAATCACAAGAAAGATTGATGAACATTGCTTCTTTGTAGAAGATGAGGCTCAGTGCCTCGATACGTTCGCTAACGGCAAGCAGAGGTTGTTCCCGTCTGGTTCTCTCCGTTTCATGGACACTATCGGTGGAGATGTGAATATCGAACTTCGCCGTTTCAAAAACAGTGCAAATGACCTTATGACCATGAAGGGCTACATTGTCAAACCAGGTGCCCTTCTCGACCCGACGAACAAGGACAAGAATGCTCCACGAAGCGAAATCAACGTCGTGGTGGCAAGTTCCGAATTCAGCGTAAAGATTGTATCTAACGTGGACTACTTTGCGTAATGGTTGATTTTCGTGACATTCCTAATGCGGACATGGAAGCCGCTGTTCATGAAGCCTTTGACCAGTATTCTCTGGTCGAAGACTATAATTCGTTCAATTTTGTATGCCCGTATTGCGGCCAGATGCCTAACAGCGAGTTCAAGAAGCCCGAGCGCAAGGCGTATGTATACAAGGATACTTGGAACTTTGTCTGCTACAAGTGTAAGCCGATGCACAATGTCATGTGGGAGTTCAAGGAATCTCACCCCGAGATTTTTAGACGCCTGATGTTCATGATGTATGGCAAGGGTGGCACAACTCCGCAAAAACGATATGAGCGTAAATATGTTGAGGGTGCATATCAATTCAAGGATGGAGAACTGGTTTCCCTTGAAGAAGAAAATGACCCTGATGTTCAGACGGCTATTGCATTCTGCCAGAAACGGCATATCAGGGAAAAGGTCTACAAAAGCTGGTTTGTATGCAAGAGGGATAAGCGCTTCTTGGATAAGAACCCTGATGGAACATTGAAGTTGAATGCTTATGGTCTTCCTACTGGAAACGAGTATGGAAACCGTCTGATTATTCCATACTACCGTTTTGGCGGTTCATGGGTTCAGTTCGATGCCAGAGATTTGAGTNNGGTGCGAAGCGTGAGTTGTACAATGGCGATTTTCTACATTTCAACAGGCCGTTCTTCATGCTTGAAGGCGCAATAGACTCTACCTTTATAAAGAACTCGGTTGCTGTCGGTGGTTTGAAACATTTCAAGAGCTTTGTCGAGGCAGACCCGAACTTCAACGAGTACAAGGAAAACGGTGTTATCATCTTCGATGCTGATGAAGCTGGTATTGATGACCTTCGTACGGTTATGAATATGGGGTTCAAGTGGTTCGACTGGTCAAAATTTCGCAATGACAACCCGAACTCTATTGGGTTTGGCGGCAAGGTAAAAGACATCAACGAAGCCGTGCTAAATTGCTCCGAATTCAAGATGACGCCAGACGGCTATGTAGACCCTGAATTTATCATGGCCCACACATACAGTGCCGAAGCTGGAATCATGTTGTTGAATATGAAGTACGGTGCGCCTAGGAAGCGTTAAGCTTGTCGTTGTGGTCCTTTGCGTAAGCGTTGTCCCAGTTACTGTCATCAGTCAGGTTCGTATTGTCAAGACCAACCTCGATTGTCGGGAGTAGTTGCGACAAGTCTAGGTTTTCCGTATCGAACATAGAAAGGGTCGGGTCTTTCTGACTGATTTCCAAATGGATGCACGGGTCAACTTCCTTCGGACCAAATCCCTTCGGTGCGTAATAATCCATCAACAGGGTTTGATAAGAGTTGTCCTGCTTTCCGTTAGGAGTGTTCTTGTACGGTTCCGAAGACATATAGCAGATAGACGAGAACTTCTTCATCTGTGCTTCTGTAACCTTCGGGAACTTTGCATAACATACGCTCGTAGCAATATCGACACACTGGGAAACCTCAGGGTCTTTCGTATGGTTAGATACAGGAGTGTCATAACCGAAGGACTTGCACTTTGCAATCATTGCATTCAAAGCAGCCTTAGCACCAGCTGAATTAGGTGGGAACGGTTCCTTGGCATATTTCTGTACATATACTGGTTTACCGAAGCGGTCGGTAACAATAGAACCATCCTTTGAAATCCTCGGTTCGAGTCCGTCATCGCCCTTTCCATAGAACTTGTACCAAATTCGTGCGTACTCGTCGTTTACGGCACGTCCCCTTGAACCGTATGCGGTTGTAGGCTGACCAGTTTTCTGCATTGAATTGAACATGATAGTCGCCTGTTTTTCGGGGCTTCGGTAAAGTGACGTTACCATCACGTATTTTACCCCGGCCAGACGAGCGAGGTAAGTAATCACGTTCTTCGTTCTTGTGGACATTTCGCCTTCACTGGCCTTGTTGTCGATAGTGACATCGGTTGCTGGCGGCAAATTGGATGCGACGTTCTCGTGTACGAGAACTCTGGCAGCAAAGAGACCTTTCAGGTTCCTTGAAATCATGTTGATACGCTTGCAGCGATTATCTATGCGTGACAGGTCTGTACCGTATTCTGGTGGACGGAAACCCACGTATTTATAGATTAGGTTTGCCTCGTCGCAACGGCGTTTTCTCATGTCCATATCCAGAGCCTCTGGGTTTGTTCCGTATGTGAGGCGGGAAAGGATATCGGCAATGTAGGTGAAGTATTGGTTGGCGAGCTTTTCGTCACGAGGAACTCCCTCTACTGTAATTGACTTTGTTGTGTTCTTTTGTACAGTAACGACCTGTCCGTTTTGAATATACTTGTCACCTTTTAGAGGAACCATAGATAATGTCTTTGCGTAACCGAGATGGTAATACATGCCAGTACGCAGACAGTAGCTAAGGAATGCCGATGTTGCGTAATTGCCGCTGACATCGCAAGCAAAACCTGCAGTCTTCAAATAGCTCACCAAAGCAGTCTTGACCGCTTCTGGGCATGAGTTATGGCTGAGCATACCCCAGTGGTAGTATGGCCAGTTCTGTGTGTAAACAATCGGGCCCCATACGGACATCTGCACATAGCGGTAGAAAGAGAACCTAATCTGCGTTTCCGTCAGGCTAAGTCCCTTAACATCGTCATCAAGCTGGTCATAACTCTTTCCGAGCACGACAGCGTTTGATGCTTTCATGATAAGCTCGAATTGCTCTTCTTGAATACCACCCTTGACATCACCTTGCGGCTCACCGTTTTCGTCAACGGTCACCACGGCAAATATCTTCTTGAGAACCATTTCCCTAGTGCTGCCACCGATGTCCAGCGGAATACCTGCACCGATGTATATGCTACCTTCGGATTCATAAATAGTTGGACTCTTCTTAATCTCATGGTCATATAGGAATGACCAGTCTGGCATGAAGTGACCTTTTGGGAAGCACGAACCCATGCTGATGGGAAGTCCACCCAATCCAATAAGGAGAGGCGGGAGAATGTCGATATCGTACGGATTAAGACCCATAGCGGCTGCGTTAGCCGTGTACATACTTTCGGCAGATGCACCAACAGGGGCGAACACTCCGCTAGCAGAAATACCAGCCTGCAACGTATCTGTCTTCGCCTTAGTACATGTGAGGAAGCCGTCAAGCTTGTTGATGATTTCTTCCAGCTTGGTTGTCATAACTCCGTAGGTATCGTTTCCGAGGAAATCCTGTATCATATCGGATATTGCGGAAGCGAGAGCGCTCATGCGGCGTTTGTTGTATTCGGGAACGGAGTCTCGTTGCCACGGGGTAAGGCCGTTGCTTTCGTCATCGATGTCGTAGAAGCCGTGCTTGTTCAGAATTGAGTAGAACGCACCTTCCCTGTCTGTGGTTTGTGCCGCAGCATCGTCGATTGCTGTCTTTAGTTCCCCTGTGTAGTGACCTGAAATCATTTCTTTCTTCCTCTGAGGTGGATGATTACGCTACCGTTTTCACCGTTGTTCTTTCCGCTGTGCCCCTTTCCTACGAAAGTGTAATCCATTTGCTTGCCATCGTGCATGAATGTCAGCTTGACATCCTTTTCGATAAAACCTGAACCGTTGCAAACTGTGCATTTTTCCTGTGGTTCCAGACCACGACCGTTGCAGAATGTGCAGGCAAGGATTACGTCATGCAGGCCGTCCTCTTTGCGTTCGACCGTGCGAACCTTGCCGATACCGTTACAGTGAATGCATTTCCTGAAACGGCTTGCACCTGTACCAGAACAGTTGTAACATAGGCACTTACGGGTATAACCGATGGTGATTTCACCTGGCTGGAACAATCTTTCGTTGCTGAGCCTGATTGTGCGGGTTACATTTCTTCCCCGTTTCTGGTATTTCTTGTCTACGGGCTTCTTGTGGAAGTTCTTGCAGATGTTGCATTCGCCGAACAGTTTTGACCATAGTGTGAAATCTGAGTTGTTTTGATGTTCACGGTCGTATTTCTTGCGGAGTTCTTCTGTTTTTATCAAACTGTATGCTTCGGTGAGTTCAGCCATCTTGTCGGATGTGTCCGTTCCAGAATGGTCTGGATGGTACAGTTTCGCCAATTGGCGATACGCTGTTTTCACCTGTTCGTCAGTGCAATCTGGCTCTATGTTTAGTACGGTATACGGGTTCATTTTGTGCCTCTTTTTCATTCAATAGTTTATATTGCGTGCGGAAAAGCATGTCGCTACATTATAAACTATGTTAGAATAATGCTGGATTGACTATGAATACGAGAATGATTGCAGAAGCAAGGGAAAAACGCAGAAAATTCAAGCGTAAAAGTGGAGGAACACCCAAGTTCGTCCCAAGCTTTGGTTTTGGCAAGCGTAAATTTGCTGGTGCTTGGACTACTGGCCGAGCATACGGCCCCATCTTTCCTATGGGTATGGGCTGGGGCGAGATGTCAAGTGTTCCTGGTGGTGCTTGTGGAGACGGTACTATTGCTGCTGATGCATCTGGTGCAGGTGCAGCAATGGAAGCTGTCGAGGACATCAAGAATGATGACGAAGACTTGATGATTAGCGACAAGGACAAGCTTATCTATGCACTTCGTGGAATCATAGAGAATGCCAAGGTTGCATACGAGGCGGTTACGGGTGTTCCGTACGACGAAGATGACGATGTCCCTGACCCAAAGGATGAAGACCCAGCATCAGAAAAAGAAGAATTTGAGGATGACGACGAAGGTCCTGACGAAGACGGTAGCGACGATAACTAAGCGGTAATTGTATGGAGAATGATGACATCCTACAAGAGGAAGTGTCCGACGTTTACCAGAAGACGCTGATGAGTATACCAGCAAAGGTTACTTCCATTATTGATACACTCGATAATGATTTTATAACCAATTTCATCATGTTCTTCCGTGGAAGCAGGCTGGGTAATGTCCAGATGGACACTTCATCTGAAGCATGCCGCCAAAAAGTAATTGAGCTATTTAAGGAAATAGGAAGAGACCTGAATGCCACTCGCAATAGTCAAGTCGATGTACTTGGTTTAGATAAAGACATGGCTATCCTGCAGATGTACTTGGACGGTAATAAAGATTTCGACACAGTTGTGAAACGAGCTTTGTACAATGTACAGAACATGGGTGGTGCAAACCCTGAAGCCGCTGATATTGTAGATAAGGTGTACGACAAGAGGCAGTCGATTAAGGCGTCAATGAAAACCAATGGTGAAACATACGAATATACACTAGAAGGTATACGTAAGCATTTCACCGATAACGGTATTATCGATAGCACCACTGGAAAAATCAACGCTGATGCGATGATGAGCCGTCCGCATGAAGTTGAAGAATTGATGAACGCATTGGCTCGTGTTGTTGACAGTGCACATGATGTGACTGCTGTTAACGACTGTAAATTGGTCGGTTCTATTGCGGTGTCTGGATACAATATCGGAAAGCCGTATCTTGAAGAGAATAACCCTGATGACCCGATTGCACAAGCAGCCGAGGCTTGTAGAAGGGTTGCTGTGTCGAGCCGAGATAGGTTTGCATTGCTTAAAAAGAACAGTGCTACTGATACGGAAACCTCGTTGTCATCTACCGTTGACCCGTACATGCGGTTTATTTTCGGTATGATTCAAGATGGAAAGGTATCTAAGGAAGGTGATGGCCCGATAACTGTTGTTGACGTATCCAAGATAACTGCAGACGAGATAGATGCTCTGTATGAAAAGGTTAAGCGAGCAATGTTTAATCTAGGCCCTACGGACAATGGTGACAAAAATGATACAGTCCAGTTTGATGAGAGCTTTGATACCAATATCCAATGTTTGAAGACATATATAGATTTCTTGAACAGCGATGAGTTGAAGCCAGTTATAACAAAGCCGATAATGGAGGATGCGAAGAATCTTGCTNNGGCGGTGCATGACACATTCAATAATTGCCTCATGATATATTCGGATTCTGATGCTGAGATTTCTGGCCACAAGGTTCCGTCTCTCAATAAGTTCCGTTCGGCTATTAAAGCCCTATGTGGCGAATATCCCAAGAAGGGTCTTGACCTGAACTATATATTCAACTTCAAAGTAATGTTCACTACGGAAACAGCGTATTTCCCGATTGAACGCATAATTGCACAGAATACAAAACTCTTCACTAGGATGTGCCAATACAGAGATAGCTGTATGGAGGCGTATGCCGCCAATGAAAAGAATAGGCTGGAACAAGAGGGCAAGCCTGTCGAATATATTGCACCGAAGTTTTCTGAGTATTTCAACAAACTTATGAAAGGTTCAGCAACTATCGACCAGAACTGCGAACATCCAAAGATATCTACGATGATTAGCGAGACGCAGTTTATTGATGGGTTCAATGCTGTATCTGATGGCGTAGCGTATGCGGGCCGCAACAACATTAACGACAAGGAGACTGAGTACAAATTGGCATCCTTGTTGAAAACTCTTGCTAACAAGACCCCTCCTACCTTGGGTGAAGCGGTGAAACAGGAATGTATGAATGTTGCACATGCTCAGGAGGACATCATGTTCAGGATGGACCTTGCTATCAAGGCGGGTGTCGTTGTTAAGACTGAGACTGGACTTCATTTTTCGGGTAATTTGGGCACGTTGGTAAACGGGGATAACATACAGGCTACCCGTACCGACCGCATCATGAAGATATTCAACAAATATGTCACTGGATTGCTTTTCGAGAAAACTAATGCTGTGTTGAGTAATAAAGGCTATGACAAACCAATGAGTATGAACATGGTTAAACCTTATTTGTCTAAGGTGTATGAAATAGCGAAAGAATACAATATCGCAGTAATCCGCAATAATGGAAAGGCATTGAAATGCTCAATGAATTGGTCGAGTGCAATCGTGACATCAATCGAAACGTCGATGGGGGTTAAAAATGGCCGCTAGGTTGGAACTATATAAATACACAGGAAAGGACGGAGACTTCGGCACGCACGTGGAAACGCTTGGACTCAAACGTATAGACACATGCGTTCCTTCTGTTTACTCCGATGAACACTTGAATGGAGAAACTAAGCCGTCCGATGACGCTAGTGACTGTGCTACATACTGCATTTACAGACCAGATGACCCTGAATGTAAGGCGTATTCTTTCGAGTGCGTTTTTAAGCTCATGTTGAAAGACCCTCCTGACGTTCAGTTGAGCAATGTTCGTCTGTATCCCGTCGGACCTCGACCCGAGGAACCCGATACTGCTCGACTGTATATCGGAAACTCAGTTGAGTATCACCAGCCGACTAACACCAAGTCAGTCATTGCTGTAAACGACATTTGGAATTACAGTAAAGACCATCCGTTCTACCTGACTGTGGCAGGAAACAGTGGCCAGATGCTCGACTATCGTCTGACGAATACTTCGTACAATGTCGAGTGGAAGGATTACGGCTTCGGAAACGTTATGGTTATGAACGGTGTTCGCCAACCGATGATACCTGTTCCTAACAAGCAGGATGGAAGCCCCGTGAAGATTACGTTCTTCAACCACACTTTCATGAGGAATGAGGCTGATTTTATCAGGTTTGTTGACCCAGATACAGGTATCGACATTACGGACGATGAGGAATTTGTCGTTGACCGTGGTGTTGCCGAAAACAATGTGCAGTATTTGACCATTTCGGTGGATATGAAGTTCATGATGGCTCATCCTAAGGGCATCATCTATCATATTCCGCAGTTCCCGCCCACGACAGGTTACTTTATCACATGGGCATTGTTGCCTTCTCAGGCCGAACCTGGTGGCAAGGTCACTGACAAGTTGGTGGAAACGGTGGATGTACAGGTGAAGTGCGGCCCGCATGGACATCCTGAATACTACCTGAACGGAGCAAGGAAGCCTATGCTGACACTGGC
>LXOW01039665.1_pt1 | contig 14379 bp, 8 predicted proteins | sample 1368591 | NCBI WGS metagenome assembly LXOW01 (sample SAMN04884650, study PRJNA319009) | bovine gut metagenome | isolation source: Cow rumen | host: Bos taurus | place: Italy: Legnaro (PD) | collected 2014-07-09
GGGCAGATTTGTTTTAGTCGCTTGCAAAATTACAAATAATATTACGAATTGCAAAGCGGAGATTGCAAAAAAAATTAAATTTTGTTGAATTTCCAAGCCACTGTCAGCATGACATAGCGAGGGATGCAGTTGTTCCACGACTCGGTGCGGCCCTGTGCGTTGACGCTGTATTGCTTGTTTGAGAGCTGGTGGAGCAGGTCAAAGGCAGTCAGCTTGAGCGTCAGCTTCTCGCTGAACATTGTTCGCGACAGCTCGGCATTCCATACCAGGTCGTCGGTGTTCATCATTTCGCTCTGGTAGCCCCGGCGGCTGAACATGCGGATGTCGGTGCCTACATAGAGCTTGATCCAGGGGATGGTGTAGCGGGCGTGGCCACCGTAGCTGTACTCGAAGGCTGAGATGCGGTCGAAGTTCTCGCGCTTGCTGTTGGAATAGCGCCAGTAGATTTCTCCGCTGATGCCACAAGTGAGGTTGCCCTTCTGGTACTCCAGGCTTAGGCGATCATGCAGGTTCCAGTTGTGGACGGTGCTCTTCTCCTGTTCCGTTTGTTGCGTTGACAACGCAACATACTGGACGGGGAAGTCGACGGAGTGGGTGTAGGCGATGTCGGCATTCTGTTGCAGGGTGAGGCGCTTGGCGCTGTCGAGGGGCTGCTCGTAGCTGCTGCCCAGGCTCCAGTTCCAGTTGCCGCTGACGTTGTCCTGCATGAAGGTATAGGCACCGGTGGTGGTGTTGTAGATGGTGCGGGTGCCGATGGAGCGCTGGGGCAGTGAGGCATTGCTCCACAGACGGGCGAAGTGGCGGGTAGAGTCGTTGTTGAACTGGAATCCTATGTTCACACTGTGGGTGAGGGTAGGTTTCAGGTCGGGGTTGTTGATGCGGGTGACGAGCGGATTGGTGGTGTCGTTGACCGGCATCAGGCTCTCGAGCGACGGACGGCTCATGTTCATATAGTAGCCCACCTCACTGAGTCCCTTCTTCTGGCCCCAGCGGTACCAGCTAATGCTGGGACGGAATTCTACGTAGCTGCGACGGGCAATGGTGTCGAGAACGTAGTCGTAGTAGTGTAGCCGCTCATGGGGGTTCTTAAAGGAAAGGCGCAGGGCAAAGTAATCGTTGTCGCTGGAGTGATAAATATCGGTAGAGGCTTCGTAGGTGCGGTCAAGCTGCCATTGCAGGTCGCTGTTGTTGAGGTCCATCGTGCTCAGCAGGGCCTCGCGGGTGGATGGCAGCCATTCCGTCTGCCGCTGGTCGGCAGCCACGTCCTTGAGCCAGTCGAGGCGGTAGTGGCTGTTAGTGTTGCTGTTCATAGCCTGTGTGAAGTTGGCTCCGGCGCTGATGAACCATTTGTTGAGCAGTTGCAGCGTATAGGTGAAAGCGGCATTGTAGCTATAGCTGTGGTTGTGGTTGTCGGTATAGTTGTGGCGCAGCTCAGTGGAGTCAGTCTGGGCATAGTAGGTGCGTCCGAGGCTCCAGCTCTCACTGGGCTTTTGCCGGCTGTAGTTGCCTTCCAAGCCGGCGGAGAGGTAGTCGCCCCAGGCAAACTTGTGGTTGAAGTACAGGCTTGCTGTCAGGTTCAGCGTGCGGTAGCTGTTTCTCCCGTCGTTCAGCGTTCGGTTGATGATGGTTTCGCGGTAGGTGCTGTCCTGGCTGTTGCTGGTGCGGTGGCCGTCGCTGTAGCTGGCGGTGATGTATCCTGACATGGTGAAGGGCTTCTTAATCTGGAAGTAATTGAAGGCGTTGAACATGAAGTTCTTCTGCCGACTCCACGACTCGTTGCCGCTGAGGATATTGCCCCCCGTGGCGAAGCGCTCGCTGCTGGTGCGGCTCCAGTTGTCGGCATCGGTCCACATGAAGGTGGCGTCGAGGTTCTCCTCCCAGTTCTTGTCGGCATCCTCCGTCTCCAGGTGCAAGCCCGTCTGCTTGGTGGCAATCAATCCTTCAGGCATATTGCTGGGGCTCCACTCGCCATCGCCGCCAGGACGACGGTTTTCGTTGATGTTGTTCGTGTTGCCAAAGACGCTCACACGCGAGTGGTCGTCGTAGTAAAGCCCGAAAACACGCCCAAGGTAGCGGTTGTCTGTTCCGTAGCCTGCCTCTGTGTTGGCCATCAGGCCACGGTTGTACTCGCGCTTTAGCTGAACGTCCATCACATAGTCTTTTTTCTCCACGTCATGGCCTATCAGCTCGCTCTGCTTCGTGCTCTTGTCGAAGACCTTCAACTCCTTCACGGTGTAGTAAGGCAGGTTGTCGAGCATCACCTTATTCTGTCCTTTAAAGAAATCTTTGCCGTTCAGCGTAAGGTAATCCACTTTCTTGCCGTTGATGTAAATATCGCCGTTGTCCTTGAGTTCAGCACCGGGCATCTGGCGGATGAGGCCGTCGAGCATCGAGCCTTCGGGCAGGTTGAAGGCCGATGCATTATATACTAATGTGTCACCCCGATAGGCCAGCTTCACCTTGGTGCCAGTGATGACCACGCCGTTCAGGTCTACATCTTTATATATATCGTCGTCGCTGCGCTGCTTCTTTTTCATCAGCAGCCGGGGCAGCTCGAACCAGTTGTTGCGGGCAATGTGGCGCAGCTGGTAGACCATGCAGGTGTCCTGATAGCCGTCGGCAGTGGCACGGATGATGAAGTCGTCGTTCTTGGCCGGCACCTTGAACTCGTAGTAGCTGTTGGTGCCCCATGTCCAGCAGGTCATGGTGTCGACAACGGTCGAGTCCTTGCGCATCAGCGTCATGAATGCCTTCACCTTGGCCTTGGTAAACGAGTCGTAGACCTCGCCCGACAAATCTATCTTGCGTTCCTTCCTGTTGGTTTTCAAAGAATCTGTCTGGGCAAAAGTCCAGGAACAAGCCGTCAGAAAGCAAAGAATTGACAATAGTTTCTCCATCATGGATGCAAAATTACGAATAAAAACTGAGATGAATAGCGTTNNAACCTATGAATTTGCAACATTGGCTTTACAAAACAAATAGTCACAAGCCAGTTTCCTGTTTTTCTCTTTGACCTAAATCAATTTCGCATCTTTTAGAGGCTCAAAAGTTTGGCCGTTTGCTCTGGACTTACTAATTTTGCAACCAGAAAAAGGAAATTTTTGATTTGTTTTAGTAGATTAGTTTTTAAGTAGTTTGTTTTTGAAAATCGGCTGTCGGGATGACAGCCGATTTTTTTTGTATTGAAAAAATTTGTGTAATCAAACACTTCTTTGTACCTTTGCACGCATTATGAACTGGAAATTTTTTTTGCGATGGGTCATCACCTTCACTGTGTGCCTGTTGATTTATAACCTGACTGGCAGTTTCTGGATGTCACTTGGTATTCTGATACTGCTGATTGTAGCAGAAAACCTTATAGTTGACTGGTGGAAGAAGAGAAAGGGGGGCAGAGCATGAAACGTGCGTCAGCTACCTTTTTGTCTTTCTGTCTGTTTCTGCTCTCTGGCTTGTCCCAGACCATTGCTGGTGCCTTGCAGTCCTACAATGATGACAAGCGAGGTACGACGCGCTGGCAGCAGTATTTCCCCCAGGGCGAAGACATTGTGTGCGAGAATGGCAGTAACCGCTTCACCCGTGCCCTTTATGGCAGCCATACCGACTACCGCATAGAGACCAGCGACAAGCCAATTTTTGCCGTTGTGAAGAAAGGGCACTATAAGAGTGTGCGCTTCGAGATTGAGGGCGTGCCTCTAGACTCTACCGACTTCTGCAAGTCCTACTACCACAACGGCATGCGTTCCTACCTGCTGGGAGACAGCCATTGGAACCACCTCGGGAATGGCATCGTCCGTGTTCATGTGGTGGCTCTTCCCGACCAGGAGGGAGCCATCTGGCAGTTCATCTGCGACGGGCTGAAGGACCGCCAGCTGGAGGTGAAGGTGAAAGTGTGCGACATTGCCAATCCGAAGCTGAAGCGCAACGGCGACATCGGTGCCGACGAGCCGGGTGTCTTCGAGCCTTCACCCAATGAGAAGAATCTGGTCATAGGCCGTGCTACCCGCAGCAGCAACTTCGCCCATCTGGTGATGCACGGCGACTCCATCTTCTTCATGCACGACGGCGATGCCTTCAAGGCCTTCAACGATGCAGTGGACTATTACAAGCAGCTGACACAACGGGTTCAGTTTCTAACTCCCGACCCCTACATCAACACCCTAGGCAGTGCCCTTGTCTTGGCTGCCGATGGTGACTGGGACGGGCAGACCTGGCTTCACGGCTGTATTGGCTGGCGGATGCCGCTAGCAGGATGGCGTGCGGCATACGTGGGCGACGTGCTCGGATGGAACGACCGTGCCGTCAGTCATTTCGATGCATACGCAAAGAGTCAGGTGACGAGCGTGCCTCCTACCATTGCCAGCCCCTCACAAGACCCGGCTATGAACATGGCACGCGCAAAGAAGGAATGGGGCACGCAGATGTACTCCAATGGCTACATCTGCCGGAATCCGGAGCGCAGCGACCAGATGCACCATTACGACATGAACTTGAACTACATAGATGAGCTGCTTTGGCACTTCCAGTATGATGCCGACCGCAACTACATGCGCAAGATGTGGCCCGTCATCAAGTCACACCTGGCATGGGAGAAGCGCAACTTCGACGCAGACGGCGACCATCTCTACGATGCCTACTGCTGCATCTGGGCCAGCGACGCACTTTACTATAATGGCGGAGGCGTGACCCACAGCTCTGCCTATAACTACAGGGGCAATTTGCTGGCTGCCCGCATAGCCGAACTGATTGGTGAGAATCCCACCCCCTATCATCAGGAGGCAGAAGCCATTCTGAATGCAATGAACGAACGGCTGTGGCTGTCCAAGCAGGGGCATTGGGCGGAGTATCAAGACGGCATGGGGCTGAAGCGCGTTCATGAGAGTGCTGCCGTGTGGAGCATCTACACTCCTATCGACTGCGGAGTTTGCACCCCGGAACAAGCCTATCTTGCCACCCAGTATATCGACCGCGAGATTCCACACTTCCCTATAGATACGGAGTATCACACAATCAGCACCAGCAACTGGCTACCTTATTCCTGGAGCATCAACAACGTGGCCGCTGCCGAGGTGATGCACACCGCACTGGCATATTATGAAGCCGGCCGACCACAAGAAGCCTTCCGCCTGATGATGGGCAACATCAAAGACCAGATGTTTTACGGGCAGTCGCCGGCCAACTTCGGACAGCTGAGTCACTTCGACGCCGCCCGAGGCGAGTGCTACCGCGACTTTGGTGATTGCATCGGCATATCCTCACGTACACTCATCCAGGGGTTGTTCGGTGTCATTCCCCAGGCACTCGATGGGCAATGTGTCATCCGTCCTGGATTCCCTAAGGAATGGAACTCGGCCCAGTTGAAGACTCCCTATATAGAATATAAGTTCACGCGAAGCGGGGGCAAAGACCGCTTTGAGATTACGCAGAACTTCAACCAACCGCTAAGAATCGTTGTCAGACAGAACTTGGATCATGGTCGGTATCGCGACTATGTGGGAAGCAGCGAACATCATCAGGTCATAGAGTTCGAGACAATAGACGACTGCTATGTGCAGGACGTGGCAACATTCTATAGCCCCAAGAATGTACTAAGCCGACTATCGCCGGCCGCCCTGGGACTGTCGGCTCCAGACCTGTCAAAGCCTGTGCGTCCTGTGAACATCGACAAGCTGTGGAACGCCAGCGTCAGCGACATCTTCAGGAACAAGTACCTGTCGCCACGTCCAGCCTCTACCTCGCTAGAGATTCCCGTGCAGGGAGTGGGTGAATGGTGTCATCCGCAATACACGCCCGTCATCAGCGACTCCGTGTTCCGACGACTCATACAGCACGACCAGTTCACCGTTGAGGGAATCCCCTTCCGCACGTTGAAAAAGGGTAAGAACATTGTCTACACCTCGCTCTGGGACAACTATCCCGACAAGGTGGAAATTCCGCTGACGGGCAGTGCGTCGTCAGCCTATCTGCTCATGGCCGGCAGCACCAACCACATGCAGAGCCATATCGACAATGGGCTTGTTATCGTCAGCTACACCGACAATTCGCGTGACACGCTGCGTCTTCGCAACCCTGAGAACTGGTGTCCTATAGAACAGGACTACTACATCGACGGACAAGCCTTCTCTACGCTGGAGCTGCGGCCCTACCGCATCTGCCTGGGCACGGGAACGGTGAGCCGCGACTTGGGCAAGCAACTGAACATCAGGGGTGTCTATGGGCGTGAGATTCCCGGTGGAGCAGCCCAAATGCTACGGATGCCTCTACAGCCAAGAAAGAAGCTGAAAAGCCTGATGCTGCAAACCCTCTCAAACGATGTGGTGATCGGCCTGATGGCTGTCACGCTACAATAGTTACTCCGCAACAGTATGGAACAGATACGAGCATTATACCTGGCATGGCGAGGCCAGCAGCCGGCTAAGGCTGAGCGCCTGCTCGGAGCAGGCAGCAACCGCATCTACTACCGTCTGACTGACAACGAGGGTAGGACCGTCATTGGTTGCAAAGGAACCAGCATTGAGGAAAACCATGCATTCATCACCTTGTCACGGCACTTTAACGCAAAGCACCTGCCCGTCCCACAGGTGTTGGCGGTCAGTCACGATGAGCGAATTTACTTACAGACCGACCTCGGCTCCCGTTCGCTGTTCGATGCTCTGCGCCATGGCAGGGAAGCGGGAGGGCAATACAACGAGGAAGAAAAAGCCCTGCTCCGGCAGACAATACGTCTGCTGCCGCAGATGCAGTTCGAAGGAGGCCAAGGGCTGGACTTCACCGTGTGCTATCCCCAGCCCGAATTCGACAAGACGGGCGTGATGTTCGACCTGAACTACTTCAAATACTGCTACCTGAAAGCTACTGGCATCGACTTCCACGAGTTACGGCTGGAAGAAGACTTCCGTCGCATGGCCGACGATCTGACAAGCGAGTCTTCAGACGCGTTCCTCTATCGTGATTTCCAGGCCCGCAATGTCATGCTCTCACCAACTCCATATCTTATTGATTTCCAAGGAGGAAGACGTGGCCCGTTCTACTATGACATTGCCTCCTTCCTATGGCAGGCTTCAGCCCGGTATCCACAGTCATTGCGTCAGGAGCTGATAAATGAATATTACCATGCCGCTGCCCGCTTCACCACATTACCACGAAGGGAAGTCTTCGACCATAGGTTGCGGCTCTTCGTGCTGTTCCGCCTGCTTCAGGTGTTGGGAGCATACGGCTATCGAGGCTATTTCGAGCGCAAGCAACACTTCATCCAATCCATCCCCCCAGCGTTGGCAAGTCTGCGCCAGTTGTTGAGCGAAGAGTCGTTCCCTTACCATTGTCTTACAGATGTCATCAGTCGGCTGCCTGTTCCCGAAGAGCCAAAAACATCGTCAATAGTCCAAGACGGCCGTCTGATAGTGCGCGTCTACAGCTTCTCCTACAAGAAAGGCATCCCGGTGGACGAGAGCGGCAATGGCGGCGGTTATGTGTTCGACTGCCGGGCAACCCATAATCCGGGACGCTATGAGCAATACAAGCAGATGACCGGTCTCGACCAGCCCGTCATAAAATTCCTGGAGGATGATGGCGAGATTCTCACGTTCCTTGAATCCGTCTGCCGTCTGGCCGATGCTCATGTGCAGCGCTTTCTGGAACGGGGCTTCACCTCGCTCTTGCTCTGCTTTGGATGTACCGGCGGTCAACATCGCAGCGTCTACTGTGCCCAGCACATGGCTGAACATATCCACCGTAAGTTTCCTGCTGTCGAAGTAGAGCTCTTTCACCGTGAGCAGCACATCAGAAAACGCTTCCCACCGCTATCATAAAAAAAATAACGGGAAAATGGCCTGATTTCCGATTTTTTTTGTATATTTGCACGCTGAAACAATTTATTCTAATATAACCTGAATTATGAACGACAACAAAGTGATGAATCGCGCAGCCGACAACATTCGCATCTTGGCTGCTGCTATGGTTGAAAAGGCAAAGAGCGGCCATCCGGGCGGTGCTATGGGTGGTGCTGATTTTATTAACACGCTGTATAGCGAGTTTCTTGTCTATGACCCTGAGAATCCTGAGTGGGAGGGCCGCGACCGCTTCTTCCTCGANNGAGGATTTGAAGAACCTGCGCCAATGGGGCAGCGTCACCCCCGGCCACCCCGAGCGTGAACTGCTTCGCGGCATTGAAAACACCAGCGGCCCCCTGGGGCAGGGACATACCTTTGCCGTTGGTGCTGCCATTGCTGCCAAGTTCCTGAAGGCTCGTCTTGGCGACGTGATGAACCAGACCATCTATGCATACATCAGCGACGGTGGCGTGCAGGAGGAGATTTCTCAGGGTGCAGGTCGTATCGCAGGTAACCTGGGACTCGACAACCTCATCATGTTCTACGATGCCAACGACATCCAGCTCTCCACCCGCACTGAGGTTGTGACCTGTGAGGACACTGCCAAGAAGTATGAGGCTTGGGGATGGTATGTGCAGAAGATCGATGGCAACGACGTTGACCAGATTCGCGAGGCCATCAAGAAGGCTCAAGCCGAGAAGGAGCGTCCGAGCCTGATTATCGGTCATTGCATTATGGGTAAGGGTGCCCGCAAGGCTGATGGCAGTAGCTACGAGAGCAACTGCGCTACCCACGGTGCTCCCCTTGGTGGCGACAACTTCGTGCAGACCATGAAGAACCTGGGTGCCGACCCAGAGAACCCCTTCGTCATCTTCTCGGAGGTGCAGGAACTCTACGCCAAGCGTGCCGAGGAGCTGAAGAAGATTGTGGCCGAGCGCTACGCAGCTAAGGCAGAGTGGGCAAAAGCTAATCCTGAGAAGGCTGCCCAGCTGGAGGAATGGTTCAGCGGCCAGGCTCCCAAGATTGACTGGAGCAAGGTTGAGCAGAAGGCTGGCAGTGCAACCCGTAGTGCTTCTGCTGCTGTTCTTGGTCAGCTGGCAGAGCAAGTGCCCAACATGATCTGCGCATCTGCCGACCTCTCTAACTCTGATAATACCAACGGCTTCCTGAAGAAGACCAAGGACCTTGTGAAAGGTGACTTCAGTGGTGCCTTCTTCGAGGCTGGTGTTGCTGAGCTGACAATGGCTTGCTGCTGTATCGGTATGGCCTTGCATGGTGGTGTCATTCCCGCTTGCGGTACCTTCTTCGTGTTCTCTGACTATATGAAGCCAGCCGTCCGTATGGCTGCCCTTATGGAGTTGCCTGTGAAGTTCATTTGGACTCACGATGCATTCCGCGTCGGTGAGGATGGTCCTACCCACGAGCCCGTAGAGCAGGAAGCACAGATCCGCCTGATGGAGAAGCTGAAGAACCACCATGGCAAGAACTCTGTACTTGTCGTTCGTCCTGCCGATGCCGAGGAGACCACTGTCTGCTGGCGCATGGCTATGGAGAATGTTGATACCCCGACTGCGCTCATCTTCTCTCGTCAGAACATCGAGATGCTGCCCGAGGGCAACGATTACAACCAGGCCACCAAGGGTGCCTATGTTGTTGCCGGTTCCGACGAAGACTACGACGTTATCTTGCTAGCTTCTGGTTCTGAGGTTTCTACCCTTGAGGCCGGTGCCAAGCTGCTTGCTGCCGACGGCATCAAGACCCGCGTGGTCAGCGTTCCCTCTGAGGGCCTGTTCCGCAGCCAGTCGAAGGAGTATCAGCAGCGTGTGCTGCCCGCTGGAAAGAAGAAGTTCGGCCTCACCGCTGGCCTGCCCGTGAACCTCGAAGGTTTGGTTGGTGCAGACGGCACCGTTTGGGGTCTTGAGAGCTTTGGTTTCTCGGCTCCCTACAAGGTGCTCGACGAGAAGCTCGGTTTCACAGGCCAGAATGTCTATAATCAGGTGAAGAAGCTGCTAGCATAGACAGAAGATTTTATTTTCTGTTTGACATAATAACAGAATCCCCCGCAGAGGGTCTACTGTCTGCCACAATAGCATGAATATGCATTTCGATGTATATTCATGCTATTGTGTTTGCAGTATCATGCTTTTTTCAGTGAATGTTCAGTGCAGGTTTATGCTGTTTTATATAGTAAATTCTCTTAAAAATAATTAAAGCAACGCAAAAACTTCTAATTGCGGCTTGTGGTTGGCAACTTTTCATTAATTTTGTAACTTGGTTTATGAAGACAGATGAAAAAAACGACGGTGTGCTCCAGTCTATGGAGCACATCCTTGACGGCTATATGGAAATGAACAATCATCGCAAGACGCCTGAGCGTTATGCGATATTGCGTGCGGTCTACGGCATGGGGGGCCACTTCACCCTTGAGGAGCTTGGGCAGAAGCTGGCTGAGGACGACCGCTTTCCTGTGTCGAGAGCAACGCTGTATAACACGCTGAACCTCTTCATGGAACTGCGGCTGGTGATTCGCCACAGGTTCCAGGGAACTACTAAATATGAGGCGTGCTGCTTTGGCGACAGCCACTGCCACCAGATATGTACCGTCTGCGGAAAAGTGACGGAAGTGAAGTCGCCGGAGATAACCGAGGCTATAGATGCCATGCACTTGAAACGTTTTCGCAAGGACGGTTTTACGCTCTACATCTATGGGATCTGCTCCACATGTCAGGGAGTGTTGACTAGAAAGAGCAATAAGAACAATTCAAAATTGTAATAATATAAATGTGTAAATATAATAAGAAATAGGAAAGACTATGGATAAAGGAAAAGTTGATGTTTTGCTAGGATTGCAGTGGGGAGACGAGGGTAAAGGAAAAGTAGTTGACGTGCTCACTCCCCGATATGATGTGGTTGCTCGTTTTCAGGGAGGTCCGAATGCCGGTCATACACTTGAGTTCGACGGACAGAAGTATGTACTGCGCAGCATCCCTTCTGGTATTTTTCAAGGTGACAAGTTGAATATCATCGGCAACGGCGTGGTACTTGCCCCCGACTTGTTTATGGATGAAGCGCGTGCGCTGGAACAGAGCGGTCATCCACTCAAGGAGCGTCTACATATATCCAAGAAAGCTCATCTAATCATGCCCACGCACCGGCTGCTGGATGCTGCCTACGAGGCTCAAAAGGGCAAGAACAAAGTTGGCACGACAGGCAAGGGCATCGGCCCCACCTATACGGACAAGGTAAGCCGCACGGGAATTCGCGTAGGTGACATCCTTGAGCATTTCCCAGAGAAATATGCCGCCGCCAAGGCTAGGCATGAGGCTATTCTGAAGAGCTTGAATTATAGTGTTGACCTCAAGGCGTTTGCCGAGATCGAAAATAAATGGATGGAGGGCATAGCGTACCTGCGTCAATTCCCTATTGTTGACAGCGAGCACGAGATCAATGGTTTGCTGCGCAGCGGCAAGTCGATGCTCTGCGAGGGTGCACAAGGCACCATGCTCGATGTTGACTTTGGTTCCTATCCTTTCGTCACTTCCAGTAATACTATTTGTGCTGGTGCCTGCACGGGTTTGGGCATCGGTCCTAATCGCATCGGTGAGGTGTACGGCATCATGAAAGCCTATTGCACCCGCGTTGGAGCAGGTCCTTTTCCGACGGAGCTGTTTGACGAGACAGGTAGGACGATTCGCGACCTTGGGCATGAGTATGGTGCCGTGACCGGACGTGAGCGCCGCTGCGGATGGATAGACCTGGTGGCTTTGCGCTACAGTATCATGGTGAACGGTGTCACTCGGCTTATTATGATGAAGAGCGACGTGCTCGACGGCTTCCCCACCATCAAAGCTTGTGTGGCCTATAAGCAGCACGGAAGTCAGATTGACTATTTCCCATATAACATTGAAGAAGGCATAGAGCCGGTATACGAAGAGTTGCCTGGCTGGCAGACCGACATGACGAGGTTTACTAGTGAGGAGCAATTTCCGACGGCATTCAAAAGTTACATTAGTTTCCTGGAGCAGCAGCTTGAGACTCCTATTTCAATTATCAGCATAGGTCCTGACCGCGAACAAACCATCGTGAGGAAATTGTAAGAATTTAAAAATGTAAATAAACCGAAGATGGCACAGAAACCCAGTATACCCAAGGGAACACGCGACTTCGGCCCCGTGGAGATGGCCAAGCGCAACTATATACTGAATACCATTCGCAGTGTCTATGAATTGTATGGTTTCCAGCAGATAGAGACACCGGCACAGGAGACCTTACAGACATTGATGGGCAAGTATGGCGAGGAAGGCGACAAACTGCTGTTTAAGATTCTGAACAGCGGTGACTTCCTTTCGAAGACAACAGTAGAGGAGCTGGCCGAGCGCAATCCACTGCATCTGGCATCGAAGTTTTGCGAAAAAGGTCTGCGCTACGACCTCACCGTGCCGTTTGCCCGCTATGTGGTGATGCACAGGGAAGAGTTACAGATGCCCTTCAAACGTTATCAGGTGCAGCCTGTGTGGCGTGCCGACCGCCCGCAGAAGGGTCGCTATCGCGAGTTTTTCCAGTTCGACGGTGATGTTGTAGGCAGCGATTCGCTTCTGAATGAAGTTGAGCTGATGCAGATAGAGGACATGGTGTTCCAGCGTCTGGGAGTGCGTGTCGAAATAAAGATCAATAATCGGAAGATTCTGTCGGGTATTGCCGAGGTGATAGGTGCTGCCGACAAGATCGTAGACATTACGGTGGCCATCGATAAGCTTGACAAAATCGGCATTGACGCAGTCAATGAAGAGCTGCGCCAAGATGGTCTGTCAGATGAACAGATAGAGAAGCTGCAGCCCATCATCCTACTGGAAGGCTCCAATGAGGATAAGCTGAATATCATAGCAGATGTGCTTAGTGGGAGTGAATCGGGAATGAAGGGCGTGGAGGAAACGCGCTATATCCTGTCGATGCTGGGAGCGACAGGCAACAGCCTGCCGATGCTGAAGAACGACATCATGCTAGACCTGACGCTGGCGCGCGGCCTGAACTACTACACGGGAGCCATCTTCGAGGTGAAGGCTCTAGACACGCCTATGGGCAGCATCTCCGGCGGCGGGCGTTATGACAACCTGACGGGTATCTTCGGGATGCCAGGTCTTTCGGGCGTCGGTATCTCGTTTGGCGTAGACCGTATCTACGACGTGCTGGATGCTCTGGACCTCTATCCGAAAGACTCGCTGCAGACCAGCCGCGTGCTCTTTATCAATTTCGGCCAGCGCGAGACTGAGTATTGTATTTCTGTTCTTGCTCGTGTCCGCGAAGCGGGCATCCGTGCAGAGCTGTTCCCCGATGCTGCGAAGATGAAGAAGCAGATGGCATACGCCAATGCCAAGAATATTCCTTTCGTGGTGCTTGCCGGTGACAATGAGATGGCCCAGGGCAAGGTGACCTTGAAAGACATGGCCACAGGGCAGCAGGCATTGTGCAGCCCCGAAGAATTGCTACGTTTACTTCGATAACTTCTGAAACATGAATCATAATAATCGTAATAAGATGAAAAAGCTATTGACTTTATTCGGACTCCTGATGACCATTCTAGGCGTCAGTGCCGAACCTGTTGAAATTGGCGGCATCTTCTATAATCTAAACTCAGATTATCAGACGGCTGAGGTGACCAGTTCGCCCGATACCGAACATCATTATACCGGTGAAGTGGTGATACCGACTTCCGTGGAGTATGAGGGCGAGAGCTACGAGGTGAATTCTATTGGCGGCAGCGCTTTTGAAGGATGTTCCGGGCTGACGGCTGTTTATTTTGCTTCTGGCGTAGCTTACATTGGCGTAAATGCGTTTAAGGATTGCACGGCACTTACCTCCCTGTACCTTCCCAACAGCGTTACGTCAATCTCCAACTATGCTTTCATGGGGTGCACCAGTCTTGAACATTTGACGCTGGGACGCAGCGTCAGCCAAATCAAGACGCAGGCTTTTGCCAACTGTCCGCAGCTGACTACGGTGGTTTGCAAGACAGCTAAAGCCCCCAACGTGAATGCCAATGTCTTTGACCAAGCGACGATTAATGAAGCTACGCTCAAAGTACCTACAGGCTCTCTTGGTTCTTACCAAACTGATATCCTCTGGAAATCTTTCAAAGAGATTGTGGAGTTTGAATTGGCCTCGTACAACCTGGATTATTATGTTGGTAGTCAACTGTATAAGCACTATGAACATGATGAAGGTGACTATATCATCCCGGAAAAGGAACCTGAAAAAGAAGGTTACACATTCTCGAAATGGAGCACCATTCCCCAATTCATGCCTGCTCAAGATGTCACCGTAAGTGGTACTTTCAGCATAAATGATTATTGTATCACTTACATGGTTGACGGGGAAGTGTACTATAATCAGTGGCTTTATTATGGACGACCCATCAACCCGCTCATCGCTCCGAAAAAGCCAGGCTATATTTTCATGGGCTGGGAAGGATTGCCCGAGACCATGCCAGCACATGATATTGTGGTCAACGCCACGTATATAGAGACCCGTCCGTTCAATCTGACCTATTATGTGG
>LXOW01210878.1_pt1 | contig 14372 bp, 16 predicted proteins | sample 1368591 | NCBI WGS metagenome assembly LXOW01 (sample SAMN04884650, study PRJNA319009) | bovine gut metagenome | isolation source: Cow rumen | host: Bos taurus | place: Italy: Legnaro (PD) | collected 2014-07-09
AGATGTGTATAAGAGACAGGATAGACACGGTGCGCCGTTATTATGCCAGCCGTTATGGCCAAGGTCCCGTGGCGGTGGTGCTGGCCGGCGCCGTAGATGACGCCCTGCGGCAGACGGTCGCCAAATACATAACGCTCAATACTGACGCGCCTGCCCAGTTGCCCTTGGCGCTGCCGGCAGCGGTAAACGGGCGGCGTGTGACGGCCCAGGTAAATGGGGCCGTGCAGACTACCGTCAGGGTAGGAGGGGTGCTTCCGATACAGTGGGACGATCCCGACATGGCTCGTCTGATGCTGCTGAACATGCTATTGGGCGGATATTTCGGTTCGCGCCTGATGGGTAATCTGCGCGAAGACAAAGGATATACCTACGGCATAGTATCCCGCATCCAGCTCTACCGAGGGTTGGCCGTGTTTTTCATCACCACCGATGTGGCCGGCGACGTAGCAGAAGCCGCAGAGCAGGAGATACTGAAAGAGCTGGACGGGTTGCGTCATATCGGTGACGAGGAGTTGCAGCTAGTGAAACAGGTGATGGTAGGCGACTTCCTGCGTTCTGTCGACGGCATCTTCGAGCTCTCGGCCCGATACTGCGACATGTATGAGACGCAGGTCACCGAGCTGCTGACCGACCAGCTGCGCGAGGCCATAGAAAAGACAACCGCCGCGCAACTGGAGGAGTTGGCGCAGCGGTTGTTGTGCCGCGAGGCAATGAATGTCTTTGTGGTTGGTGCCTAGGATAGTCTAGGCAGTCCTAGGCTTTCCTAGGTGGCCCTAGGAAACTCTAGGATTTTCCAGGGATTTGCGGCGATTGCGTTCCCTTTTTACGAAGAGCACCAGTGCCATGGTCTCGAAGACCAAGTATACCACGTAGCCGACGCAGAAGGCCAGCGTGAAGAGGTGCGCGTGGGTAGGGTGGGAGAGGATATAAGCCGCCAGTACCACGATATGGATGAAGAGCACGGCGACCACTGAGGCCAGGAAGACCTGGACGAAGGTCTTGGGTGAGCGGTTCATGCTCTTGGTCACGACGAGATGCTGCAGGCCGGTAAGCACGCCGAAGTAGAGTGCCAGAAGTGGCATAGCCAAAAGGAAGTGCTCACGGTTGAACAGCATCACCGCAAAGGACACTATCACCAGCACCAGCGTCGTAATGGAAAGGTATGACAGGTAACGCCTCATTATTCGCTAAACTTCATGGTTTCCTTGGTAGTGAACTTCTCGCAGTAGTGGCAACGGAGTTTGAGGTTCTCCTTGTCGACGACGTCGAACTTCGTGGGGACTACCTCGCAGTTGGTGATGCACTTGGGGTTGGCGCAGCGGACGAAGTTCTCGATATGGTCGGGAATTTCGGCGTTGAACTTCTTCACCACCTTGTAGTCCTCGATGTCGATGATGGTGGCGAAGGGAGCCACGAGGGCGATCTTGCTCACCTCCTCGACGGAGAAGTGTTTGTTTTTGATTTTGACGATACCTTTCTTGCCCAGCTTGCCGCTGTTGAGGTAGTTGCCGATGAGCACCTCGTCTTTGTAACGCTCGAGGCCAAGGATGCGGATGACCTGATAGACGCTCTCGGTGGGGATATGGTCGATGACGGTGCCGTTCTCGATGGCACTTACGAGTATCTCTTTCTTGTTTTCCATGATTCTTTAAACTTTAAACCTTAAACTTTAAACATTACCTCACGCCGAGGATGGCGGCCATGAGGGCCTGACGGACGTAGACACCGTTCTGGGCCTGCTGGAAGTAGTAGGCATAGGGGGTGCTGTCGACGTCGGTGGTAATCTCGTTGACGCGGGGCAGGGGATGCAGGATGCGCATATTCTTCTTGCAGCCTTCCAGCATGTCGGCGGTGAGAATGCAGCTGTCCTTGACGCGTTCGTACTCCATGGGATCTGGGAAGCGCTCGCGCTGTACGCGGGTCATATAGATAATGTCGGCTGTGGGGATGATGTCCTTGAGGTCGGTATACTGGTAGTACTTCAGGCCAGCATCCTTGATGCTCATCTTCACACTGCTAGGGAGTTTGAGCTCCTGAGGCGAGACGAGGTGGAAGGTGGCGTTGAAGTTGCACATAGCCTGGACGAGGCTATGGACCGTGCGGCCGTATTTCAGGTCGCCGACCATGGCGATCTGCAGGTTGTCGAGGGTGCCCTGGGTTTTGCGGATGCTGTAGAGGTCGAGCATGCACTGGGTGGGGTGCTGGTTGGCACCGTCGCCGGCGTTGATCACGGGTACCGAGGCCACCTCGCTGGCATAGCGCGAAGAACCCTCCTTGGGGTTGCGCATCACGATGAGGTCGCTGTAGGAGGAGACCATCACGATGGTGTCGTGCAGGCTCTCACCTTTTTGGACGCTGGTGCCACCCGGGTCGCTGAAGCCGATGATGCGGGCTCCCAGCTGGTTGGCGGCGCTTTCAAAACTCAGCCTCGTGCGGGTGGAGGGCTCGAAGAAGAGCGTAGCTACCACTTTGTCGCTTAAAATCTTCTGCTTCGGGTTCTTCTCGAACTCCTCGGCGATGTCCAGCACCTGGATATATTCTTCTTTGGAGAAGTCGGTGATGGAGATCAGGTTGCGTCCTTTTAAATTACTCATAATATATGTTGTTTTGTGTGTTTTATTCTTTATTTCATGGCGTCGAGGGCCAGCTGACGGTTGGTTTGTGCGGCGACGTGGGTGGGGTCGGCCTCGAGGGCGTGGTCGAAGTACTCCACAGCGCGTTCGTAGTCATTGTAATAGGTGAGTTCTATATAACCCAGATTATGCCAGGCGTCGGCGCTCTGCTCGTTGATGTCGAGTATCTGGCGGTAGAGGGTTTCGGCCTCGTCCATGTGGCGGTTCTGTTGGTGGAACATAGCGAGGGCATAGAGGGCATTGGTGTTGTTGGGTTCGAGGCGCACGGCGGTGCCGAGATATTCGAGTGCCAACGGGTCGTTATGGGTGCTGTAAAGGATACCCAGTTCCTCGAAGGCAGGTACGTAGTCGGGGTAGAGGTCACAGACCTTGCGCAGCAGTCCCACGGCATTGAGGGTGTCGCCTTTCTCCTTGTAGATATACCCTTTCATGAAGAGGGCCGTACGGTTGTCGGGTTCGCGTTCAGTGACCTTAGAGAGGCACTTGAGACTACGGTCGTAGTCGCGGCTGTAGAACATCACCTCGCCCATCTTGAGCTGCACCTCGAGGCTTTCGGAGTCGAGCCGTTCGGCTTCGCCAAGGGCCTTATAGCTGCCCTCCACGTCGCCGTTGGCGAAACAGATGTCGGCCTGCTTCAGCCGATAGTCCACCTTGTCGGGATTCAACTCCACGGCACGGGCGATGTCGTAGGAAGCCTCTTTGGCACGTCCTAGATTGAGCAATACGGAAGCACGCTGGGCCAACGCTTCGTCGTCTTTGGGATGTCGGTCCAGCTGGGTGTTGAGAACTTCCAGCTTTTCGCTGTCGGAAAGGGAATCAAAATTAGAAGGACTCTGCTTGCAGCCCGCAAGGGCGAGCGCCAGCAGCGCTATAAAAAGGAGTGTTTTCGTACGATACATTCTGTGTGTTATTACGTAGAAATTCTTCTTTTATTGTGTGAGGGAGTCAATCAAGTTATCAACAACGGTTAATTCCTGTGCCCGCAGCACCTGCCGCGCCTGTATCTCGCTGATGGGTAGCGACCTCCACAATAGGCACCAATACTCTTTCATCTTGCGCATCTTCGACTCGTCGGTGGGCAGGGTGGCCTTAATGGCCGCCATAAGGCGGCGGATGAAAAGCCTCACCCCCGTCCCCTCTCCTGTGAAGAGAGGGGTGGACACTTCCATCGGTAGTGTCGGATTGTAGAGTATTCCGCGACCAACCATAATATCTGTTATCTGAGGAAACCATTCGTAGATGTGGCGGATGTCGGCGGGGGTACAGAGGTCGCCGTTGTAGATGACCGGGTGTTTTATTAGCGGCAGCACCTGACCGAAAGTGTCAAGATCTGGCACGCCGGTGTACTGCTGACGACCCAAGCGGGGGTGGACGGTGACGCTGGCCAGCGGGTAGTCGTTGAGTACCGGTACCATGCGGAAGATATCCTCCTTGTCTTTCAGTCCCAGACGCACTTTGACGCTGAGGCGGGTACGGAGGTGGGGGAGTATAGCGTCGAGTATGGCCCGCACCTCGTCGGGATAGGGCATAAGTCCACAGCCGCGGTGTTTGGCGGTGATGGCACGCATAGGGCATCCCATATTCCAGTTCACCTCATCATAGCCGAGGTCGGCCAAGTGGTTGGCTACCAAAATAAACTCTTCGGGTTCCTTGCCCAAGATCTGCGGGATGACAGGGATGGAGCCGCGGTTGTTCTCTGGCAGCACATCGCGTATCTGAGCGTTGTCGGTGGAGAATCGCAGGTTGCGTGTCAGCGCGATGAAAGGAGCCACAGCCAAGGGAATAGCGCCGGGGAAGCACTCTTCGTACACACGACGGAAAAGCACCTCGGTCAATCCCTGCATGGGTGCCAATATCATATTCCAACCTCCTTTTTTGCTTTTTCGGAGATTCCGGAGGATTTTATAAAATCTTTCAGCGAGGCCGTGAGTTTATTCCCCACTTCGTAGACGGGCTTGTATAGCTTGCTGCTTTCTTTTGTTTCGGGTTTGAGGATAATTTCGTGCTTGTCGAGCATAACGAAAATATTGAGAACTACGGCTAAGATGCAGAGTGCTTTGGCGGCGCCGAGCAGGGCACCTGCCAGGTGGTTGAAAAGACTCAGATGTACGGCTTTGACGATGCCTTCGATGCAGTGGCCAATGAAATAGGTGAGGATGAGGGCAGCGACAAAGGTGACCAGGAAAGCCACCAGTACGCCTGTATCGCTGTCGAGATGCAACCATCCGGCCACCTCCTGTGACAGATGCACCGTAGCCCAGATACCAACAAGCAAACCTGCCAGGGTGGCCATTTCTCGCACCAACCCTTTCTTCCATCCTTTGTAGACGAAGAAAACCAACGGTATCGCCAGTATTATGTCAAGGATTGTCATTTATCCTATCTGCTTAACTATTTGACTACTGGATAAAAACAAGCGTCCCGCCCAATGGGCAGAACGCTCGAATAACACATTTTCTTCTCTCTATCACTATGGATAGAAATAAGCAAGCACGTCATATATAACGCAACATTTCTCATTTTGTTACATTTGACTGCAACTTTTTTTCTATCCAATGAATAAAAAAACATACCACCAGACCGATCAGTATGCCGAACAAGGCGCCGCAGAGCAGGTCGCCGGGGTAGTGCTTGCCCAGGTAGGCACGGCTGTAGCAGGTGGCCACTGCCCAGAGGAGGGAGGCTGTCAGCAATATGATGTATGATGTGTGATGAGATTCTTTTAGACCGCGGTAGCGCAGCACCAAAAATGTCACGAGGGCGAAGGCGTTGGCTGCATGGGAGGAGACGAAGCCATACTGTCCGCCGCAGTGGGTGCGGAACATGCGTACGTTGTCCAGCGCATGGCAGGGACGCAAGCGACAGACAGTCTCTTTGAAAAGATGCACCGACCCTTGGTCGGCCAGCAGGAAGCAAAGTGCGATGCCAGCCAACACAAGCCACCAGTTTTTTTCAAGGTGAAAGGTAAAAGGTGAAAGGTGAAAGGTACGTGTGGTCAATGCAAAGAAGGCGATGACCAGCACGATGGCGAAACACCAGTGCTGGCTCAAAGTCCACATCACCCAGTCCATCGCAGTGCAAGAGTGTCCGTTGATCCAACAGAATGCTGTGGTATCCCATTGAAGCAGAGTTTCAAGCATCGGCTGTAAGCTTTGCAAAAATCATATCTTTCAGTTTGTCGATATTTTGCCCGTTGACGGCACTGATAAATACCGTCTCCACATCTTTGGGCATGTGGCGTTTCAGTTGTTTCTGCATCTCCTCGTCCATCATGTCGCACTTGGTGACGGCAAGGATACGTTGCTTGTCGAGGAGTTCGGGGTTGTACTTCTTCAGCTCGTCGAGCAGCACATGGTATTCTTTCGCAATCTCCAATTGTTCACAGCTTACCATGAACAGAAGTATCGAGTTGCGCTCGATATGACGCAGAAAACGTAATCCCAATCCCTTGCCCTCGGAGGCACCCTCGATGATACCAGGTATATCAGCGATGCAGAAGGATCGGTCGTCTCGGTATTTCACAATACCTAGGTTAGGTACCAGGGTAGTGAAGGGGTAGTTGGCAATCTCGGGTTTGGCGGCACTGACGACACTGAGGAACGTTGACTTGCCTGCGTTGGGAAATCCCACCAAGCCCACGTCGGCCAGCACCTTGAGTTCGATGATGACCCAACGTTCCACTGCGGGTTCGCCGGGCTGGGCGTAGCGTGGTGTCTGGTTGGTGGCGCTCTTGAAATGGTCGTTACCCAGACCTCCGCGTCCACCCTTGGCGATGATCAGTTCTTGACCCTCTTCGGTTACCTCGCCAAGATATTCACCGGTCTCGGCGTCGCGGCAGACGCAGCCCAGCGGCACCTCGAGCATCTGGTCGCGGCCGGTGCGGCCGGTGCAGAGGTTCTCGCCGCCATGTTCGCCGTCTTCGGCGAAGACATGCTTGGTGTATTTCAGGTGCAGCAGCGTCCAGCGCTGTGTGGTGCCGCGCAGGATAACGTGGCCACCACGGCCGCCGTCGCCCCCGTCGGGACCCGCCTTGGCGTTGTATTTCACCCGCAGCAGGTGGGCGCTTCCCGCGCCACCTTTGCCACTCCGCACCAGGATCTTTACGTAATCTACAAAGTTCGAGGTCATTGATGACAATTGATTATAAGAAATCCTAGGAAATCCTAGTGTATTCTAGGAAATTCTAGGATTTCCTGGGGATTTTTTTTAGCCGATAGCCTGGCGGATGCGGGCGGCGATATCCTCGATGGTTCCGAGGCCGTCGACAACACGCTGCTTGCCCTGAGCGGCATAATAGTCGGCCACAGGCTTGGTCTTGCTATTATACTCCTGCAGGCGATTGTTGATGGTAGCCTCGTTGTCGTCGGCGCGGCCCTGTATCTTGGCGCGCTCCAGCAGGCGGCGCATCAGCTCGTCTTTAGGTACTTCGAGCTGCACCATGCAGGTGAGTTCGCGGCCATATTTGGCCAGCAGTTTATCAAGCACTTCGGCTTGTGCCACGGTACGGGGGAAGCCGTCGAAGAGCATACCTTTAGTATCGTTGGCTATGGCTTTATCCATCATCTCCACCACGATGTCGTCGCTCACCAGCTGACCGGCATCCATAATGCTCTTGATGCGTTTGCCGAGTTCAGTCTGGTCGGCAATCTCTTTACGAAGCAGATCGCCGGTAGAGACATGCGTCAGACCGTAGTTCTCTACGATAAAGTCGCTCTGGGTACCTTTGCCGGCACCGGGAGCTCCGAAAATAACAATATTCTTCATTTCACGCTGACAATTTCGAGATCGAACACAAGGGGAGAGTAGGGGGTGATCACCTGACCGGCGCCCTGAGAACCATAAGCCATGGCCGAGGGGATGATGAGCTGGAGCTGAGTGCCGGCTGGCTGGCCCATGACACCCTCTTCCCAGCCACGGATAAGACCCATCTGGCCCACCACATAGGTGAGGGGCTCTTTGCTGGAGTCGAACACGGTGCCGTTGAGCAGACGACCGGTGTAGTTGATGGCCACCTCGCGTCCCACGGCCACCTTGGTGCCGTTACCTTTTTTCTTCACGATGATATAGAGACCATCGGCGGTGGGTTGCACCTTGATATTATTGTCTTTCACATAGGCTGCGATGAGTTCGGGCTCGGCTTCGCGGGCTTTCTGCATCTCGGCCTCATAGTTGTTCTGCTCAGCAGCGAACTCTTCCTTGGTAACGATGTCCTGCAGGTTGATCTCGTAGTAAAACTTCATGCCCTTGCCTTTCTCGTACATTGGAGGCATCTGGTTGGGCTGCATGAACTTGGCCATGCTGTCGGCTTCAATGGCGAAGGTGGCTTTGTCGCCGAGGTGCATCATGAGCAGACCTTCGTGGAGTACGCCGTCGTACATGGGCACCACGGGGAGCAGACGCTCGGTGCGGCCTACGTTGGTGCGCAGAACAGTGGTGTCGAGACGGATGGTCATCTCTCCCACCAGCACGTCACCTTCCTGCACGGCCTGAGCATCCTTGTCCTGCTGTTCGAAGCGATAATACAGGCCATTCTCAGTCTGTTTATAACCCTTCATGTCGCCTTTACCACAAGCGACAAACATCATTGTTGCGGCCACAAACAGGGTGGCCATTTTGATTTGTTTTTTCATTGTTTTATTGTTGTAATATTGTTGATTTTGTATACTATAATCATGCGGCTGCCGATGCGATCGCCGTCGCCCAGTACACCATAGGCTTCTTGCGACGGCACGATGACTACGGCTGAGGAACCCGTATGGAGGGTCCGTAGGGCGGCATCAAGTCCGCGGACGGGCTTCATTTTGCCCACCACCACGGTATCACATTGCCCATCATAGAGTGTCGCACCGCTGAGGGTCTCCATGTCGTAACGGACAATCACCTTGTCTTCATAATCTATCGCTCTCCGCTCTCTGCTCTCCGCTCTCCGTTCTCCTCTCTCCATTACCCTAACACCGCTGCCAAGACGTTGCATATTCCAACCACGCCGTTGCACATACGAGTCTATCTGCGACTCTTCGCTTTGTGACATCAGACGGTTGGCACCAATGAGATCTTCTTTGATACTGTTGTCTCTTTTGGAGGATACATCTACCACCGGCACGTCGCGACAGGCGACGGTCATTAGGCATATTAGCGGCAGTATGTACTTAATCTTCAAGGTGTAACTTGTTTTTTACAATTTCCACGGTCTTGTCGAGCGGGAGGGTGCTAGTGGCACCGGCAGCGCGCTCGTGGCCGCCACCGGCAAAGAGTTCTCCAGCTAGCCTATTGACATCATATATCTTCTTGGAACGGAAGGAGAGGCGTATGCGGCCTTCTTCTTCGCGTATCAAGATGCCGCAGTCGATGTCATGGAGCTTCATCACCTCGTTGATAAGACCTGTAAGGTCGGCGCTGACCACACCATAATCGGCAATTTCCTTGGCTGCCAATACCATCAAAGCCACCTGCCGGTCGACATAGACCTGCAACCGTTCTGCCATGGCATGGCCGAAGAAACGCAGACGCGGTATGGTGAACACATTCCTGATATTGTGATTGATATCCATTGGGTCGATACCGAATCCAAGCAGGTCGGCAGTGGCCAGATAGAGACTCTGGTGGGTATTGCTATAGGAGAAGGTACCTGTGTCGGTGCACATGCCGGCATAGAGGCTTGTGGCAGCTTCAAGAGTGAAGATATCACGTCCGAAAGCCGTAACCATCAACCAATAAACCAGTTCACATGTGCTTGAGATTTCAGGTTCCGACACCACAACATCGAAAGCTGTACGGTCGGGACCAATATGATGGTCTACCACCATACGTTTTGCCTTCGAGGAGCGGAAACTATCGGCCAAGAGACCTGTTCGGTCGAGGGTGTTCAGGTCGAGTGCTATCACCAAGTCGGCATCCGCAATCAGCTGTTTGCAGAGGTTGTCATTCCCACTAACAATGGCGTCAGTGTTGGGTATCCAAGTTAGGTCGGCGGGGCAACCGTCGGGTAGAACTGGCGTTATAGTTGCCGGGGTAATTTTGCGCAGTAGAGCGTACATGCCAGTCAAAGAGCCCACGGCATCGCCATCGGCATGGGTGTGGGCAACAAGTACGATGCGGCGGGCCTCCTTAATGGTTTCGATTACAGCCGACACCGACCATCCTCCATCGAAAGTGATGTTGTATTTTCTTTCAATCTGCATGTAACACAGCGTATTACAGATATTTTTCGTCCGTAGACACGGATGCAAATATACTATAATTCCTTAAAATATAGATTATTTATTTCTCAGGTTTCCAAAATTAACAAAAAAAAATTAACAATTCACACAATAAAATGCAATAATCTTTGTTATGCTGATACAAAATGAGTAACCAATTAAGCACAATTCGATTATGAATCTTGGAATTAAACTGCTGGTTGCCGAGGACGATCCCAATCTGGGTACCATCCTGAAGGCTTATCTCACTCAGAAAGGTTACACCGTGGTGTGGGCCAAAGACGGCGAAGAAGCACTGAATTCTTTCGAAGAGGAAGATGTCGACGCCTGCATCCTCGACGTTATGATGCCCAAAAAAGACGGTTTCGCTGTTGCCAAGGAAATCCGTAGGGTGGATAAAAACGTACCTATCATCTTTTTGACCGCCAAAAACTTGGAGGAGGACAAACTGAAGGGCTTCGAAGTGGGTGCCGATGACTATATCACCAAGCCGTTCTCCATGGAAGAACTGCTGGCCCGCCTTAATGCCACCATGCGCCGTTCGTTCAACGAGGAACGTCCCGACAAGAATGTGTTTTATATCGGCAAATTTGTGTTCGACTACTCCCATCAGACACTTACACTGGACGATAACGTGCAGCGCCTCACGGCCAAGGAGAGCGACCTGTTGCGTATGTTCGCCGTGAATTTCAACCAGTTGGTGGACCGCAACACCACATTGCAAAAGATATGGAAGGACGACAGTTACTTCGCCGCCCGCTCGATGGATGTATATATCACTAAGTTGCGCAAGTACCTGAAGGGTGACCCCACCGTAGAAATTGCCAATGTACACGGAGTGGGATTTAAACTTACCCGCAGAGAGGCATAGATGAGGCTCGTTTTCCTCGGTACCGGAACATCGCAAGGGGTGCCTTTGATAGCATGCCATTGTGAGGTGTGCAGTTCGGCAGATCACAAGGATAGCCGGCTGCGCACTTCGGCATTGTTACAGGTGGGGGAGAAAAATATACTTTTCGATATAGGCCCCGACTTTCGGCAGCAGATGTTACGTGAAAAGGTAGAGCATTTGGATGCTATCCTCATCACCCACGCCCATCGAGACCATGTTGCAGGATTGGATGAGATAAGGGCATTTAACTACATACAAAACAGGAAGATGGAAGTCTATCTAGACCCCATCGCAGAACGCACTTTAAGGAATGACTACCACTATATCTTTGAACCTCATCAATACCCCGGCTTACCCGAGGCCAACCTGCATATTGTAGATGCCCCGTTTGTGGCCGCCGGCGTGGATATTATTCCTATCCATGTGATGCACAAAGATTTGCCGGTGTTGGGATTCCGTATTGGAGATTTGGGATATATCACCGACGCCAATCATATAGAAGATGAAGAGTTACTTAAATTGAAGGATGTAAAAATTCTTGTAATAAATGCCTTAAGAAAAGAAAAACACTTCTCTCACTTTAGCCTTCCAGAAGCGCTTGAGGTGGCCACCAAGATAGGACCTGAACGAACCTATCTGACCCATATCAGTCACGATATGGGCATGCATGAGAAAGTGCAGGAAGAGTTACCCGACGGTGTCTATCTTGCTTACGACGGACTGACTATTGATATTGATTAATACATTTAAATAGGAATGAAAAAGATATTCTCTGCCATTTTACCCATTATGCTGGCCATTATGGCCATGGCATGTTCTGCAAGTCACAATGTGCCAGATAATGTGAAGATAAAGCCCAAGATACCGCGCACGCTCGACTTTCCCTTTGTCGAAGAGCGCTCGCCCTATGCCGATATGGTGAGCATCGAAAAGGTGGAGGTGGACCGGCTGAAGACCAAGATTTACCTGCAGTATCGCAACCGCACCCCTGTACACCGTCCCATCAACGACTACGGTATCTGTGTGATGCCCGAAATATACATTGAGGATGCAGCCACCGGTGTGCGCTATTCTCTGCGCAAAGTCGAGGGTATCAGTCTCTATCCCGAACACACCCATTTCGCCCACAACGAAGGCGGCTACGACGTGCTGGTCTACTCGCTCACTTTCGAACCCGTGGCCGAGGAGACAGAGTATATCAACATTGTGGAACCCGGCCATTCGGGGCGCAACTTCTACAAGGTAGATATTCGCACCCCCATGGACAGCAAAGACGACCTGAAAAAAGTGAAGAGTGAAGAGTGAAAAGTGAATAGTGACAAATGATAAATAACAAACATAATATGAAGAAAACTTTACTTATCCTGGCGGCAGGTGCCCTCTGCTTTGTGGCCTGCCAGCCCAAAACCACGGAGAAACCCGTGGAGAAACCCCAGATAGCCGTGGAAAACGGCCGGTTCACCCCTGAGGTGATGTGGAGCCTCGGTGTGATGAGCGAATATGCCATCAGTCCCGATGGCAGCCAGGTGCTCTACACCGTGCGTTACACCGACATGGAGCAGAACAAAAACAATGCGGAGCTCTACCTTATGCCCATCGAGGGTGGGGAAGGGGTGCGCCTGACCACTACCGCACAGAGTGAATTCAGTCCCGTGTGGTACGACGCGGGCACCATCATGTATTGCCGTGGCAACCAGATTCTCTCGATGAACCTCAAGAGCAAGAAAGAGAAGACGGTGGCCGAGTGCGAACGCGGATTCGAAGGTTTTAAACTTGCCCCCGACGGGCAGTCGCTGGTGTATATCAGCACCATCGCCGTGGAACGTCCCGAGCATATCGACAAGCTCTTCCGTGGTTTGGACAAGACCACAGGCCGTATCAACGAGGACCTGATGTACCGCCACTGGGACAACTGGGTGGATGAAATCCCCCATATCTACTACGTCACCCTCACGGACGGCAAAGCCAACATGGACAAAGCCGTCGATATCCTCGGCGGTGAGCCCTATGAAACCCCCATGCGCCCCTGGGGTGGCACCGAGCAGTATAACTACAGCCCCGACAGCAAGCTCATTGCCTATACCTGCCGCAAGAAGACCGGCTACGAATACGCCCACTCCACCAACAGCGACATCTATATCTATAACATAGAGACCGGCGAGACCCGCAATATCTCCGAAGGTATCATGGGATACGACCAGAATCCCGTGTTTAGCCACGACGGCACGATGATTGCTTGGGAGAGCATGGAACGCGACGGCTATGAGAGCGACAAGCTGCGCCTGATGGTGATGGACCTCGCCACCGGCGCCAAGGTCGACCTCACCGAGGATTTCGACTATGGTGTGAGCGGCATCAGCTGGAGTCAGGACGACAAGGAACTGGCTGCCGTAGTGATGTATCGCGGCACGCTGGAGATCTTTGCATTCAATCGCGAGACCAAAGCTATACGCCAAGTCTCTGCCGGCATGCACGATGTCAATGGTTTCCAAATGCATGGTGACCAGATTGTGGCCACCCAGGTCAGCATCCAGTATCCCGCCACCCTCTACGCCTACACCCTGGGCGACGAGAAGAGCGAGGGTAAGAAACTCAGCACCTTCAACGACGACCTCCTCTCGCAGGTGCGCATGGGCAAGACCGAGCCCTATTGGATCAAGACCATCGACGGCAAAGAGATGCTCACCTGGCTTATCTACCCCTACGACTACGACTCCACCAAGACCTATCCCGCGCTGCTCTTCTGCGAGGGCGGCCCGCAGAACATCGTCAGCCAGTTCTGGAGCACCCGCTGGAACTTTGAGGTGATGTCCGGCGCCGGCTACTTCATCATCGCCCCCAACCGCCGCGGATGCCCCGGCTTCGGCATGGAATGGCTTGAGGAGATCAGCGGCGACTACGGCGGACTCTGCATGCAGGACTATATGAGCGCCACCGATTACTTCGCCGACAACTTCCCCCAGATCGACCGCGAACGCATCGGCGCCTGCGGTGCCAGCTTCGGCGGTTACAGCATCTATTGGCTTGCCGGACACAATCACGATGTGAAGGGCTACGACGAGGGACGCCGATTCAAGGCCTTCTTGGCCCACAACGGCATGTTTAACTTCGAACAGCAATATCTCGAGACCGAGGAGATGTGGTTCGACAACTGGGACCTCGGTGGCCCCTACTGGGATTGGAACAACCCCCAGATCAAGAAGAGCTATGCCAACTCGCCCCATCTCTTCGTCGACCGCTGGAACACCCCCATCTGCGTCATCCACTCCGAGTTCGACTTCCGCATCGTGGCCTCCGAGGGCATGGCTGCCTACAACGCCGCCCAGATGCGCCACATCCCCAGCCGCTACCTCTACTTCCCCGACGAGACCCACTGGGTGCTGCGTCCGCAGAACAGCCTCCTCTGGCATCGCAACTTCATCGACTGGTTCGACCAGTGGCTGAAAAAGTGAAGAGTGATTAGTGAAGAGTGAATGGTGAAGAAATGGCTGGCGCGGTCCCCGTGCCAGCCATTCTTAGTTTTAAGTTTTAAGTATTAAGTTTTAAGTGGCTTACGCAGCCCACTTACAGCTCACAGCTTACAACTTACAGCTTAGAAAGCTTCCTCACCCTCCTCAAGTCGAGGGTGTTCATGGCGTCGGAGCGGAG
>LXOW01034994.1_pt1 | contig 14369 bp, 14 predicted proteins | sample 1368591 | NCBI WGS metagenome assembly LXOW01 (sample SAMN04884650, study PRJNA319009) | bovine gut metagenome | isolation source: Cow rumen | host: Bos taurus | place: Italy: Legnaro (PD) | collected 2014-07-09
TACCCTCAAAAATCAAATCTGAGACCCTGTGTTAATCATATGGGATTGATGGGGTGGATACATTCAAATCGAGAAATTCATATATAATCTGGCGGTTATTCTAAAATATTTTGTATTTTTGCATTTTGAAAAGTCGTGCCGAAAAGTGTAATAAACATACAGAAAGTCGTTCAGAAAAGTGTATTAAAATCCATAAAAGTCGCCAATAAAAGTGTTGAATACACATTAAAAGTCGCACCGAAAAATGTAAAAACATCAATTATGTATAAAAGGAAGATAGAACAGACGCTGATTCTCTGGAAAAAGAAGAAGGGCCACAAGCCGTTGGTCATCAAAGGCTGCCGCCAATGCGGGAAGACAAGTTCTGTGTTGGATTTTGCCCGCAAGAACTACCCGAATGTCATATATCTCGACTTCCATGAGCACAAGGACTTTAAAGCTTTCTTCGCCGGCGCGCTCGATGTGGACACGCTGACGCTGGCCATCTCTGCGGGTATCCGCGGCGCCCGTTTTGTTCCGGGGAAGACCTGTCTGGTGCTGGACGAGATTCAGGACTGCCCCAATGCCCGTGCCTCGCTGAAATTCTTCAAGCTCGACGGACGATACGACGTCATCTGCACCGGCTCACTGCTGGGCGTCAATGGCTACAAGACCAAGGAAGAACAGGAAGAGGAGGACAAGGCCTCCGTCCCGGTGGGGTTCGAGCAAGTGGTCACCATGTATCCCATGGACTTCGAAGAGTGGCTGTGGGCTAACGGCATCGGAGAGCGGCACATTGACTATCTGCGCGATTGTCTGCTGGGCGAGACTCCCGTGGGCGAGGGTATCCATCAGAGACTGCGCAACCTGCTGCTGCGCTATGTGGTGGTGGGCGGAATGCCCGAAGTTGTCTTCACATTCCTTGAAACCAACAATATGAACGATGTTCTCGATGTGCAGCGTGGCATCATCGAGACCTACAAGGCCGACATGCTGAAATATGCCCGCCAGGAGGACAAGTCCCGCATCCGCGAGTGTTTTGACTCCATCCCGGCGCAGTTGGCCAAGGAGAACAAGAAGTTCCAGTATTCCGTCATCCGCAAGGGCGCGCGCTCCAGCCAGTATGCGGGCAGCCTCCAGTGGATTGAGGATGCCGGCATCATCCACCGCTGCCACAACACCACCATCACCGAGCTGCCGCTCGACGGCAATGCCGACCCCAATGTCTTCAAAGTCTATATGACCGACATCGGCCTTCTAGTCAGCATGCTCGAAGAGGGTACCGCCTGGAGCATCTTGCAAGGCGACCTGCGTGGTTACAAAGGTGCCATCTACGAGAATCTGGCAGCCGATATTCTCTGCAAAATGGGACGCAAACTTTACTATTATCAAAAAGAGGGTGGCTTGGAGCTCGATTTCTTGATGCGCTACAAGGGCGAATGCTGTCCGCTGGAGTGCAAAGCCCGTTCCGGCAATGCCAAGTCGATGCAGACTGTGTTGAAGCACCCCGAGCACTACCATGTGCTGCATGCCCTGAAGGTGGGCGACTACAACGTGGGGCGCAGTGGCCCGCTGCTCACCCTTCCCTTCTACATGGCGTTCCTCCTCACCGAGGTGTGATAGCAAACGTCTTCAGGTTGCTTGTGGCATGCCCGGCATTTTTTTTTGCAGCAACGGTCGGAGGAAAATAATTTTGAAATTTCCGAGATGCACCGTCTCTACATTGGCCTGCTTGAGGATAAGCGCCTGCGAGGACGCAGGCGTCTCCGTATGGGAAATCAGACCTGTAGTGGCGTGCCTTTGGCACGCAAATGGGGAGGTGGAGTGTTGTCATACCCCATACCATACCCCATACCGCACTCCCTGCGGTCGTTTGGTAAGGGGTTAATAGGATGTAGTCCTTTCAGGACTATTTCGTTTTTCTGCAGACCTGACGGTCTGCAATCATTTCAGAGTGCTTACCATTATTTATACACGCAAATCGAACTATCTTATTGATTTCTATTATTATACACACTAAATTTAGCTAATATCATGGACAATCGTGGAGAAAATTCTCACCATAGTCTCTTATATATTATAATTTTTTTGTATTTTTGCCACATTATGTATAGTAACAAATTCAACAAAGGTAAGTTGGAGCGCAAAAAGAGTCTTTTATGGCGGCATTTGGAAAAACAAGGCTGCGCATGGTCGTATGTCAAGAATCCAAAGGTCGTTGACGATGAACTGCTTATAGAAAAGGCTTTGCTTTATCTTGAATTTGAGGAACTTTACAAATTGAGCGAAATTTATTCGATGCACTACCTACGTGATGTTTGGCGTGAACGACTTGTCTCGCAGGGAGCCTACTATGATATTATCAACTGGCTCTTGGCAGCCATGTTTTTTGACATAAAGAATCCCGACAAATACCTGAAACGATATGGAAAACCAAGACTGGAAGCGAGGACTTAAACCGGAAACTGTTCCTGTGTTTGAGACAGTATCGCAGATGGAGATTGTCAAAGATCTATATCTGTGTGGAGGCACTGCACAGTCTCTTCAAATGCAACATCGGAAAAGCGAGGATTTGGACTTTGAGTTGCTTGGGGTTCGGAAAGAACGTCCACAACTTGATTTTGCTGCTATTTCCAATGCTATTTCGGAAGTGTATCCCGATTGCAGGAAAGAATTTCTGGGAAGAAGTCAGCTTCAAATTTTTGTAAACGGTGATGTTAAGCTATCTTTCTTTCGTCCTGAAAATTCTGTTCCCGAATTAGGAAAGGGGTTTATTTACAACAATATCATAACTCCATCTCTGCAAGAATTGCTGGGAATGAAACTTTTCACTATTGCGGTTAGGAGTGCATTTCGCGATTATTACGACATTTACGCTCTCCTGAAGGCTGGTTATGACTTGGAGCAGGGTGTAGCATACGCAGGCCGATTCTCACGTCACAATATTCATTCAAAAACCATATATGGTATTCTTTTGAATGATAATTATTTCAGGAAACCGGATAATTTCTCATTGCTTGACCCAATATATGACGTTTCAACCGCTGACATTGCGGAATTCGTAAAACAATATATATCAGAACGGAATATCAAGATAAAAAATAAATAATTCACCAAAGTATTCATCAAACCCTAATTAAAACATATATTTTATGAAGAGCATAGCAATACTTACGGGCGGCGGTCCCGCCCCAGGAATGAACACAGTGGTGGCCTCCGTGGCCAAGACTTTCCTCCGCGACGGCTTCCGCGTCATCGGTCTCCATGGCGGCTACAGCGCCCTGTTCACCGACAAGCCTCGCATGCAGGACCTCGACTTCCTCACTGCCGACGAGATTTTCAACAAAGGTGGCTCAATCCTGAAAATGAGCCGCTTCAAACCTACGCCCGAGGACTTCGAGCAGCGCTTCAACCTCAAGCTCTTCACTGACAACGAGATTAAGCTCCTCGTCACCGTGGGCGGCGACGATACCGCCTCGACGGCCAACCGCATTGCCAAGTTCCTGGCCGACAAGCACTATCCCATTGCCAACATCCATGTTCCCAAGACCATCGACAACGACCTTCCGTTGCCCAACAGCAGCCCCACCTTCGGCTACAACAGCGCCAAAGCCCAGGGCTGCGTGCTCGCCACTGCCGTCATGGAGGATGCCCGCACCAGCGAGAACTGGTTCGTAGTCAGCGCTATGGGTCGTTCCGCCGGACATCTGGCACTCGGCATCGCTGGCGCCTGCCATTACCCAATGGTTATCATCCCCGAGTTCTTCAACAAGACCACCATCACCGTCGAGAAAATCGTCAACATGGTCATCTCCTGCATCGTCAAACGCAAAATCATGGGCATTAACTATGGTGCTGCCATGATTTCCGAGGGTGTTTTCCACAGCCTCAGCGACGAGGAGATTGCCAAGAGTGGCGTCCATTTCAGCTACGACGAGCATGGCCATCCCGAACTGGGCAAGGTCTCGAAGGCTCACATCTTCAATGACCTGCTTGAACGCAAAGTCAAGGAACTTGGCCTCAAGGTCAAGAGCCGCCCTGTTGAGATTGGCTATGAAATCCGCTGCCACACGCCTATCGCCTTCGACCTCACCTATTGCTCACTGATGGGTATGGGTGTCCACACTCTCTACCATCAGGGCTGCACCGGCTGTATGGTTTACGTCGACCAGCAGGGCAACGTGAGCCCGCTATACCTCAAAGACCTGCAGGATCCCGCCACGGGCAAGATTCCGCCGCGTCTGGTCAATGTCAACAGCAACAAGGTGCAGAGCTACGTCAACGACATCATGGACTACATCACTCCCGCCGACTACGAGGCTGCCAAGAAGTACCTTCCCAACCCCGAGGACTACGACTTTAAGAAGATGCTCGAGTGGTAAGATAACTGTTAGCGGTTATGTAATGTCTTCTGTTATGACACTTCCGCTTGCCTATTACCAAAGTCCCGATGTGGTTTCGTTGGCCCGCAATTTGCTGGGTAAGTCCTTGTTTACCAATATCGGAGGGCAGATTTCCGGTGGGATTATCATGGAGGCGGAGGCCTATAAGGGGGTTGGCGACCGCGCCTGCCATTGCTTTGGAGGCCGGCGCACAGCCCGCAATGAGATGATGTATCATGAGGGTGGAGTGGCCTACGTTTATTTCTGTTATGGCATGCACCACATGTTCAATGTGGTGACCAATGTTCAGGGCCAGCCTGATGCGGTGCTTATTAGGGCTATTTATCCCACTCATGGGGAAGAACTTATGCTGTCGCGACTACATAAGACACATATCTCCCCCTCCCTTACCGATGGTCCTGGGAAACTCACCAAAGCTTTGGGTATCACCCGTCAGCATAACGGATGTTCTCTTTTGTCGGACAGTATATGGATTGAAGACCGCGGACTTCGGATTCCGGATTCCCAGGTGAACATCACTCCCCGGATAGGGGTGGCTTATGCGGGGTCTGACGCCTTGTTGCCATACAGGTTTGTCACCACATACTGTCCTATAGGACAACCATAGCATTTCTTGGTTTTACAGAAACTGGAATATAGTTCGAGCATTCCTTGCGAGAAAAGGGCCGAGCTGTGCGGAAACGAATGGGCGCAGAACAGGCGGGTGATATGGTTGTCTTCCGACGGAAGGTCTTCCAGAATCTCAAGTGCGTTGCTTTTCAGCCTTTCGTTTCCGCTGAACGAGCCAAAGGTGAACATGAGTGGCGCTATGGTATTGATGAATATCAGATTGATGGAGTTTCTTCCGATGCGGGCGGAGTGTCTCTGGGTGGGTTTGCCCAATTGGAAATGCGTGTTCCAGTATTCGTGGGGATTGATGTTGCAGAAATTTTTCTGTATGTTTTGGATTTCGTAGTTGACAATCAACTCATGTAAAAGGTCGTTGCAACTGAACAACAACTCGCTGAATTGCGCCAGCCGTATGCCAGGGAAGTTAATGGGTCTTAACCTTAGCAGATTCCATAGTTCAGGCGGGATGGGGGTGAGCTTGTATTTGTAACTCAGGTATTCATACTCTTTCCGCAATTGATTTAGATAGTCGTCTTGGGTCTCGGTTTTCTTTGTGTCGTGCGTATAATTGGAGTTCAGTAATCCCGCCTGACCGAATATCAAAGCGTAGGTCTGTAGGCGTGAATCGCTGTGGCGCTGCAAGATTTTGTAAGGCAGACTCTGTGCCAGCAGTTCAAAAGCGGTGCTGTTAATCTTAAACCCGAAATTGATGGCCAAAGTCCTATAGGTTAATTCATACCAGTCGTCACTGCATTTTTTGAGTTGTCTGAAGAGCTGCTCTTGTCTGCGGATAAGACGATCTACGGCTTTGGAAGATATGATGGAAGTCAGGGTCAGCTCAGAGATGGAGGCCACACTGTTTCCGCAGGGTACCTCGTTGGTTGAAAGTGAGAGCTTTTTATACTCTTCCAGTATTCCCTCCGGAATGTAGCCCTTGAGTTCCAGGGTGGGAATCATTTCATTGTCTTTGCGCACAATCTCCATATCGGCATTATAAACCACGTGAAGAATCACTGATAGGTATTTGTTGTCTTGTTGGTGATGATGTCTGTACCAGTCAGAGCCGTTGACGTGGATTTCCACATCGCCAGCCCAGACGATATCGTTGATGCGTATAACGGCCTGTTTGAAATCGGGGCCGGCATTGTGATGCATCATGCCTGGATTGATAATGCGGATATTCCGTCCGTCGGTGGTCTTCAGTTTGTGATGTCTGAAAATTTTATTTTGCCAAAAATATTGAAGCAGTTCTTCTTTCATATAGGATTTTTGCTTCAAAAATAAGGGAAACAAATGANNCCGTAAATCTGCGAAACATGAATCATGGCGAAATTGCAGTTTTTGATTGAAAAAATGTAAAATATCGGTGTTGTTCACCGATATTTCGAAAAATGACTAAAAATGATATGTGATGATAATTTGGGAGTAAAAGCCTTTTTTTTCTTCACTCTTCACAGTCAGGAAGAGGGTGGGAAGGAGGTTAATTCTTCGGTACCAGTTTGACGAATGGTATCATCATTTCCTCCATCGAGATGCCACCATGCTGGAAGGTGTTTCGGTAGTAGTTGACGTAGTGGTTATAGTTATTGGGGTAGGCGAAGAAGTCGTTCTTGGTGGCGAAGATATAGCGAGAGGTAAGCGACTCTTTGGGCAGGAAGGCGTCTTCGGGGTTCTTGATTTCATAGACATCCTTGCTGGGATAGTCCATGGTGCTTTTTCCCACTTTGTAACGCAGGTTGCTGTTGATAGTCTTGTCGGCCACAATTTTCACTGGATTGTCAATGCGGATGGTACCGTGGTCAGTGGTGATAAACACAACGGCTTTCTTTTCGGCCAGGTATTTGAGCATTTCGAAGAGAATAGAATTCTTGAACCATGATTCGGTGACACTGCGGTAGGACTTCTCATCATCGGCCAGCTCTCTGATTACATCCACATCGGTGCGGGCGTGCGAGAGCATATCTACAAAGTTAAAGACCACCACATTCAGCGGATTGTGCATAAACTGATGGAAATTGTCGAAGATTCTCTTACCGAAATCCAAATTCAATATCTTTGAGAATGAATATTTTACATTTTTCCCAAAGCGTTTCAGGTATTCGCCCAGAAGCTGTTGCTCATACTGGTTTTTGCTGCCTTCATCGCTCTCATTAAGCCATAGTTGCGGGTATTTCTGGGCGATAACAGAAGGCATCAATCCCGAGAACAGGGCGTTGCGGGCATAATGGGTGGCTGTAGGCAGAATACTGTAGCAGATACTCTCGTCTTCCACACGGTAGAATTCCTGAATCATGGGCTGTATGGTCTTCCATTGGTCGAAGCGCAGGTTGTCGATCACAAAGAGAAAAACGGGATGATTCTCAGATAGGATAGGGAAGAGCTTGTCTTTCAGTACCGTGTGCGAAAGGGATGGTTTTTCGTCACATTTGCCGGTGAGCCAATTAAGATAGTTTCTTGAAATGTATTTGGCGAATTGAATATTGGCCTCCTCTTTTTGGTTGGCTAAGATCTCAGCCACTCCGCTGTCTTCAATCTTCTCCAACTCAAGTTCCCAATATACTAATTCTTTATACAGAGCATCCCACTCAGTGAGTGACAAGCGGTCGGAGATGCGCATCGACAAATCACGGAAGGCCTGCTGATAGGCCATCGTGCTTTTTTCGGTGACAATCTTCTTGTTGTCGATATTTTTCTTTAGACAAAGCAGAATCTGGTTCGGATTGACCGGCTTGATCAGATAGTCAGCGATATTAGAGCCAATGGCATCCTCCATAATGTTTTCCTCTTCACTTTTTGTGATCATTACGATGGGGATATGCTGGTTGATGGTTTTGATGCGTTTCATAGTCTCAATGCCATTCATGCCCGGCATTTGCTCGTCCAGGAAGATTATGTCAACGTATTCTTTTTGTAATGCCTCAATGGCCTCGTTGCCGCTAACGACAGGTATAACATCATATCCTTTTGATTTCAGAAAAAGAATGTGTGGCTTTAGGAGATCAATCTCATCGTCTGCCCATAGAATTTTAGTATTCATATCAATCTTGTTTTTCTTATTAACGCAGTTCTTATACTTTTATTTTGTAGGCAAAGATAAAAAAATTATTCTTTCAATAACCTCACGAGAATTGANNAACAACAACACTAGTACTACAAGTAAAAAACACACATTGAAATACAAATGGAATATTATTTAACTTTTGTCACAACAACTGATATTTTTGTAACAACGAAGACGGGAAGGGTGGAAACACATTAAAAATAACCCATACATGGATTTTTTATACCATATTGTACTGTATCTTTTTAATATCCATAGTTTTACATCTATTTAATATAGTAGTACTTTATATTATTGTATAGTTGTTATAAACAGATACAAGTCATATATATAATTATATAGAATATTTTGATTTTTAGTATTTTAGTNNAATAATAGCTGTATATTTGCAACTTGTTTGAGGGATTGTTGAGGAGATGAATTATTGATGACACATAACACTGGGTGGTGATACAAATGGATTGTCATATTATATTACAAATGTAAACAAAAGATTAATATGTGATGATTTGTAGAATGGTTTGATGACAATTGTAAAAATACGTATTTGATAGGATATAGAATATGATTCACATGTGTAAATAAAATAGAATAACAAAAGTAAACAATATGGTTGACAGAATTAAACATGTAATGGAGTATTATGAGGAGACTCCAAACAGCTTTGCCGAGAAAGTTGGTGTTAACAGATCTAACCTTACCCACCTATTTTCGGGTAGAAATCAGCCTAGTTTGGATTTTGCCAAGAAGGTGTTGACAGCATTTCCAGAGGTAAGCACCGAATGGCTTATTATGGGAGTGGGTAATATGATTAAGGATCCTGAAGAAGAGGTTTCTGTTAAACAACAGGCCTTTGTTCAGACCGATTTATTTGGTGCAATGGAAAACAATGTTGAAGAGGAAACAGAGCCCGAGGTGGAAACAGGAATGGATTCTGCTTCTTTTGAAGAACAACAAAACGAACCGGAAAATGATGCTCATGAGAATTCTGTTCCAATAGAACAACAAATTGTTGATTCAAAGCCTGTTGAACAGGAAGAAGCCCCCGTCGTAACCCCTTTAGAATCGAAAATTCAGAACAAACCTGTACGGAGGGCAGAAAAAATCAATTCTCGGCAAGTTGAGCGAAGAACCGTTGCAAGTGCTTCACGGTCTATTCCCATGCCATCTGAGAAATCTCAAACAACTTCTGCGGTCAGAGAGAAAAAAATAGAGAAGATAATCTTCTTTTATGATGACGACAGCTTCAAGGTGTATCACCCATAAGTGAGGATTACCCCTTCACCGCTTTCGGAGTCCAGTTCTTGAAAAAGCGGAGCACTTTCTCCTGATTGTAGCCCTTGCCTTCTTCCAAGAAGCTGGAATCCTGGATGTGGACCACCTTGCCCTTCTCGTCCAGCACAATGAAGACGGGATAGCCGAAGCGGGCAGGATTACCCAGGCGCTGTAGCAGTTTGGTGTTCTGCTGCGATTTTTCTTTGTCAGCCGTGGCCCTGGGATTGTAGTTCACGTGAATATATACAAAGTTGTCGTCGATAACCTTGCTGATGGTACTGTCCTTCGTCACAAAATCGGCAAAGAGCAAGCACCAAGGACACCAGTTGCCCCCCAACTGGCACACCACATATTTCCCTGAAGATTTGGCTTGCGCCACCGCCTCGTCAATTTGTTCCAAAGGGTTAATCTCTTCGTTGTAAACTCTTTTAATCGTTGATTGTGCATTGGCCGTCAGCAAAAACACAACACTTAATACGGTAATGACCAGTATTTTCTTCATGGATAAACTATTAATGATTGAAAAGAAACGTTATCCCAAATACTTCACAAAGGCTTCGGCTTGAGCTTTTAATGAGGCAAGCTGCTCGTCAGAAAGAATCATGCGGCCTTCTGTCCATGCTTCCGCATTGAGGGTGACGCCCGTTTGCGGTTCAGCCATCACATCGGCCTTGATGAAAGTGAGCAGTTCGGTGAGTTTCTCACGACACTTGCCCGTTGCCATCTGTCCGCCAGCGCCGCTCAGGGCCACTTTCTTGCCGTTGATGACGGTGGGGGTAGCGAAATCGAAAGCTACCACAGGACGTGACAGCCAATCAAGCAGGTTTTTCAGATGACCAGGGTAGCTGAAGTTATATTCAGGAGAGAAAATCCAGATACCGTCGGCTTTGGCCACTGTCTCGCGCAGTTTGGTTACCGCTGCGGGAGCGGGATATTCGATGTCCTGGTTGATAAAGGGCACCTCGGTATAGTCTAAATAATTGACGGTTGTGATACCAGCAAGATATTTTTCAGCTTCTTTGGCCAATTGGCGGTTGAAGGAATCTTTCCTCAGTGAACCTACAATAAAAAGTATGTTTTTCATAATGATATATGTATAGTTTTTTTTCGTTTGCAAAGGTACGGAAAAATTTTAGTCGTGTAGCATCGACAAAATCCTCTTCGCTACCTCTTGCGGATGGTCGATGACCAACTGCCCGTGGTTCATTTTGGGGAAGACTTCCACATGGGCATCAGGGCAGAGGGAGAGTAGATGTTTGGCCTGAGACTTGGCCACAAACGCCTCCTTGGTACCGTGCCAGTAGTGGATGTCCGGTCCTTGGATAGACTCCAACTTGTTTGTATAGACCGATTTGTAACCCTCTAATACAGCACGGCTGCGATCGGATGGATATACTTTCTTCACCTCTTCTAACAGCACGTCCAAGTAGTGCGAATGATACATTTGCCACCGTTTGATGCGTGTCCAATGGTAGCAGAGCCACACGTTGAACGCTTGGTAGTAGCGTATTGGTTCCACCAGCCATCGGGGTAGTGGCAGTAGGGGAGCACCATCCATGATGGCATGGTCGATGTTGATTTCGTTGCGTTCCATCATCCTCGATAGGATTTTCCCACCCAACGAGAGTCCGTATGCGACCTCCAAATGGCCTTGGAGGTTTTCTTGTACATATTGAATAGCTTGCGCCGCCAGGTTATCTACAGAAGTGAAACGGGAGGACTTGCCCAGCAGGAAGCCATCGTTATCCACCGCAACAATATGAAAGTCCTCTTTCAGCAGCTCCACCAGGGGAAGGAATATCTCGTGCGACACTCCCAAGCCCGGGAGCAACAAAAGTGTGGGTTTTCCCTGTTCACCGAATATATGGAAGTCCATAGGTCAAAGTGCTTTAGTTTCTATTCAATCGGCAAAAGTACAAATTTTTTTAATGTGCTAATGAGCTAATGTGCTAATGTGCTAATTGAATTACTAAATCTCATCAGGCTGCCAAGAGCCGTTTGTGGGCTGTCCGGGGAATGTGGTGTGGTGTGATAATATTCGTTTGGTGTACTAACAACTGGTATTATTAGAGATATTGCTTATATGATTGTATATATGATGCAGAGTCGTCAAAAAAAGATGACTCTGCATCATATTTGATATGAGGCAATGAATCTCTGTTGTTTTTTCAAAAAACAAGATTAGTACGTTTTTTNNAAATTCATATCTTTGCATTCTTAAAAAACGGAACTATCATGCCTGAAATATGTCGTAAAGAACGGACAGGCTCCATCACAGATAAAACCATTATAACGGTATGGAAGACTTTGGAATAATAAGAGTAATAGATGTGGAGTATCTCCACGATTACGTGATGAAACTTCAGTTTAACAATGGGGAATATCGTATTATTGATTTTGAGCCGTTTCTGCATGGGAAATTTTATGATGAATTGCGTGAAAAGCAGAAATTTATTCAATTTGCACTTACCCCATGGACATTAGAGTGGTATAATGGAGTGGATTTTGCCCCACAGTTCTTATATGAACATAGTACGACTATTTATGAACAAGATGGTAATACCTCAAGTTATGTGGCTGAAAATCCCACAAAATATAATGTCAGCGATGGGCAAAAATAACACTTCGCAGGCTGATTTCAAAATCGACAAGCAATACTACTAGCGGACAACAAAATTTTGTGTATCTTTGCCAAAATTTTGATGACATGAAATTATTGGACGGAAAAAATGCGTTGGTTACGGGGGCTTCCCGAGGAATTGGCAGGGCTGTTGCCCTTCAATTTGCGGAGGAAGGCGCCAATGTGGCCATTACCTATATATATAATAAGGAGAAGGCGGAGGCGGTAGTGGAAGATATGGCGGCGATGGGAGTGCAGGCTAAAGCCTACTGTTGTGATGCGTCTGATTTTTGCGCTACCGAGAAGTTGGTGGCTCAGGTGCTGGCTGACTTCGGGCGTATCGACCTCTTGGTGAATAACGCCGGTAAAACCGCTGATACCCTGATGCTTCGCATGAACGAAAACCAGTGGGATGAAGTTATCTCTACCAACCTGAAATCCGCTTTCAACACCATCCATGCATGCGCACCCATTATGCTGAAACAGCGAGTGGGAAGTATTATCAACTTGAGCTCAGTGGTGGGTTTATATGGCAATGCTGGACAGGCTAACTATGCCGCTTCCAAAGCCGGTATTATCGGTCTCACCAAGTCGATGGCCAAGGAGTTGGGCAGTAGGGGGGTGCGTGTCAATGCGATTGCACCTGGCTTTATCGAAACGGATATGACGGCAGGACTGTCGGCAGAGATGAGGGAGAACACCCAGAAGGCCATTGCCTTGCGTCGTTTGGGCAAGCCTGAGGATGTAGCTCGCTGTGCCTTGTTTCTCGCCTCAGAGTTGTCGTCTTACGTCACAGGACAGGTGTTGTCATGCGATGGGGGGATGTGAGATAGTTGATAGTTGATAATTGATAATTGATAGTTGAGAATTGATAGTTAGTTAATGAAATATAAGTTTTTGATATGGGTGTTAATGGTGTTTCTTTGCGCTGGATTGAGGGCGCAGAGTGATCCGCCGTTGCGCATTGAGTTGCCCACCGCCCAAGATGCTGATGATTACCATTTCATGCTGATGGGGAAGGAGGGAGTCATGGTTTTCTATGAGGGCATGAAGGTGAACAACGACTCGACTGAATGGGTGATGATGCACTATGACACCAATTTGCAGAAGCTGTATGTCTATAACATCATTCTGCCACCACAGGCCGCTTTCCGGAAGTCGTTTTATGGAAATGGGAAACTATATCTTTTATATCAGGATGTGGTGGGCAAAAAAGAAATTCCCAAAACCTACTTGTCGGTGGTGGATATCCACGAGCGACAGGCTGAACGGTATGTGCTTCAGGATGTTCCCAAGTTTGAGATAGCCAGTTGTCTCAAGGCGTATCAAGGTCATGCGGTGTTCTCCATTATTGTGGATAACGCTTACTTGATGTACTTCTACAACTTGCAAACGGGAGGCTTGCAGCGTTTTGCCGTTACTGATGCGGCCATCATCTCCGAACAATTCATTGAAATAGACAGTTCCAACCGAAAAGTTCTCATGGGATTGGGGGTGCTGTATGGCAGCAAGGTGGCTGTATTGAGTGTGTTTGAGACCGACTATGACGGACGGCTGATTAAACAGGTGTCACTTCCGGCTTACGAAGGCTATGTTTATATGAGTATGCGTCTGAAGCAGATAGACAGCAGTCGTGCAATGATAATAGGCACCTATAATCTGACATCGAGTCGGAAAACGGGGGCTTACCATTCGGGGGTTTATACGCTGAGCTATGAGAACTCTATAATGGGTTATCCTGAGTTCTTCAACTACACCAACCTTCACAAGAAAGACACGATGAAAAACGGGAAGATGAAGGAGCAACCGGTTGACCTGCAACTATTGGTGAGCGACATTATCAGCAACGACAGTTGTTACAGTCTGATTACCGAGGTGTATTATCCAGAATATAACTATACTTCAGGATATTACGACAATTCCTCCTACTATTATGGTGGCACTTACAATCCCCCTCAGACCAACTTTGTGGGCTATCGCTATGTGAATGCCTACGTCACCTGCTTCGACCGCAATGGAGAGCTGTTGTGGGACAATTATTTTCCTTTCAATAACATTCTCACCCGCCGTTTGGCCCGCAGGGTGTCCCTGTATTACACTCCCTACGGCACTGCCATTTTCTTCCCCTATAATTCTAATCTCACCGCCTGTCTGATGGACGGCTATACGGTGGTTGAGAATACCGAGACCGTGCCCATTGAATGCTTATACAAGAAAGATGTGGTGGAATACTCGCGCGATTTGAATATGTACAACTGGTACGACAACAAATTCATTATCAGCGGCTACCAAAATATCATCAATAACAGCAAGAGTACCAAAGGAAAGCGCTACGTGTTTTTTCTTAACAAGTTGGAATACAGATAAAACGGGTAGGGGAGATCCTTACTTTCTGTCTCTTATACACATCTGACGCTGCCGA
>LXOW01062316.1_pt1 | contig 14368 bp, 14 predicted proteins | sample 1368591 | NCBI WGS metagenome assembly LXOW01 (sample SAMN04884650, study PRJNA319009) | bovine gut metagenome | isolation source: Cow rumen | host: Bos taurus | place: Italy: Legnaro (PD) | collected 2014-07-09
CCATGCAGGCTCAGATTAATCCTCATTTTCTTTACAATACACTGGATACTATTGTTTGGCAGGCCGAATCCGGAAAAGCAGATGAAGTTGTCCGCCTGACAAGAAGCCTTAGTGATTTTTTCCGCATTTCCCTGTCCTCCGGCGCTGACTGGATCCCTGTTCCACAGGAACTGAAGCATGTTTCTGCTTATTTAAGTATACAGAAGACCCGCTATCGGGATATACTGGATTATGAAGTTGATGAATGTGAGGAATTACAGAATATCTATATGCCAAAGCTATTGCTGCAGCCGCTGGTGGAGAATGCTCTCTATCATGGAATAAAAACAAAACGGGGCGGCGGACGCATTGAAGTCCGTGTAAAGGTTGGCCGCGGTACCCTGACTTTCACTGTGAAAGATAACGGAAAAGGAATGTCTGTCGAGAGACTGATGGCAGTACAGGAATCCCTTCAGGAAGAAACAACGACGCCCGTACAGCAGGCAATGGAACCCGGTTATTCAGGATTTGGACTCCGGAATGTTGATTTGAGAATCCGACTTTTCTATCGTAAACAAAAAGGCCTGACCATTCGATCGGACTGTGACGGAACAGAAGTTTCCTTTACAATACCGATCAAAACGAGGGAGGAAATCGATCATGATGAAAGTTTTTCTCGTGGATGACGAGATTGCTATTCGTGAAAACCTGAGAAATTCTTTTCCCTGGGAGGAAAAAGGATACCAGCTGGTCGGAGAAGCTCCGGACGGTGAAATGGCCCTGCCCATGCTGAGGGATCTGAACGCGGATATCCTGCTGACAGACATCCGGATGCCCTTCATGGACGGAATCAGGTTGTGTGAAGAAGTGCAGCGCACCATGCCCTGGGTGGAAAGAATCATTCTTTCCGGCTATGATGATTTTTCCTATGCGCAGAAAGCAATCTCCCTGGGAGTCCGCGAATATCTGCTGAAGCCGATTACTGCAGAGGAACTGGAAGCGGCACTGGGCCGTGTCAGTAAACAAATTGAGGAAAAGAGAAAGGAAAGGGAGAACCTGACCGCCCTGCGGGAACGTCTGACCTCCGGCAATCAGTTTCTGCGGGACAAGCTTCTGACCACACTATTTACAGATGAAGGAAATCCGGAGGATGACGATGCGCTGCTCAGTCAGATGCGTGGACTTGGCATCAATCTTACCGCTCCCTGTTATACAGTGATTGATATTTCCTTCAATGCAGAAGGGCAGGAACGTCTTTCCTGCAGGAACGCGCTTTTCTCACTGGCAGAGATGAGCGGAGGCGGCGTGTTTGCATGCAGTGCACCGAAAGGCGCGAGGGCATTGGTTTTGGGAGACAATCCAGAGGATACGGAAGAACGAGCTTATTCGTTTGCAAATTCAGTGATGCATCAGCCGGAACTTTCTGAAAAGAAACGCCTTGTTATTTCAGTAGGTGAGACTGTAGTGGATTTTCACGAAATCCGTCAGTCCATGAAAGGTGCAAGACACGCTCGCCATATACAGAGCCCGGAAACAAAGGAAGAAAGAAAAATCATCAGCGTCAATGAGAGCTCCGGGGAACAGCAGCTGCTTTCCGAAACGGATCTCAGCCCTCTTTTTGAACGACTTCAGTATGCTTCTGCCGGGAGTATTGAAAGTATACTGACAGAATATTCGGAAAAAATAGACCCAGCCCTTGCCCTTGGTTATCTGCGTGTAGCTGCCCTTATGGCGGCACAGAGAATTGTCCAGGATGCAGGCGGAAATCCACGCGATGAACTGCCGAACACACAAATTGATGAAGCGCTGCGAACAGAAGGGGAGGAGGGATTCCGGCAGCTGGCAGTACTGCTTCGGACAGCTATCGCATACCGGGACCAGAACCGTTCAGGATATGGAGATACCTCCATCAGCAGAGCACGTGCCTATCTCGCCCAGCATTTCTCTGATCCGAATCTCATGCTCCAGGATGCAGCAGATGAAGTTCATCTTTCACAAAGCCATTTCTCAACTGTTTTCGCACAGGAAACCGGTCTTACCTTTACACAGTACCTTACCGCGTTGCGAATCGGAAAAGCAAAGGAACTGCTGGAAGCTACAGATATGAAATCAGCCCAGATTGCTATGGAAGTAGGCTATAACGACTCTCATTACTTCAGTTATCTCTTTAAAAAGAACACCGGAATGACTCCGGGAGAATACAGGAAAGAGAACCGGAACGAATAAAAATATACACGAGTAAAATAAAAATGTACTGCTTTTTATGTACGTACCTGTCATAAACGGATAAATTTTAACCAAAATAAAAAGCCTCTGTATTTAAAATGCAGAGGTTTTTTTCTATACTGTGACCAACATGGCAGGAATGCCAAAAATATTTATGGAGGATAGAACCATGAAGAAAATTTTTGCTCTGGTACTCGCTCTGGTTATGGTGCTCTGCGCCGCTTCCGCTCTGGCGGACGGAATCAAGGTCGGCATCATCAATCTGGATCCCGCTGAATCCGGATATCGTGAAGCCAACGTTAAGGACATGACGGATACCTTCACCGCTGAGAACGGCTATGAAGCCACTTTCGTGACCGCTCCCACCGCTGACAAGCAGCTGGAAGCCGCCAACGGCTTCATCACCGACGGTGTGAAGTACATCCTGGTTTCCGCCGCTGAGACCACCGGCTGGGACGAAGTGCTGCAGGAAGCGAAAGATGCCGGCATCGGCGTGTTCCTCTTCGACCGTATGGTGAATGCTGATCCTTCCCTGTACACCGCTGCTGTCGTTTCCGACATGGACAAAGAAGGCGAAACCGCTGTTGCGTGGCTGGAAAGCCTGGGCCTGGAAGAGTACAAGATCCTGCATATCAAGGGTCAGCTGGGCAGCGCTGCGCAGCTCGGTCGTTCCGGCGCTCTGGACGAGAAGTGCGAAGCTGAAGCCAACTGGACCATCGTTCGTGAAGGTACCGGCGGAGACAGCTGGGATCCTGAAGAAGCCCGTAAGATCGCTCAGGCTGCTATCGATGCCGGCGAAGACTTCAACATCATTTACGCTGAAAATGACGGTATGGCTCAGGGCGCTGTCGCGGCTCTGGACAAGGCTGGCATCACCCACGGTGTGGATGGCAAAGTTATCGTTATGGGCTTTGACTGCAACAAGTGGGCTCTTCGCGAACTGCTGGCCGGCAACTGGAACTATGACGGACAGTGCAGCCCCTTCCAGGCTAAGCTGATCGATGAAATGATCAAGAAGCTGGAAGCCGGAGAAGCTATTGAAGGTCTGAATGAACTGAATCAGATCATCAACAATGAAGTTGGCTTCGATGCCAAGACCATTACCCAGGAAGATATCGACACCTACGGACTGGGCGAATAATTCAAAACAATAGATCACGGCGCGGTATGAACAAACGGTAAGGCGCGCGTTCATACCGCGCTTTATTTAGAAAAGCTTTCCGGAAAAACAATCAGGTCGGGAAGGAGCAGCTACATGGAGAATCGGGTTGTTTCTGCAAAAGAATTAAAAGCTGCGAAAGCAAAACTACAGCAGGACGTGGTTTTGTCTATGCGCGGAATCAGTAAATCGTTTCCCGGTACGAAAGCATTGAATGATGTTGATTTCACTCTTCGGAAAGGCGAAATTCACGCGTTAATGGGTGAAAACGGTGCAGGAAAATCCACGCTGATTAAAGTTCTAACAGGAGTTTATCCTAAAGATGAAGGACAAATCTTCGTAGACGGTGTGGAGGGTGAAGCGCATATTCATTCTCCGCAGGATGCACAAAACCTGGGGATTAGTACTGTTTACCAGGAAATAAATCTTTGCCCGAACCTGACTGTAGCAGAAAACATGTTTATCGGGCGGACAAAGAATATTCGTGTTCACTGGAGAGAAAATGAAAAGAAAGCTATGGAAATCCTGAACAGTCTTGGTATTCCTGCACAGGCTAATCAGGAACTGTCCAGATGCTCTCTGGCAGTCCAGCAGATGGTAGCCATTGCCCGTGCGGTGGATATGCAGTGTAAGGTCCTGATCCTGGATGAGCCCACATCTTCCCTGGACGAAAAGGAAGTGCAAATGCTGTTTGGACTGATGCGTGATCTGAAGAATCGCGGCGTCGGTATTATCTTTGTAACCCATTTTCTTGAACAGGTCTATGAGGTCAGTGACCGAATCACTGTGCTCCGCAATGGCGAACTGGTTGGAGAATTTCCGATTTCAGATTTGCCGCAGGTGGAGCTGGTTGCCAGGATGATGGGAAAAGACCTGAATGATCTGGCTGATCTTGAAGAAATCGGTCAGAAAAAAACGGCCGGCGAAAAGGTTATTTACAATGCTGAAAAACTCTCCAGTGCAGAGAGCAAGCCTTTTGATTTCCAGATTCACGAGGGGGAAGTGAATGGTTTTACCGGCCTGCTGGGTTCCGGACGCAGTGAAAGCGTTCGGGCGATCTTCGGTGCAGATCGTGTTACAGGCGGAAAAGTGGAGGTCAATGGAAAAAAGGTTAACATTGCGAAGCCTCATGATGCAATGAAAGCCGGGATTGGGTATCTTCCGGAGGATCGGAAACGGGATGGGATCATCGCTGATCTTTCTGTCCGGGAGAATATCATTCTGGCGCTTCAGGTGATGAAAGGATTCTTCCATCCGATGAGCCGGAAGGAAGCTGAAAGCTTTGCGGATGAATATATCAAGGCGCTGAAGATCAAAACGGCAAGCCAGGATACGCCGGTTGGAAGCCTTTCCGGCGGAAACCAGCAAAAAGTTATACTTGCTCGCTGGCTGCTGAACCATCCGAATTACCTGATCCTGGATGAACCCACACGAGGAATTGATGTGGGAACAAAGCTTGAGATTCAGAAACTTGTTCTGAAACTTGCTGCAGAGGAGAATATGAGTATTACATTTATCTCTTCTGAAATTGAGGAAATGCTTCGTACCTGTTCGCGGCTGATAGTCATGCGCGACCGCAATATTGTAGGCGAACTGACAGGTGATGATCTGAATCAATCCTCTGTCATGAAAACGATCGCGGGAGGAGGACAGTAAAATGATTCAAAAGACAAACTCCCGAAAAAAGCATGATTTGTCGCAATTGATTATTCCGCTGGCTGCACTCGGAATCCTGATTGTATTCAATCTGATCCGCGGAATTGCGATCGGTGATCTTGGCTTTTTCAGTATAACCACCCGTATCAATAACGACGGGAATATGGTTCTTTCCGGAAATCTGATCAGTATTATTGATGATGCCAGCGCCCTGGCGATCATTGCGATGGGTATGACACTGGTTACCGCAGCCTGCGGAGGACAGGATATTTCAGTCGGCGCTGTCGGTGCCATTTCCGGTGCAGTGTTTGTAAAAGTGCTTGATGCCTTCGGACTTGACAACATTTCAGTTTTAAGCATTGTTGTCGGCCTTTTGGCTGCCATTGGCGTAACAATCATATTTACGTTGTTTAACGGGACGTTGGTTGCTGTTTTTAAAATCCAGCCAATGATAGCAACGTTGATTCTCTTTTCCTGCGGCCGTTCCATTGCCTATATGATAACCGGAAGTGCAACTCCGCAACTGAACGATAAACTGATCAATGCAATCGGAAAAACTATTCCGGGAATTCCGATTCCAACACCTATCTTTCTGGTTGTAATTATGGCATTGATTCTGGGCCTTGTTTTCAAACTTACAAATCTTCGCCTGTATACCCAGACAGTAGGTATTAATCAGGGTGCCGCCAGATTGAATGGTATTAATCCGACAGCCATAAAACTTCTTTCTTTTGTTCTGCTTGGCGTTTGCGTCTCCCTTGCATCCATGATTCAGGTCTGTCGTCTGAACCAGCTGTCCCATAAAACACTGCTTGATGCGATCGAAATGGATGCTATTCTGGCTGTTGCAATCGGCGGAAACAGCCTGGGCGGTGGTAAATTCCGTCTGGCAGGATCCATTCTCGGATCTTATATCATTCTCATGCTGACCAACACACTGAATGACATGAGCGTAAAGCCCGAATCCATTAAGGCTTATAAAGCGATTGTCATTATCATCATAGTGATTGCCGGGTCTCCCGCAGTAAAAGAAAAAATTTCAGCTTTCTGGAAAAAAGTCCATAACAGTTCCAGAAGAGCAGTGGCGGGGAGGTAAGGAATATGANNAGGAATATGACAGTGAAAGCACCTGAAATCAACGCCAGGCGTCATCAGCCGATGTCAAATACAAAACTGCTGATGCTCATAGCCATTGGAATTTTCGTCGTAATGTATGCTGCAGCAATGCTGCTCATCGGAAAGCGCTTCCTCAATCTGCAGGAGATTTTTAACCTGCTGAACAACAACGCATACCTGATTATCCTTGGCTGTGCTCTGACAATTGTTATGATCGGAGGCGGAATAGATATCAGCGTTGGCGGCGTCGTATGCCTTACAGCTATGAGTGTCGCCAAATTCCTTCAAACTTCCGGCATTGAAGGGGTTCCCGGTGTTCTTCTTTCCATGCTGCTCGCCCTGGGCATCGGTCTTCTCTTTGGCCTGGAACAGGGTTTCCTTGTCAGTTATCTGGGGATACAGCCATTTATTGTAACACTTGCCGGCATGTTCCTTTCCCGTGGAATTACGACGATGATTTCCAGCGAGAATGTACCGATAAAACATGAAGCATTCCTTGAAATGAAAAAGGTTGCCATTCAAATTCCCGGCGTATTTAAACTGGAAATCGGTGCAGCTTTTGCTCTGATAATCCTTCTGCTGATGTATCTGCTTCTGCGTCATCATAAACTGGGCCGCAGTATTTATGCACTGGGCGGAAATCAGCAAAGCGCGCTGATGCTTGGTATCAATGTGAAACGTTCACGTTTTCTCAGCTATGTCATCAGCAGTGTTCTTGCAGCATTGGCTGGATATGTATTTATCATGCATGCTTCTTCCGGTAAAACCAGTATCGGTCTTCGGAGTGAAATGGATGCCATTGCTTCTGCCATTATTGGCGGAACACTTCTGACAGGCGGTGTTGGAAATGTCTTCGGGACATTCTTCGGAGTAATGATCCTTTCAACCATTCAGGAAATCATGGCTGCAAGCAAAGTTCAGGAATCCTACTGGCAGGAAATTGCCAGTGGCGCTATGCTTGCTCTGTTCATCCTGATGCAGAGTGTCGTTCTTTCACGTAGAGGGAAAAAGTTTGTGCTCCCTTCCTGGATGAAGATGTCCAAAAGACAATAGATCAGAAGAGACAGCAGGGCAGTCTATTAAATAGNNGCTATTAAATAGATTGCCCTGTTTTTTCTTTTGTTTTATAAACGTGAAAAAAAATAAAGGATATGATATAATTGTATAAAAGCACCCGGTATAACGGATGCATCGATGAATGTGTTAATCCGGGAGGTATGAATATGAATAAGGAATCAATGAAAAAAGGGCCGGTTTTTCTTTCACTAATGATTCTCTGTATTTGCTGCCTGGTTTTATCTGCACTTGCAGAAGATACGGTATATGTTGAGAATGAATGGGGCTTTGTTGATCAGTCGCTGGATATCAGCAAGGGCATTCCGGATGATGCATCCGGGGTGCTCGACCGGATTCGTCGCACCGGTGTGCTTCGGGTTGCTACGGAACCATATTTTGCTCCGCAGGAATTTATTGATCCCGATAAAGAAGGCCAGGAACAGTATGCAGGTGCGGATATGAATCTGGCAGCCCTGATCGCCGAACGTATGGGAGTCAGGCTGGAGATTATTCCGATGGATTTTGCAGATGTACTTCCTGCGCTGGCTGAAGATAAATGTGATCTGACAATCTCTGCGATTGCTTTTACACCCGGACGGGCGGGAGCCTACACTCTTTCAAAAGGGTATTATTTTACAGAAAGCGAAGCCAGCACAACGATGATGATCCGTGTGGCGGATCAGGAAGTTATTACATCCCTGGATGACCTGGACAACAAAATTATTGCGGCACAAAGCACCTCGCTGCAGGAATCGCTGGCAATCCGTCATGTAAATCAATATGCTGAATTCCGTCGCTTATCTTCCGTACAGGATGTATACGATGCAGTAAAAAACGGTACAGCGGATGCCGGATTCGTTGATATGGAAACAGCTCAGAATTATATAAAAAACAACCCGGATTCCGGGTTGATGCTGGTCAGTACAGTGCAGTTTTCCCTGGAAGAACAGGACTTGGGAGACCGGATCTGCGCCAAGAAAGGTGAATTGCAGCTGATTTGCTTTGTGAATGGTGTAATTGATGAGATTATTGCAGACAAAAGTTATGATAAATGGATTAAAGAAGCCGAAAAACGTGCAAGTGAACTTGGACTGTAAAACTCAGTCATAAATGATACGTCCATGTTCATCTTCAATTCCTGAAAGACGATGGAAAAAGGTGTTGATGATGTCACACCATTCCTTCGCGTTATGAAGCTGACGGTCTGCCCGCTCCCGGATGACATCACGGTCCGGATTTGGGAATGGCAAGTCATGAATAGTTTCCACCATGGATATGACGTCATAGTAACCTTCAAAATGATCATCATAAATCCGTTGAATCAGCGTCCGTCCGTCTTTCATACGGAATGTGTAAGGAAGACGGTGATAAAACAGCAGATACAGGTCCGGGCATGTGCCCGGATCTTCGTATTTTTTCTGTATATATTCAGGATACTGGTTCAGATATCCTGTGCCGGAAGCAGTCCGGTCTATACCGATGGCATCATGGCTTGCTTTGTGATATGTGCCCCACATATCATATTCATATCCGGAAGGATTAGGCCCGTAATGATCATGTGGAGTGACCATCCAGCCAATCCCCAGAGGCGCGGTGTATTTTTCATAAACACGGCGGCTGGAAAGCAGAAGATTAACAAGTTTTTTCTCATCTTCTGCCGGTATTATATACGTCAGCCGGGCCCATTCAGCGACTGCAGCTGTCGTATCAGTTTCGGGATCCCATGCAAGCAGTCCATATGTAAAGAAATTTACAGCCGCAAGCGGATGACCGGTATAATTTTCATCGCGGCCGAGATTGGAAACGGCGGCAACGGACATAATGTTTTCTGCAGGCAGTTCCTCAAAAAGTTCCCGCCACATGGGAATCATGGTATAAATATCAATCTGATGACCGGTATATTCCTGTGCCAGCTGGAGCTCCATGGCAAGATTTGTTTTTTTCATGCCCAGCAGCAGGGGAGAAAGCGGTTCACGTACCTGGAAATCAAATGGCCCGTGTTTGATCTGCAGAATTACATTATCAGCAAATTGTCCGTCCAGATATGCGTAGTGCTCCCAAGCTGCTTTCGGACGGTCAGTCGTTTTGTCACGCCAGTCCTGGCGGCAGTTGTAAACAAAGCAGCGCCAGACGATTTTTCCGCCGTAAGGACGGACTGCGTCGGCAAGCATGTTTGCTCCTTCCGCATGATTCCTGCCGTAAGTAAAAGGACCGGGACGGCCTTCACTGTCCGCTTTGACAAGGAATCCGGCAAGATCAGGAATTGCATTGTATACACGTTTTGCAGTTCCTTTCCACCATTCCTGAACAGCTGGATCCAGCGGATCAGCTGTTGAAATGCCGTGACGCATCGGCTGAGAATAATCAATGGAGAACATCAGCCGAACACCGAAAGGACGAAACAGATCTGCAAGCGAAGCGGCTTCCGGTAAATAATCCTCCAGTAAAAGCTGGGCAGGAAAATGAACATTTACATTATTGATACACAGTATATTCAGACCGACGCTGGCCATCAGCCGGCCGAGTTCACGCATACGGAAAGGATCATAATGAAAATGTCCATCCTCAAAGAAAAGACTGCGGCCGGAATAGCCACGTTCAACTGTTCCGTCCATATTGTCCCAGCAATTGATCATACGAAGAGCATACCGAGGAGAAGAAGAAAGATTATCCGGCATTGATTTTTCACAAAGAGCACTGCGTATCAGGGCATAGGAACCATACAGGATACCGGTTGAACCTCCGGAAATCAAAAAACTGCCATCTGATTTGCGGCAGATGTGATATCCTTCTCCCATGGAAGGATCGGTTTCAATTCTGCAGGAAATATCGGGCAATGCATGGGAAAGCTCAAACCGGGCCAGTTCTTCCGGCGAGGAAGGAACAGTAACAAGATCTGTGTGCAGTCGGGAAAGCCAGGCTTTCATACAGGAAGACTCCTTTACAATTAGTCATGAAACAGGTATGATTTTATCATACAGAAGTATTTAAGACAATCCTGGCAGGAGGCAATCATGACGTCAGAAATACCGAATTATCCGGAGAACCGTCTGGATATCAGGATAGATGAAAAAGGAAACATAACTTATCAGCAGAATACTGTGTTTGCAAAGTATTATGCACCCACGAGGGAGGATAAAGAAGAGGAACTTGAGGAGCTGAGGGAGCGGCTGGAACTTCTTGAATTGGATGAACCATATGATGAATCTGGAATAGAATACGAAGAATGGGAAGTTGAAAAAAGAGCACTTGAGGAAGATATAGAAAACCTGAAAGACGAATTCAATGCAATGAACTGATTCGGAGGAAATAGATTTATGACTGAAAAAACAACATCCGTACAGATTGTTATGCCGCAGCATTGTAACGGATATGCCAAACCTCGTCTATTCGGCGGGCAGATTATGGCCTGGATTGATGTAGTCGGTGCGGTTGCAGCCCGCAGATATTCACAGAAAGCAGTTACAACGGTTTGTATCGATCACCTGACATTTCTGAAACCCGCATATCTGAACGATACAGTCGTACAGGAGGCATTTGTAACCTGGACCGGCAGGACATCCATGGAAGTTCGCGTGGACAGTATGGTGGAACGGCTGGATGGAAGCAGGGAACTGATTAACAGAGCGTATGCGGTATTTGTTGCACTGGATGATGATGACCGGCCTTCCNNAATAAAATACCTTGACAGACGAGGTATATAGTGATATAACATGCATCGGGAGGTGATCCGATGGTGATTTCGGCAGATCTGCTGCGCGGATATACTGATGCGGTTATTCTTCGCCAGCTGGCGAAAGAAGACGGATACGGTTACCAGATCAGCAAAAAAGTAGCCAATATCAGCGGCGGCCGGCTGGAACTGAAAGAAGCAACATTATATACAGCGTTCCGGCGGCTGGAAGGCGCGGGTTATATCCGATCTTACTGGGGAAATGAGATGGTCGGCGCCCGGCGCAGGTACTACAGTCTTACAGAAGATGGAAGGAAAAAGCTGGAAGAAGAAGTGCAAGCCTGGTATGAAACCAGGGGAGTACTCAATCGGTTGTTGGAGGAGGAAAAACAATGAACGCGAGCATTCAGGGAATTATTGATTATATGTTTAAGAATACCGTGGATAATGCTGAAACCCGGGCATTGCATGAAGAACTGCTGAACAATTGCCAGGAACATTTTGACGATCTGGTCAGCCGCGGCATGAGTGAAACAGAAGCCATTGATGCTGTTGTTGAGAGCCTGAAGGGCATGAAGGAAGTTATTAATGAGTATCCGAAAAAAACAGGTTTGGATTCGGAAAACAAAGAGACACAGACAGAAGATAAAAAAGAAATTCCGACTATCAATGTAGGAGAAACCGAAACAAAAACGGAAGTACCGGTTAAAGATATTCCTTCAGAATATGTTTTCAGCGCTTCTGAAATTCGCAGGATCAGGACTGACATCAATAAATGCGACCTGAAGATTGGGATTTCCCCGGATGACCGGATTCATGTTCGCTGTGAAGATATGAGCCAGCTTCTTTGCGAACAGGACGGTGAAAGACTTTCTGTACGAATCCTTGATCAGACAAAGCAAACGATTGAAGAAGCAGGAAAGAAACTTGGCAGTCAGGAATTTACGATGAAGGGACTGCTGAATTTTCTTGGCAAAACAATCGGCACGGTTGCTTCCAGCATTGCGGTAAGCTGGAATGTATATATTGATCTTCCGGCAGTATCTCTGGCAGAATTGAACCTGAATTCCAAGTCTGGCGAAATCCACATGAACGCTATCCTTCCCGAAGAGCTGATCATCCACAGTATGAGCGGAGAGATTGAAGTGGAAGCCCGCGACGGAAAAGCTGCCGGTAAGGTAACTGTGAGCACCATGAGCGGCGATATAGAATTCACCGGTAATGCGGAGTCCATTACCATGACCAGCATGAGCGGTGATGTGGAAGCGCATGGCTCCTATCAGAAAGTGGAAATGAAATCAACCAGTGGTGATGCAAAGATGAACGGTGAAGCGGAAAAGATTATGATCAATTCCGTCAGTGGTGATGTGACCATAGAAATGCGCACAGACAAAGTCAGCGATATCCAGGCCCGAACCACCAGTGGTGATGTAGAAATCGGCCTGGCTACAGGTACAGACAGTGTACATGCGACGATGTCGACAGTATCCGGTTCAACTTCCTGCCGTTATACAGACAGCGGGGCTGGTGCAAAACTCCAGATTACCGCAAAAAGTGTCAGCGGCGATGTAAAAATCAAATAATAATGACAGGGACTCCGGTTGGCTTTTGAAGCTGCCGGAGTCTTTTTATATCTTTATACAGAGGGTTGCGTTTTTCCCTGTACAATGGTATCATACAATTGTTGTATTAATATGTATCAATACAACAGGGAGGAATGCCTGATGAAAAAACTTCAGAGTGAAAGTTCAAGCCCGCTGTATCATCAACTGATGCAGCGGCTGGCAGAAGATATTGAACGGGGGACCTATCCGGTTGGAAGCAAAATTCCACCGGAACACGAACTGGAAGCTCTTTATAAAGTGAGCCGGGTAACTGTTCGCCGTGCGCTGGCAGAACTGACTGCAGAAGGTCTGCTTGAAAGAAAACAGGGAAAAGGCACCTTTGTGTCCACACCGCGAATCAGTCAGGATCTGAAAAGCATTCATAGCTTTCATGACGCGTGCAAACAAAACGGTTTCCAGTGCGGAACACGTGTGATTCACGTTGTTGAAACGGATTCAGACGAAACAGATCAGCAGGAACTGAACGTGCCGAAAGGATCAAGGATCCTGGAAACCCTTCGTGTTCGTACAGCGGACGGGATTCCTGTTGTACTGGAAAAAAACCATTTTTCCATGGCATACTCTTACCTGGAAAATGAAAACCTTGGCGGCAGCCTGTATAATATCCTGCGGGATTACGGCATTGAACCGAAACAGGCTTCTCACGATATTTCGATGACTTTTGCTACGGATACCCAGGCTAAGCTGCTTGAAATTGAAACTGGTGCTCCATTGATGCGACTGCATGAAGTAGTGTATGATCAGAAAGGAAGGCCTCTGCATAACAGCCTGCAGCTGATCCGCGGAGACCGGTTTGTATTCAGAATCTGACTGCTTTACAGGAAAGGAACAATAAGATGAGCGAAAAAAAAGAGCTGACTGAAAAGACAGCCACTGCAGATAAGACTAAGAAAATTTGGGATGGAGCCCTGAAAATGGTCCGGGGTGAAAACACTGCACAGCTGATTGAGAATTTTACGGCAGAAATGACACTGGTTGCAGAAGGACTCTGCGAAGACCAGACCACGCTGCGCCGCGAAGTGGACAAAATGATGACGGAAGAAGACCGGAGGATCCAGTCTCTTCAGAGCAAAATCGATGAAACGGAAACATTGCTGGAAGAAGAGCGCAGAGCGCATGACCGGGATGTGACTGAACTGCGCAACCGGTTGGCTGCACTGGAGAAAAAGGCAAACAGCAAGCCCGCGAAGGATAAAGGACGAAAAGGTAATATCATCAAAGATTTGACAATCCTTGTAGCAATTGCCGCAGCAGCATGGGTCATTGTAACACTGGTCAACAAACTGCTGTAAATGTGTCAGAATACGGAGGAAATCCGATGAAAACTTACGAGGAACTTGTAAAGGAATACAGAAAACGCCAGCATGATACAGTTGTCGATACAATTGCAACAGGTCTTACCTATGTGGATGAAATCGCTGTGGATACAGGCATTCTGGAAGAAACAGGAATTCTGACAGAACTGACACAAAGCGTATCCGGAATTCTTCCTTTTGTCATTATATCCGCAACAGAAGGAACAAAAGTACTTCTCGGAAGAAAACCCGGAAAAACCGGCCTGAAAGATGGTGCTTTTCGCATGGTAAAAAGCGGTGCTGCGATGGGCGTGGGTGCAGCAGTTACAGGCATTGCCGGTTTCTGGGCTGCCATACCCGTAACAATGGGAGTGCGTGCAATGTTTGACCGTTACCGGAGCAAAACACTGACGGGCCGGCGTGTTCAGGGAAGGATAGAACGATTGAAAGAACTGAATAAGTTTATCCGCCACAAAGATAAACGAAACGAAGAAATGCCATCTCTGACAGGTGAATCCTTTCCTGTGTCCGGACAGGTTGAATAATCAGAAGGCGGGAAATTATATGAAGTCTGTCTCTTATA
>LXOW01414291.1_pt1 | contig 14368 bp, 13 predicted proteins | sample 1368591 | NCBI WGS metagenome assembly LXOW01 (sample SAMN04884650, study PRJNA319009) | bovine gut metagenome | isolation source: Cow rumen | host: Bos taurus | place: Italy: Legnaro (PD) | collected 2014-07-09
GAATAATTGTGTACCAACGTGCGGACATACGGAAATAGGGCACTGCTTTCTCGAGGGCAGGCACCCAGGCGTTGAAATCGGCTGCAGCGGTGTTCATCTTCAGGGTCTTGTACATATCGTAGTTGAACTTCTGCCCATCAGAGTAACCATAGTAGATCACCTTGCTGTAATCGAGTGTGCCTGTGGGGGACAGCTTGTCGGGGATGGTGCTGAGTAGCGAGGCTGTGGCTGAGGCCAGATTATCAAGCTCAGACGTCTTCACCGCTATGAGGGGCACACTATAACCGTTGAGGTCGCCATAATAATCAATGTAGTAGATATCTGAATGCTGAGGAATGTAATCCAGATAATAATCGTAATACAGATCGATGATTTTCTTGTAGAAAGTACTACTCGTATCAAAGTAGCCGGAAAGATCACCATAGTTATTTCCCAAGTCAGGAATCTCCGCAGGAGAGCCTATCACATAATCGCACTGATTGCGCAGTTCATAAGCCGATTCCACACAACTGAAGTTACAGCAGTCGCCATGAATGAACAAGAGTTTCTCACCACCCATGCCTTTCTTGATGGCACTGGCCATAGAGGGAATATTCATCCACTTCTGAGAGAAAGTGTAGTCAACGCCATAGGCGCGTGTGTTATAGACAATAGAGTCTTTCTTGAAGATCCAACCGTTGGCATGTCCCCAGAGCACGAGGCCATAACTCTTGGCGGGGTATTCCTCACGCATGTAACGCAAAGCCTTTTCAAGAAGAGCCGGATCAGCACTGGATTGATCTGCGACAAAGGTAGAGTCGAGCAGCTGACCATCTTTGACATGAATGAAATAAGACTTCTCTGTGGAAGACTGATCATCCACAAAAACTATCAGGTTCTGTTTGTTATTGAGACTCAAAGAACCTTTTCTCATCTCCTCGATATCAAGTGCAGAAAAGTTGCTGAGATTGTTGTTTGCTGCCATATACACCAGGACGGTGCGCTCACTCGAGCCAGAGGGAGGCTCAGGAGGATCGGGTGATGGACTTGGTTCATCACTCCCACAAGCTGCAAAACAGATAGCCAAAAGGCCTATGAGAATCTGAAAATGTTTCATCATATTAATATTTTGGGCAAAGGTACGAAAAAAATGTGAATGAATGAGATAATTTGGCTTTTTTTTAGTAACTTTGCCACTCAAAAACAGGAAACAATGAGAAAACTTACCATATTATTTGCCCTGCTGATAGCTCTGACAGCTGTCGGTGAAACTTCTTCTAAGCGTCCCAAACGCGGCAAGAAGCCCCATCAGACCCATCGTACAACCAAGCATCACAAGCATAAGAAGACTTCGAGAGCAAAGGTCGTGAAGAAGATTATACCAATCGATCCGAGACTGAACGACCCCGATTATGATCCCTTCCTGCAGTGTGAGGATACCTGCGACCATGTGCATGGCCTCGACCTGTCGCACTATCAGGGTAATGTGTTCTGGGAGACTGTGGGAGAGAACACGAAGATGGCGTATGTGTATCTGAAAGCCACTGAGGGTGGGGACCGTGTGGATGACCTGTATGAAAAGAACATCCAACTGGCGCACCGTCATGGTCTGAAGGTGGGCTCTTATCACTTCTTCCGTCCGAAGACTCCGTTGAAGCTGCAGTTGGAGAACTTCCGTGTGCAGTGTCGGCCTGGTGAGCAGGATTTGATTCCGATGATCGATGTGGAGACCACAGGCGGACTGCCAACAGAGGAGTTCTGCGACTCACTGATCACCTTCCTCGGGATGGTGGAAAGGGAGTATCGTCAGCAGCCTTTGGTCTATACCTATCGTAATTTCTATAATAGGCACTTGGTGGGTAAGGTTGACGACTATAAGCTGATGATTGCGATGTATCTGCCTGAGGAACCTGTGTTGGCTGACGGACGTGATATCACCATGTGGCAATATACGAGCAAAGGACAGATCCTGGGTGTGAAGGGCTACGTGGATAAGAGCCGCTTCATGGGCAAGCACGGATTAAGAGATATCAGGTTCAAGCATGTGCACATCAAGGGAAGCGGATCTGATCCGGATGCTATTCCTCGATATGAGAAAGAGAGTGCACAAATGACGCGAAGAAATTGGTAAGTCCCTCGGAAGGATAGTATCGGAAGTAACGACTCGAACGGCGCACGTGACTGAACATCGCCGTGGAGTTGGTGTTATGTACGAAGATACTGTCTTCATCCTGTGAGAAATACCAGTCATGGGAACGGGTGTTGGTGAATTCCAACAGTTCCTGGGCAATCTGTGAGGTACGTTTGTTCTGACGATCAGTGACAAACGGCAGATCCTCCGCATGAAAACCGAAAAACAAGATCAGGCATTCGCCTTCGAGCTGGCACATTTGTGTCAGACGGAGTTTTTTAATCCATTGGCCAAGCTGGTTGAAGTCAACTTGCTTGCCTTGCTGGTGGAGTAGCTCTCCTAATACCAGCAGCTGACGGATAGGCATACCCTCGTTGAGGATATGGCGAATCACGCGGATGAGTTGCAACAGTAACTGGCGTGTCACCATGTCAGAGTGCTCGTCATCGAGGATATTCTGGAGTTGTCTGTTGAGAACAGGATTCGTCAGGGTATCAGCACGCAAGAAAGTGTCTTCTTCTTCCTCCGTCTGGTGGGCGGTGATCTCCTCGTTAGCACGCTTCCAGGTGAGTTCCTGTTTGTCGGTGAGCCGCATGAAGAACTGCGAGCGACAGTTGTTGATGCCCTGATAGGCATAGGGGATCACATCGTGAAGCATCGCAATCTGGTAGAGTCGTTCCCACTTGAAGGCTGACATGGGTTCGATCTGCTCCTGGGCGCCAAAGGCCCCGCTGCGTAACAATCGGAAGAGGTTTCGCTGTATGATGTCCATAACTTAAGAGTATCTACGGGGGTAACGGAATAGGATGGATCCGATGGCTGCGATGCCTAACACGAAAGGATAGTAGAGCCAAGGGATGATGCTGACGGGATTGAGGGAGGCCAGACCTGCAGCGATGAGGAGCTGGGCACCGTAAGGGATGAGCCCCTGAACGGTACAGGAGAAGGTGTCGAGGATAGAGGCACACTTCTTCTTGTCAACCCCATAGCGGTCGCCAATCTGTTTGGCAATGCCACCGACGGTGAGAATGGCTACCGTATTGTTGGCGGTACAGACATTCACGACGGAAACAAGGGTGGCAATACTCAGTTCGGCACCTCGTTTGCTGTTGACGTGACGGGTCATGATGTGGATGAGGAAGTCGATACCACCTTGTTGCTTGATGAGTCCTAACATACCACCTGCCATCATGGTGATGATAATCAGTTCACCCATTGAGAGAATGCCTTCACCCATAGCCCCAAACCAGCCATAGAGATCAAAGGCACCTGTAAAGATTCCAATAATCCCTGTTATCATCAGACCGAGGGTGAGAACAGCCATCACGTTCATACCGAGAATGGCGGTAACGAGTATCACAAGGTAGGGTATCACCTTCACCCATTCAACAGCAGGTATGGTCTTTGGTGCATGGATGCCTTGTCCGAGGATCAGATAGACTATCAGGATGATGATAGCTGCCGGCATCACGATGAAGCAGTTCACGCGAAACTTATCGCTCAGACGGCACCCTTGTGTCTGGGTAGCCATAATCGTCGTGTCGGAGATGAAGGAGAGGTTATCGCCAAAGAAAGAACCACCCACGATGATAGCTGTCATCATGGCTACATCGGTATTCGTCTCACTGGCCACACCTGCAGCAATAGGCACTAAGGCTGCGATTGTTCCAACGCTTGTTCCGACGGAGAGCGAGATGAAACAGGCTGCAAGAAACATGCCTGCTAAGAGCATCTGAGACGGTAGGAACGATAGGGTGAGGTTGACGGTGGCATCGATGCTGCCCATCATCTTTGCAGAATGGGCAAAGGCTCCTGCCAGGATGAAAATCCAGATCATCAGCATCATCTGTTCCGTAGCTGCCCCTTGGCTGAAGATATTGATGCGCTGCATCAGGGAGGACTCCCTAGTGATGATGATAGCATAGGCACTCGACACCAGAAAGGCGACTGTGATGGGTATCTTGTAGAAGTCACCAGCAATGATGCTGGTGACTAAGTAGAACAGGATAAACACCACAAGGGGTGATAATGCGATGATTCCTTTTTTCAATGCTATATANNCTATATACCTATTTATATATTATAGGGTGACACCATTCTTGAAAATGGCAATCTCACGATAGCCGTTGGCCTCGTTCTTCGCAGGTTCGCCACTGGCAACGGAGAGTACCTTATCGATGAACTCTGGCACGAGCTCCTGCATCGTGCGACCTTCTACGAGTTGTCCGGCAGAGAAGTCGATCCAGTTCTTCTTACGTGAAGCCAAATCTGGATTCGTGGCAATCTTCATCGTGGGAACGAAGGTGCCGAAGGGGGTACCACGACCTGTGGTGAAGAGCACGAGGTGACAGCCGCAAGAGGCGAGGGCAGTAGCTGCTACGAGGTCGTTGCCTGGGGCAGAGAGAAGATTGAGACCTGTGCTTGAAAGACGATCACCATACTCCATCACACCACTGACGGGTGCCTTACCGCATTTCTGGGTACAGCCCAGCGCCTTATCCTCGAGGGTAGAGATGCCTCCTGCCTTATTACCAGGACTTGGATTCTCACCTACAGGTTCACCATGAGAGAGGAAATACTCCTTGAAGTTATTGATCATCGAGACGGTCTGGTTGAAGAGACCTTCCGTACGACAACGGTTCATGAGGATGGTCTCAGCACCAAACATTTCTGGTACCTCTGTCAGAACAGATGTGCCGCCCTGGGCTACGAGCCAATCGGAGAACTCACCAACGAGCGGGTTGGCAGTAATACCAGAGAAGCCGTCAGAGCCGCCGCACTTCAGACCTACACGAAGCTTGCTCACAGGTACGTCTTCACGCTTGTCCTGTTTGGCAATCGCATAGAGTTCACGGAGGATAGCCATACCTGCCTCCATCTCATCATCAACCTTCTGGGTGATCAGGAGTTTGATACGGTCCTTATCGTAGTCGCCCAACATCGCCATGAAGTCATCGGGCTGATTGTTCTCACAACCTAAGCTCAGTACGAGTACGGCACCAGCATTCGGATGCAGACAGATGTCGCGCAGCACCTTACGGGTGTTCTCATGATCGCCTGAGAGTTGTGAACATCCGAAGTTATGGTGCCAGGCATAGATGGCATCGATACCTTCCTCGCCTGTCTCTTTCTTCAGTTCACTGACCAGCCGTTCGGCAATGCCATTCACGCAACCTACGGTAGGCACGATCCATATCTCATTACGCACACCCACATCGCCGTTCTTACGGACATAGCCCTTGAAAGTGCGGTTCTCCTGGGGGATGCTCAGTTCTTCGTTCACGGGGTTATAGGTGTATTCGAGGGTACCAGAGAGATTCGTCTTCAGATTGTTCTCATTTACCCAGTCGCCTGCCTTCAGATCTTCTTTGGCATGACCGATGGGATAACCATACTTGATGATGTCGGTACCTTTGGGAGCATCCTTAATCAGGACCTTGTGCCCTGCTGGTGTGTCCTGATTGACGGAAATCTTCTGTCCGTCGATCTCAATGATGTCTCCCTTCTGTTTCGGCTGCAGACAGACAACCACACTGTCGGCAGGATTAATTTTTAAAAATGTAGCTTGTTCCATAATTGTTTGTATTTGTTTTAGTATTTAAATAGCCGTGCGGCGATAGAAATCCACATTCTCTTTGGTCAGGATCTCTATAGGCATATAGTTGACGGGGTTTACCTCACGCTTCATGACGATGGCATTGAAGAGTGCATCGACACTGGCGTAGCCCTGTTGGTAGGCATGCTGGGCGATGAGGAAGGAGATGCTGCCATTACGCACGCATTCCTCATTCTTTGGCACCATATCGTAACCCATAATCTGGATGTTTCGACGGTTGGTGCGCTGCAAGAAAGATCCCACGATGTGGGCTTTCGAATTGAAGGTGATGCAATGATGTACCAGTGGATGCTCTTTGAAGAAATTCTCGAGGATGCCATCATATTCCTTATGCTCTTCGTCGAGTGGCAGATCCACCTCGGTAATCTTGATTTCAGGGAAATGATCCACCATATAGTGACGGAAGCCTGTTTCACGGTTGGCCTGCTGTTTGGAAGCCACCTTACCGTCACGCGTCTGCTTGACGAGGGCAATCTCTTTCTCACGACCTGCAATCAGCATCAGCATCTTAGCTGCGAAGTAGCCACTGGCAAAAGAGTCCTGTCCGAAGAACGACAGCGGCTTCAGGTCGGGCATGTAGGAGTCGAGGAGCACATAGGGAATCTGTCGTTCTATGAGTTTCTCGGTGAAACGGGCTGTCTGCTCGAGGGTGGCAGGTACGATGATGACACCATCAATCTTGGCAGTGAGGAACTCACGGACCATCTTCGTGAAGGCAGCAGCATTGAAACGCTCGTAATAGACGAACTTCAGTGTGATACCGAAATCACGACGGAACTGGCAACAGGCTTGGGCACCTTCTTCGATCTCATCCCAATAAGCATCCTGTTCGTGCTTTGGCAGCACCACATAGAATGTATAGGTCTTATTGTAGGCGAGTGCAGAGGCGTACATGTTTGGACGATAATCAAGTTCCTCAAGGGCTTTATTGACTTTCTCCAGCGCCGACTTACTGACATTGGGACGCTTATGCAACACACGATCCACCGTACCGGTTGATACCCCAGCACGGGCTGCAATGTCTTTGATGGTAATGTTCTCTTTTGCCATATCTTGCGATTTTTCGGCAAAGGTACAAAGATTTTCTGATATAAACCAACATCTTGATTAAAATAATTGTATCCGAAATCGTTTCCGTAAGTTTTTTACTTAAATTCCGTATAAATATTTGGAGTTCTCGGAAAATTTGTCTAATTTTGTCCTCGCAAACGAAAGATCATTTGTAATCTATAATTTAAAACAATAAAAAATGGCTAAAATTGTAACTTTAGGCGAGATTATGCTCCGCCTTTCCCCACAGGGAAACGACCGTTTCATTCAGAGTGAATCATTCCGCATCATCCCTGGTGGTGGTGAGGCAAACGTAGCTATCTCAGTAGCCAACTATGGTCATGAGGCTTACTTCGTTTCTAAACTCCCAAAGCATGAGATCGGACAGATTGCAGTCAACGCACTGCGTCGTTATGGTGTCAACACCCAGTTTATTGCACGTGGTGGTGACCGCGTAGGTCTTTACTATGCAGAGACTGGTGCTTCCATGCGTCCGTCGAAGGTGATCTACGACCGTGCTCACTCTTCTATCGCAGAGGCTGATCCTTCTGATTTCGATTTCGATGCTATCATGGAAGGTGCTGCCTGGTTCCACTGGAGTGGTATCACACCGGCTATCAGCGACAAGGCTGCTGAGTTGACAAAACTCGCCTGTGAGGCTGCCAAGCGTCATGGTGTCACCGTATCTGTGGATCTGAACTTCCGTAAGAAACTGTGGACCTCAGAGAAGGCTATTTCCATCATGCGTCCTCTGATGCAGTATGTGGATGTCTGCATCGGTAACGAGGAGGATGCAGAACTCTGTCTTGGTTTCAAGCCCGATGCTGACGTAGAGGGTGGTAAGACTGACGCTGCTGGTTACGAGGGTATCTTCAAGCAGATGAAGGCTGAGTTCGGCTTCAAGTATGTCGTTTCTACACTCCGTGAGAGTTTCAGTGCTACATTCAATGGCTGGAAGGCGCTGATCTATGATGGTAAGGAGTTCTATCAGAGCAAGCGTTACGAGATCAACCCGATTATCGACCGCGTAGGTGGTGGTGACTCATTCTCTGGTGGTCTGATTCATGGTCTGCTGACAAAGGCTACTCAGGGTGAGGCTCTTGAGTTTGCTGTTGCTGCATCTGCCCTGAAGCACACTATCAATGGTGACTTTAATCTGGTAAGTGTTGATGAGGTAGAGTCTTTGGCTGGTGGTAATGCCAGTGGTCGCGTACAGAGATAATATTTAGAATAAGAATATGGCAAAGTTTGATAAGATTGCAGTATTGAAGAAGATCGGTGATACCGGTATGGTACCCGTTTTCTATCATAAGGATCTTGAGACCTGTAAGAACGTGGTGAAGGCCTGCTATGAGGGCGGTGTTCGTGCGTTTGAGTTTACGAATCGTGGTGACTTCGCTCAAGAGGTGTTCGGTGAGTTGGTGAAGTGGGCCGACAAGGAGTGTCCTGAGTTGGCATTGGGTATCGGCTCTGTTGTGGATGCCCCCACAGCAGCCCTCTATCTGCAGTTAGGTGCCAACTTCGTGGTTGGTCCGCTGTTCAACCCCGAGATCGCCCCTGTGTGCAACCGTCGTCTGGTGCCTTACTGCCCCGGTTGTATGACTGTTTCTGAGATCGGTAAGGCTCAGGAGTTGGGTTGCGACCTGACAAAGGTATTCCCTGGCGACGTGGTTGGTCCTAACATGGTGAAGGGTCTGAAGGCTCCGATGCCCTGGTCGAAGATCATGGTGACTGGCGGTGTTGCTCCCGAGGAGGAGAACCTGACGAAGTGGTTCAAGGCTGGTGTCTTCTGCGTCGGCATGGGTTCTAAGCTCTTCCCCAGTGATAAGGTAAAGGCTGGCGACTGGCAGTATGTGACTGACAAGTGTAAGGAAGCACTCGGTTACGTGGCTAAGGCTCGTGCCTAAGAGACTTTCCCTCCCGTCGATAGTGGCGGGAGGGATCTTTTCTAACTATCTATGAAATATTGGCTATTCATTGTATCAACCATCCTTTTTTCGGCTTGTACGCGTCCTGATAGGCAGACCGTTGATAAGCTGAATCTTCAATCTTATGCCTATCATTACAGGAACATAGACAGTACACTACATCTGGCGCAAAGGGCGTATCAGATGGCAGAAGGCTATGATGCAGGAAAGGCAGAGGCTCTTAACAACCTGGCTTTCGTGCATATCGTGAAGATGGAATACGATGAGGCAGAACGTCTGTTGCAAGAGGTGACGGAGGTGACTGACAACCAGTTGCAGTGTTTTATAGCCTATGTCCAACAGATGCGTCTGTGTCAGCGCCGATCGAATAACAGGGCATTTCATGAGTATCGTGAGTTGGCAGATCTGGCGATGCGCAGGATCAATGAAGAACGGGAACAACTATCCCCAGCCGAGGCCAGGCTGCTGTTATACGCGGAGACGGAGTATGCCATCGTGAACTCGACCTACTACTATTACGTAGGTCTTGAAAGACAATCTATTGATGCGCTATTGGCGATTAATCCTTCTGAAATTCAGAAAGATACAGCACAATTCCTCAACTATCTCTATAACATCGGTGCAGGTGGTATCCTGACAGAAGGGACACAACAGACCATCAATCAACAGGAGTTTGATCACCTGATGCGTTGTTTCCTGATGGCTCGTGACGGCGGCTATCCTTACTTCGCTGCCAATGCTCTTGAGGCACTCTCTGAACATCTGATGGATGCTGATACCCGCAGACAATTGATCACCGATAATCTGCCTGCCCTGACGTTTATCAATCCTGAGAATGTAGAGGAGGATATGCTGGCAGGTTGGTTGGCTGAGACTTCATTAGACATCTTCCGCGTGTATGGTGATGTGTATCAGATTGCCGGTGCTTATCGTACCCTGGCGTCTTGTTACCGTCAGATCGGTGATTATGAATCGGCGCTTTTTAATCTCGAACAGGCCCTCTCAGATTCAATCATCAATCAGGCACCAGACCTGGTAGCCAGTATCCGTGAGCAGTTGAGTGTAGCCTATGCAGCGATAGATGATAAGCCACAGAGTGACTTCAACCGCAATATCTATCTGGATATGCAGGAGACCACTCGTCAGGATCGGCAGTTAGAAGCCCGTGCCAGTCAGTATGAGAAGACTGAGGGACAGTTGAATCTCATGTTGGCAGCCGTGATAGGAGCCATCCTGTTGCTGTTGTTCTCGCTATGGCTCTTCAACCACATGAACCGCAAACATAACCATGAGGATGTGTCGGATGATCTCTTTGAACAGAAGAAAGAATTGTTGGCAGCCTGTCAGTTGCGGGTGGAGAATAGCGAGAGAAGGAATCTGGAACAACGGGCAAAGGTGTCGCTGGTTAATTCCATTACACCCTTTATAGACCGTATCCTCTATGAGGCCAGTCATTCTGGTAAACCCAATATCTCCTATATCCAGGAACTGACAGATCAGATCAATGCCTATAACGATGTGCTGACCTATTGGATCCAGTTGCGTCAGGGAGAACTGAGTCTGAAGATAGAGAGTTTTCCGCTGCAGCAGTTGTTTGATATCATCAGCAGAGGCAAGACTGGCTTCCAGATGAAGGGTGTGGATCTGCAGGTGGAACCTACTGAGGCTGTGGTAAAGGCTGATCGAGTGCTGACGCTCTTTATGTTGAATACCCTTGCCGACAATGCCCGGAAGTTTACCGAGAAAGGTGGAGAGGTGAAGGTATATGCCACGGAGGGAGAGCAATATGTAGAGATAGCGGTAGAAGATACCGGTAACGGTATGACTGAAGAACAACTGGCTCATCTTTTTGATCATAAGATTGTCGAAGAACATGGGTTTGGCTTGTTGAACTGCAAGGGTATTATTGAGAAATACCGTAAGATCAGTCAGATCTTCTCTGTCTGTAGCATTGCCGCTACCAGTCAGTTGGGCAAGGGTACACGTCTCTTCTTCCGACTGCCGAAAGGTGTGCTGCGCCTGATCCTGGTGCTGTTGTCGTTTGGTAGTTTGACGGCACAGGCACAAGGACTTACGCCTTTGGAGAAAGCCAATGCCTTTGCAGATTCTGCCTATTTTTCGAATATTAATGGTACGTTTGAACGTACGATGCAGTTTGCCGACTCCTGCCGCTATTACTTGAATGTCCATTATAAGTCCTTGAATCCGAAAGGGCATGACCTGATGCTGGCAGAGGGTGATGCCTCATTGACTTTCCCTGAGATCAAATGGTTCCACGATAGTGTGAAGACCAACTACACTGTGATTCTCGATATCCGAAACGAGAGTGCTGTAGCTGCCTTGGCTCTTCACAAGTGGCATCTCTATAANNGGTGAATACTGCAGGGCCATGCAACAGTCGCAGACTAACAAGACGGTGGGTGTCATCCTGCTGGTCCTGTTGTTGGTATCCATCGTACCAGCCTGGTATCTGCTCTATTATCGTCATCGTCTCTATGACAGATTTATGAAGGATCAACAGCGTGAGATGGAGTTTGAGATGTTGGATGATGAAATCAGACGTCTTGAGTTGGAAGACAACAACCTGCACGTGACGAATGCCGTGCTCGATAACTGTCTCTCAACCTTGAAACACGAGACGATGTATTATCCCAGCCGTATCTGTCAGCTGTTGGATGCAGGTGATATGGCATCATTGGCAGAGGTGGCCACCTATTATCGTGAACTCTATGGTATCCTCAGTGCACAGGCGATGCATCAGGTGGCGCCGATAAAACTTCATCTGAAACCCCTGCAGCATGGGATTCTCGGCGATGAGAATCTCGTGCGTTACCTCTTTGAGATCCTGAAGAAGCAGTCGGGTGAGAAACATCCCGATATCCAGTATCTACCACAGGACGGTCCCTATGTGGAGATCCATATCCCCATGCCTCAATTGAAACTCACTGAGGCAGAGGCACGTGATCTATTCACTCCCTCAAAGGATCATCTGCCATATCTGCTTTGTAGGCAGATTATCAGGGATCATGGCGAGGCTACTAACAGAAGAGGCTGTGGTATCTATGCCACCTTAATAGAAGGAATAACNNAAATTCAAAGTAATCATAGTGGAAGACGTGCCCCTGGAGTTGAAAGGGACACAGGGTATCATCCGTAACGACATCCCCGAGGCTGAGATCATCGGTACGGCAGACAACGAACAGAGTTACTGGCGACTGCTGAAGCAGCAGATTCCTGACCTTGTATTGCTCGACTTAGGTCTGGGTGGCTCTACCACTGTCGGTGTGGAACTATGCCGACATACCAAAGAGTCGCATCCTGATGTGAAGGTGCTGATCTTCACGGGTGAGATCCTGAATGAGAAACTCTGGGTGGATGTGCTCGATGCCGGGGCTGATGGCATCATCTTGAAGACTGGAGAACTTCTGACGAGAAGAGATGTGTCAGCCGTAATGGATGGGAAGCAACTGGTGTTCAATGAGCCTATCCTTGAGAAGATTGTGGAGCGTTTCAAGGCTGCCGTCAGTGGACAGTTGGTGAAACAGGAGGCTCTTGTGAACTATGAGATCGATGAGTATGATGAGCGTTTCCTGAGACATCTGGCCTTGGGCTATACCAAAGAGCAGATCACCAACCTGAGAGGTATGCCTTTCGGTGTGAAAAGTCTGGAGAAACGTCAGAACGAACTCATCCAGAAACTTTTCCCAGAAGGAACAACAGGTGTGAATGCCACACGACTGGTGGTAAGAGCCTTGGAGTTGCGTGTACTGGATATTGACAACCTCGAACCCGATGACGAGTAAGTACCACCAACGACTGGGCTGGCTATGTCTGGTGACAGTGATTGCTGAGACATTGCTGGTGATTCTCTCGTGGCTGTTGTCTGCCATGCGGGTTGAAGGGGTGCGCTCGTTGCTTTCCTCAGAGGGTATCAGGTGGTTCTTCAGTTCGTTTAGCGACCTGGTAGCCTCTCCGGTGTTAGTGTGTCTGCTTGTGTTGATGTGTGCTTTAGGGTGTCTGCAGAAGAGTAGGGTGACTACCATCTTTAGTGGGAAGAAAAGCATTAATTTCCGCGATCGTCTGGCGCTCTATGTGGCATTGGCGTTCCTACTGATCTATGTTGTCATCATCCTCCTGTTGACGTTGATGCCACATGCCATCCTGCTTTCTGCCACAGGTCATCTCTTTCCATCAGCGTTCAGTCGTAGTCTGGTACCTATCATCGCCTTTGGCATCAGTATCTTCAGTGTGGCCTTCGGACTGATGTCTGGTGTGATGCGGAACCTGTCGGATATCCTGCAGGCATTGTCCTTTGGTATCGCCAAAGGGGCACCGCTATTGGTGTTCTATCTCTTTGCAGTGCAGTTGGTGGGTTGTCTGCGTTTTGTCTTCGGCTAACGCGTCAAAACAAGACAAGCCCACTGCTGATCCTCTTTCTGCTGTTGCAGTGTGAGTCCTAACGTCTGGGCTTTTTCTATCAGGGTCTGACAATCGTCCGTATAGAAACCGCTCAGAATTAGCGTAGCATCAGCGTTCATCTTCGATACAAACTGAGGCATGTCGTTCAACAGAATGTTACGGTTGATATTTGCCATCACCAGATCGAAGGTGCCTTCCACCTTATTTAATATAGAAGCATCGCCCAAGAGAGATGTGAAGCGGTTATCTACCTGGTTGATGACGGCATTGTGGCGTGCATTATCTACCGACCACTCATCGATATCATAGCCGATAGCCTCCTGTGCACCCAGTTTGAGAGCACAGATGGAAAGGATACCCGTGCCTGTACCACAATCGAGAACTCTGCCTTTTGGTTGCAGTTCCAATAGGGTAGAACAGATCATACGGGTGGTCTCGTGGGTACCTGTGCCGAAAGCTAACTTCGCATCGATCTCAATGGCGATGTCTGGTGTGCTATCAGGCAGATGTCTTCCATCATGAATAATCAGGTTATCGGAGATAACTATCGGTTCAAAGCCTTCCTGTTCCCACTGCTCATTCCAATCGCGATCCTCTGCCTCCCGAATATCATAACTGATGGTGGTATCCTCAAAGGGGAAATCCTCCAAGGCTGTCTTGAGTACTGACACGTCAAAAAGACTTTGTTGGACATAGCCTTTCAGACCAGTCTCCGTCTCTTCAAAAGTCTCGAATCCTGCTTCTCCTGCCATTGCGGCAAGCACGTCACTTGCATCAGCAGAATAGGGCGAAATGGTAAAANNGCAGAATAGGGCGAAATGGTGAAATCTACTTCGAAATATTTCATAAGATGTTAATTTTTAGCGCAAAATTACAAAAAATAGGGAAATTCCTCTCATAAGTTAGGGTTTTTCCCTAAATTTGCACTAAAATTCGTTGTATTTTTGCAACGTGAATCATTAAAACGACGAAGAAGATGAAAAAACTGTTATTAATTTCCATGCTTGTCGGAGCCATGCCGTTGGCAATGATGGCTCAGGATGATGACCTCTATTTCGTGTCGAAAAAGAAGAAGTCGGTGGTGGTAGAGGAGGCTCAGGATCAGTTCGGCCTGCCGAAGGATACCTACTATGCTGGCAGCAATCGCAGTGTGGATGAATATAACCGCAGGTTCAGAAGCCAGGTGGAGCAGATTGGTGACTCAACGAAAGTGGATGTCATCAACTTCAAAGGAGAAAAGGGTGT